>Ga0208851_1000018_pt1 | contig 72161 bp, 73 predicted proteins | sample NGESurshal092012_FD_184481 | JGI IMG/M metagenome (GOLD analysis project Ga0208851, IMG submission 184481) | Arctic peat soil microbial communities from Barrow, Alaska - NGEE Surface sample 415-2 shallow-092012 (SPAdes) | ecosystem: Environmental > Terrestrial > Soil > Wetlands > Peat ... | reverse complement strand
CGGCTTCGAGACGCTCGTTCTCGACGCGCTCGTTCTCGACGCGCTCGTTCTCGACGCGCTCGGCTTCGACGCGCTCGGCCTCGATGCGCTGGTTCTCGATCAGCTCGGCTTCGGCGCGCTCGGCTTCGAGGCGCCCGTTCTCGATCCGCTCGGCCTCGGCGCCGTCGCGAGCCTCGCGCTCGTCGGCCAGCGACACGACGTCCGCGAGGGCTTCCTCGACCACCGGCTCCGCGACGAACGGGGACCGACGTGGTGTGTCGTCGGTCGTCGAGGAGCCGGTGGCGGGCGCAGGGGCGGCGTAGACGTCGTGGACGACGGGCCGCGGGGAGAACGGTGAGGCGACGGTCGGGCCGAGGTTGATGTCGTTGAGGGCGGCCGCCACCTTGGCGACGGCGTCACCGACCTCTTCGTCGGTGGGTGCGTCGTCGTCGCTGTCCTCGATCCACATCTCGACGGCCTCGGGGCCGCTCGCGAGGTTCTCGATCTCGACCAGGCCGGCGTCGAGCAGTCCGACCACGACCATGCCGGCTTCGAAGACGGTGAAGCCGCAGTCGTCGGCGAGGTCGGCGATCGTGCGCGCTCCGTCGACCTTGCACAACAGGGCCCAGTCGTAAGGGCCGAGCACGACGTCGGACGCGGCGTCGGACGAGGTGGAGAGCACAGGGACACCGTCGGCGCCGCCGATGAACGGCACGATCTCGGCCCAGCGGGCATCGCGCTCGCCGGCGAGGGAGAGCAGGTCGGTGACCTCGATCGGAGGCGCGACGTCCTGCCGGGTGCGCTTCCCGTTGCGGAACTTCGACTCGGCGATCTCCCAGTGCAGCAGGTCGGCGACCTGGTCGCGGACCTGCTCGGTCACGAACGACTCGACGACGGCCCGGTCGACGAACTGCAGGTGGACGAGCAGCTCGCCGAGCCGCCAGCCCTGAAGCTCGGTGCGCTGGACCTCGAGGGCCTCGGCGAGGGCCTCGGGGGTGAGGGCGCCGGAGGACATGAGCCGGACCCCGAGCAGCGGCCTGCGACCCGGAACGGACACGGCGTAGACGAGCCCGTCGCGGAACCACACCGAGGACTGCTCGCCCTCGGGCTCGGTGAGGGTCAGGCACCCGGTGGCGCGCTGCGACGCGAGCTCGAGGAGCACGTTGTCCACGCGGACCGGGAAGCCAACGTCAGGCACGCCTGACCTCCTCCACCGATCCGTGCGCCCACACCAGACGCTTCTTCACCCATCGGACGGAACGAGGCGTGGATTGAGTCCCCGCGGCCGACTTGTGCGCGAGACATGCCACGATGGGCGCCGTGAGCACCCCGACCCTCATCACGGTGGCCCCCACGGGCGCCGAGACGGCCAAGGCCGACGCCCCGGCCCTGCCGACCTCCCTCGACGAGCTGGTGTCCACCGCCAAGGCGTGCGAGGCCGCGGGGGCGGCGCTCATCCACATCCACATCCGCGACGACGACGCCCGCCCGACCCTCGACCTGGGGCGGCTGACCGACACGGTCGCCGCCGTCCGAGAGGGCACCGACCTCGTCGTGCAGCTGAGCACGGGCGGGGCGGTCACCGACCCCTACGACGCCCGGATCCGGGTGCTCGAGGCCCTGCCGGACTCCTGCTCGCTCTCCTGCGGCACGGTCAACTTCGGGCCCGACGTGTTCCTGAACCCGTGGGACTTCATGGTCGAGCTCTACCGCCGGACCCAGGAGCTGGAGATCGTGCCGGAGTTCGAGCTCTTCGACCTCGGGCACGTCGCCGCGCTCAACCGCCTCCTGGACAAGGAGGGCCCGCCCTACGGCGGCCACGTGCACGCCGACCTCGTGCTCGGCATCCCCGGTGGCGCCCCCGGCACGACCGAGTCCGTCGTCACGATGGCGCGGATGCTCCCGCCGGGGGCATCCTGGTCGGCCACCGGCGTCGGGCGCACCACCGTCCCGGTGGCGCTGGCGGCCCTCTCGGCCGGCGGCCACCTGCGGGTCGGCATGGAGGACACGCTCACGTTCTCGCCGGGGCGACCCGTGCGTGACAACGCCGAGCTGGTCGAGCGGGCCGCTACCCTCGCCACGACGGCTCTGCGACCTCCGATGACCACGGACGAGGCGCGGGCACTGCTCAACGTCAAGGACCGACGGAACGGAGACGGCGTATGACCAGGCCGATGCCCGGGGGACGCCGCCGCGTCGACCACGTCCTCGCCCCGGACTTCCTCGACGGGCTCACCGAGCTCCCGCTGACCGAGCTGCGCGCCAAGCGCCGCGAGGCCGAGCAGGAGGAGGCCGACCTGTCCTACCTCCGCCGCATGCTGCACGGCCGGATGTCGATCATCGAGGCCGAGCTCCGGCACCGTGACCCGGCGTCGGACTCGGGCTCCGTCGTCGACGAGCTCTCGAGCATCCTCGGCGACGAGCAGCGCAGCACCCGCGGCCTCGGGCGGCACCTCACGGTCGAGCCGTCGCGCGTCGACGAGCACCGCCGCGGCGAGGAGCAGATCATCGCCGATGCCGTCATCTCCGACGTCGCTGCGCGCACCGACGACGAGCTGCGCGACGCGCTCGTGCGGCTCCAGTCCCACGAGACCGAGGTCTCCCAGGTCCGGCGCGCGGTCCAGACGGTCATGGACACGCTCTCGGCCGAGCTGACCTCGCGCTACCGCGACGGCTCCGCCTCGGTCGACGAGCTCCTGGCCCCCGGCTCCGGTGCCTGACCCGACGGCCTCCGTCGTCCTCGCCGAGGTCGTCCGCAGCGGTTTCGTCGAGGGAGTCCATCGCGGCTCGCTTGTGGTGCTCGACCCCGACGGGTCCGTCGCGCTCGCCCGTGGCGACGTGTCGTCACCGGTCTTCCCGCGCTCGTCGAACAAGCTGATGCAGGCCGCCGGAATGGTGGAGCTCGGGTTCCCCGGCCGCGAGGAGCTGCTGGCGCTCGCCGCGGCGTCGCACAGCGGGGAGCCGCACCACCTCGACGGCGTACGCCGGATCCTGGCCGGCTGCGGCCGGGGCGTCGACGCCCTGCGGACCCCGGCCGAGTGGCCGCTCGGGGAGCAGGCCTGGATCGACGTCGTGCGGGCCGGCGGGTCCCCGGAGCCGGTGCTCATGAACTGCTCGGGCAAGCATGCCGCGATGATCGCGACCTGCCTCGCTCAGGACTGGTCGCTCGAGGACTACCGCGACCCGTCCCACCCGCTGCAGGTCCAGCTGGCGGCGACGATCGAGCGGCTGGCGGGCGAGCGGATCGCCGCCACCGGCGTCGACGGCTGCGGCACCCCCGTCGCGGCGATCTCGCTCACGGCCCTCGCACGCGCGTTCTCAGCGGCGGTGCAGGCCGAGGATCCGGCGCCGGAGCGCGTCGTCGCCGACGCCATGCGCGCCCACCCCGACTACGTCGGCGGTACCGGGCGCGACGTCACCCTGCTCATGGCCGGTGTGCCCGGTCTGCTGGTCAAGGACGGCGCCGAGGGCGTGTTCGCACTCGCGCTCGCCGACGGCCGCGCGGCCGCGCTCAAGGTCGACGACGGCGGCGAACGCCCGCGCCCGCTGGTCGCGGCCGCGCTGTTGCGCCACCTCGAGGTCGACGCCGACGTCCTCGACGGTTTCGAGGTGCGTGAGCTGCTCGGCGGCGGTCGACGGGTCGGCGAGGTCCGGGTCCCCGCGTCGCTCCTGCGCTGACGAACCGGCTGGCGCTCAGCAGGGGCAAGCGCCCGGACGTGGTCCGCCCGTGAGGCTCCTGGTCAGGCGCTGCGCGGCGCGAGCCCAGGCCGACGGGCAGCTGCACCGTGACATCGAGGCCAGCGCGACGCCGCGCTGCTCACGGCGAAGATCGCGCCGGTGCTCGGCGAGCACGGCGGAGGTGATCTCGGGGGAGTTCATGTCGTCTCCTGGTGTTCCCATCGAAAGGCGTCCGTCACTGACCGCTTCAGCCACGTTCAACACATCGAACGTCGTCGATATTGCACGGTCCCATCGGGGTGAGGCGCCCGCGGGCGAGCGGCTCCGAGACGCTGCGTAGCGCATGGCAGCAAGCAGTTACCAGCCAGTAGTGAGTGGGATCACGCACGGAATGCGTACGCACCGCTTGCTCTAGCAAGCACTAGGGGTCACACTGGATGCATGGCCACCATCGACGTCCGCAGCCTCGGGGAGTACATCCGCGAGCAGCGTGAGGCCGCCGAGGTGTCGCTGCGCCAGCTGGCCAAGAACGCCGGCGTCTCCAACCCCTACCTCAGCCAGGTCGAGCGGGGACTGAAGAAGCCGAGCGCCGAGATCCTCGGCCAGATCGCCTCCGCCCTGCGCATCTCCGCCGAGACGCTCTACGTGCGGGCCGGTCTCCTCGAGCCCCGTGTCGGCGACGTCGCGGTCACCGAGGCGATCGCAGCGGACGAGACGCTCACCCAGCGTCAGCGCCACGCGCTCCTCGAGATCTACGCCGCGTTCCAGAGCGAGAACTCCGCGACGGCCGCGACCAGCGAGGCAGCCGCCTCCAGGGAACCCATCCTCACCGGCACGACCTCCGCCGGTGCCAGCTCACCGAAGAAGGATCAGTCATGACCGAGAACACTGTCCCCACCCCTGCGACCCCCGATGTCGACGAGGCTGTCGTCGCGCCGGTGAAGAAGGCCGCGAAGAAGACCACCACGACCGCGAAGAAGACCGCCACGACCGCGAAGAAGACCGCCACGACCGCGAAGAAGACCGCGACGAAGACGACCACCCCCGCGAAGAAGACCGCGACGAAGGCGACGTCGACGAGCACCGCGACCGCCAAGAGGGCCGCGAAGAAGACCACCACCACGGCGAAGGCCACCGCGACGAAGGCTGCGAAGCCGACCAAGGCCGTCAAGGCCCCCGAGAGCACGAAGCTGCTCGAGGTCCCGGTCGCCCGGGTCCGCTCGCTGCTCGCCGAGCTCCCCGAGCCGGCGGCCGTGAAGAGCCGGGTCGAGGGCGAGATCCTCGTGGCCAGCAAGGCCGTCGAGGAGTTCGTCGCTCCCATGTTCGCGATGGTCGCGGAGAAGACCGCCGAGGGCCGCAAGGCCGCCGACGCCGTCGTGGCGCCGTACGTCGCCTCGGTCGTCGAGATGAGCGCCGGGGGCCGCAAGCAGGTCGAGGAGATCGTCGGCCCGATGTTCGCGATGGTCGCGGAGAAGTCCGCGGAGGGTCGCAAGGCCGCCGACGCCGTCGTCTCGCCCTACCTGCACTCCTTCGCCGAGAAGGCCGCCGAGCGCCGCAAGGCCGCCGACGGGAGGCGCGCCACCGTCGTCGAGACCGTGAAGCCCTACGTCGCCACCGTCACCAACCAGGCGAACGAGGCCGTCCAGGCGGTCGAGACCGTCGTCGAGGACCTCCGGGCCCGGGCCGACGCCCGCGCCGCGTTCGCGACCGACACCGTCTCGCCGGTCGTGACCGAGATCCGCGAGCGCGCCGAGCAGGTCGCCGCCGACGTCCGCAAGGCCGTCGGTCTCTGACCCGCACGACCGACAAGACCACGAACGCCGAGGCCCCAGCGCACCACCGCTGGGGTCTCGTGCACGAGAACGGACCACCCGAAGCGAAGCAGAAACTGGGCTTGATCGTCCCTGAGGGACGATCAAGCCCCCCGTTTCTTGCTCTGTTCTGTCCACGACTCGCGATCGGGTACGCCGTGCCCTCGGGTCAGACGAGCTCGAGGCTGCGGCGCGAGAGCCCCCACATCGAGCCCTCGATCACGCTGCGCGCCGACGAGAGGTCGCTCGCCGCGCCGAGCGTGACGAACAGCGGCGTGAAGTGCTCCACCGTCGGGTGCGAGTACGGCATCCCCGGCGCGCTCTGGCGGAAGGATGCCAGCGTGTCGAGGTCACCGGCCGCGATGGCCTCCCAGGCCCACGCGTCGAAGTCGCGCGACCAGCCCGGCACCTTGCCCTCGACCATCGCCGGCGTGATGAACGGCAGGCCGTGGGTCATGAAGCCGGACCCGACGACGAGCACGCCCTCCGCGCGCAGCGCGCCGAGTCGCCGCCCGAGCGCGAGCAGGGAGTCGACCCGGTCGGTCGGCAGGCTGACCTGCACGACCGGGACGTCCGCGGCGGGGTACATCACCTTCAACGGCACCCAGGCACCGTGGTCGAGGCCGCGCGGGCGGTCGACGACCGGGCCGAGGGCCGACAGCTCGGCGCTCACACGGGCGCCGAGCGCGCCGGCGTCGGGGGTCGGGTACTGCATCGAGTAGTAGCGCGGGTCGAAGCCCCCGAAGTCGTAGACCAGCCCCGTGGCCGGGGTCGGGGCGGTGATCGTGATCGGCGCGGTCTCCCAGTGCGCGCTCACGATGACGATGCCGCTGGGCTTCGGCATCGACGTCGACCACGCCAGGAGCTCGTCCATCCAGGGGCCGTCGTCGAACAGCGGCGGCGCACCATGGCTCAGGTAGATCGACGGCAGCGGATCGTCGCCCGCGGCCCAGGTGCGCTGCGCGGCCGTCGCGGCCAGCGCTGCGGGCTCGAACGCGTCGAACGCGGCAGCTGCGCGGGTCAGGGCCATCTACGTGCTCCTCGGGTGGGTCGGGCGGTACGAGTGCCACCGTAGGCGTTAAAGGTTGAAACGTCAACTAATGACCATGAAGGCGTCACGCACGCACCGGCGACGTTGCCTATGCTGGCACCGTGCTGGGAGCTCCGATCGGCGTCTACCTCGTCATCTCGTACGCCTGCATCGCGATGGGGCTGTGGGCGCTCATCGACGCCGCCACGCGCCGCGCCGACGCCTTCCCCGCGGTCGACCGCCAGACCAAGCCCATCTGGCTGGCGATCCTCGCCGGTGGCGTGGCCTGCCAGTGGATCTTCCCGGCGCTGTTCGGCCCGCTCTCGCTGCTCGGCCTCGCCGGCATCGTCGCCGCGATCGTCTACCTCGTCGACGTACGCCGCCGGGTCATCGAGGTCTCGCGCGGCTCGCGCTGGTGACCCGGTCGTCCCGTCCGGTCGGCACGATCACCCGCGGGACCACCCACCCCAACCGGCTGCGCCGGGTCGACCGCTGGATCGCGCACGAGTGCGCCCGCGCGCTGCGCGCGGCACCAGATCCCGTCGTCGTCGACCTCGGCTACGGCGCGGCCGCCTGGACTCCCCGCGACCTGCGCGACCGGCTGCGCGGCGTACGGCCGGACGTCGAGGTCGTCGGCATCGAGATCGACCCGGAGCGCGTGCGCGCGGCCGCGCCGTACGCCGACCCCGCGCTGAGCTTCCGGCGCGGTGGCTTCGAGGTGCCGCTCGACGGACGCGTCGCGGTCGTGGTGCGGGCCTTCAACGTGCTGCGCCAGTACGACGAGTCCGAGGTCCTCGCCGCCTGGCGCGCCATGACCGCGCGGCTTCGCCCCGACGGCCTGCTCGTCGAGGGCACCTGCGACGGGCTCGGTCGGCACGCCTGGTGGGTGGCGCTCGGAGCGGGACAGAGCGTTCCGCGCTCCCTCACGCTCTCGACGAGGCTCGCCGGGCTGGACCGGCCCTCCGACCTCGCCGAGCGCCTGCCCAAGACGCTCATCCACCGCAACGTCCCGGGTGAACGCGTCCACGACCTGCTGGCGGTCCTCGACCGGTGCTGGGCCGCGGCCGCTCCGCATCAGGCGTTCGGCGCCCGCCAGCGCTGGATCGCGGCGGTGGCCGCGGCGCGCGACAGCGGTGTCGAGGTCCTCGACGGACCCTCGCGCTGGCGCCTCGGTGAGCTGACCGTGCCCTGGACGGTCGTCGCTCCGCGTGACTGAACCGGGGCGGCACTGGTTCCGGAGGGTGAATCCTGGGCGCGCCGCTGGGCCCTGGTCCGCCACGTGCCGTCAGGATGGTCACGCACCGCGAGCGCGAGGAGGTACGCCGCATGACCCGGATCGAGGTCGTGACGGGTGACCTGACGACCCAGGAGGTCGACGCGATCGTGAACGCCGCGAACTCCGAGCTGCTCGGCGGCGGTGGGCTCGACGGGGCGATCCACGCTGCTGGCGGCGAGGTGATCCTCGAGGAGTGCATCGAGCTGCGGCGTACGACCTGGCGGCACGGTCTCCCCACCGGTGAGGCGGTGGTGACGAGCGCCGGCGCACTGCCGGCCCGCTGGGTGATCCACACGGTCGGTCCGCGCCACGGCCGCCACCACGGCATGGAGGCCAGCCTCCTCGCCGGGTGCCACACCGCCTCGCTCGACGTCGCGTGGGGTGTCGGTGCCCGGTCCGTCGCGTTCCCGGCGATCTCGTGCGGTGCCTACGGCTACCCGCCGGAGGAGGCCGCCCTGATCTCGGTCGGTGCGGTCCAGGCCTACGTCGACGAGCACCCGACGGCGTTCGAGGAGGTGCGCTTCGTGCTGCTCGACGAGCGGATGCGCGACATCTTCACCGACGCGCGTGCCCGGCGCGAAGGCAGCGGGACGCTGTAGCCGAGCCGCTCAGGCGACCGTGCCGCGGCTCGCGTCGCGGTTGAGGTCGACACTCGGGGTGGACCTCAGGTCGAACACGGCGTAGCGGCGGATCGGCACGGAACGCCGGTAGAGCTTGCCCCACATGGCGTCGTGCTCGTCGCAGGCCGCGTCGGCGCTGCGGTGGGAGTCGACGTCGGACACGAGGTAGACGGTCGCCTCGTCGTCGCACCAGGCGCACAGCATCGTCGGGTGCACCTCCCCTCCAGCTCGTCGTCGCGCCTCCAGTGCAGCAGACCTGACCCTGCCGTCCCGTGCGCCACGCGGCGACGGCGTGGCGGCCGTGAGCGAGTGCCCATCGGGGGATGATCGCGGGATGGACCGGATCGAGACCGAGCGCCTCGTGCTGCGCGGCTGGGCCGAGTCGGACGCGGAAGCGGCGTACGCCGTGCTCTCGCACGGCGAGGTCTGGCCCTGGCTCGGGGCGCAGCCGCGGCGCTGCCCGGACGTCGCCACGGCACGGCGCATCACCGAGCGCTGGGCCGGCCTGGCCGACGACGTGCTCGGGGTGTGGGCGGTGCAGACGCCCTCGATGGCGGACCAGAGGCCCTCGCCGTGCGGGTCGGTGCTCCTGCTCACGCTCCCGCGCAGCGACGGGAGCGAGTCCGACGCGGTCGAGATCGGCTGGCACCTGCACCCCGCGGCGTGGGGACGCGGCATCGCGACCGAGGGCGCCTCGGCGCTCGTGGCGCGAGCGCGGGCGGCCGGGCTCGCGCGGTTGCACGCGGTCGTGCGCGAGGGCAACGAGCGCTCGCTCGCCGTCTGCGACCGGCTCGGCATGACGCGGCTCGGCGTCACCGACGAGTGGTACGGCACCGACTTCGTCGACCACGTGCTCGACCTCTGACGGCGCAGGCCGCGTCACGCCTCGAGAGCGATGCGGATCCGCCGGAATCCCTTGCCCTTGTTCTCGATCTTCACCACGCGCAGCGGGCCGACCTGACGCGTCGACGCCACGTGGGTGCCGCCGTCGGCCTGCACGTCGAGCCCACGGATGTCGACGATGCGCACGATCTCGATCGTGGGAGGCAGCAGGTTCGTGGCGGTGCGGATGATGTCGGGGATGGCGAACGCCTCGTCCCGCGGCAGCTCGTAGGCCGCGATCGCGCGGTCGGCGTCGACCTCGACGTTGCACGCCGCCTCGATCGTCTCCTTGAACCCGTCGGGCACCATGTCGAGGTTGACGTCCAGCCGCGCCTCGAGCGGCTCCATGTTGCCGCCCGTCACGAGAGCGCCGAAGTCGCGGAACACCACGCCCGAGAGCAGGTGCAGGCCCGAGTGCGTGCGCATGAGCGCCGTACGCCGACCGTCCTCGATCGTGCCGCGGACGGCCGTGCCGACCGGCGGGAGCGGGTCGTCGTCGTGGGCCACGAGCCGGACGTCGTCGCCCTTGAGGGCGCCGACGATGCGGGTCTGCACACCGCCCCACAGCAGCACGCCGTGGTCCGGCGGCTGCCCGCCGCCGCCCGGGTAGAAGGCGCTGCGATCCAGCACGATCCCGGTGTCGCGGTCGCTGTGCAGGACGGTCGCGTCCCACTCGCGCAGGGTCGCATCGCGCAGCTCGAGCCGCTCCGTCATCGCCGTACCTCCTCGACGACCCGTGTCCTTGATCGTCCCTGAGGGACGATCAAGGACACGAAACTGCACTCTGCTGTCCCGAACTCGTGATCTTGGACCCGTGTGGAGCGTCAGCCCTTGCCCTGGTTGGCCACGGCTGCGGCTGCGGTAGCGGCCGCAGCCGGGTCGAGGTACTCGCCACCACGCACGACGGGGTGCAGGTCGGCGTCGAGCTTGTAGACCAGCGGGATGCCCGTGGGGATGTTGAGCGCGGCGATGTCCTCGTCGCTGATGCCGTCGAGGTGCTTCACGAGCGCGCGCAGCGAGTTGCCGTGAGCTGCGACGAGAACGGTCTTGCCGGCGCGAAGGTCCGCGACGATGACGTCCTCCCAGTACGGCAGCAGGCGGTGGACGACATCCTTGAGGCACTCGGTGAGCGGGTTGACCTCCGGCGGCAGCCACGAGTAGCGCGGGTCGTGCGTCTGCGAGAACTCGTCGTCCGGGTCGATGGCCGGCGGGGGGGTGTCGTAGGACCGGCGCCAGAGCATGAACTGCTCCTCGCCGTAGGCCTCGAGGGTCTGCTTCTTGTTCTTGCCCTGCAGGGCGCCGTAGTGGCGCTCGTTGAGGCGCCAGTTGCGCACGACCGGGATCCAGTGGCGGTCCGCTACGTCGAGCGCGATCTGCGAGGTGCGGATGGCGCGCCGCAGCAGCGAGGTGTGCACGACGTCGGGCAGCACGCCCGCGTCGCGGAGCATCTCACCTCCGCGGACCGCCTCGGCCTCGCCCTTCTCCGACAGGTCGACGTCGACCCACCCGGTGAACTGATTGAGGGCGTTCCAGGTGCTCTCGCCGTGGCGGAGCAGGACCAGCGTGTACGGCGCGTCACTCATGCCCGCCATCCTTCCGCATCCACTCGCCGCGCCGCCCAGGACCCCGCGAAGCCGACCAGATCACGACTTGTGGACACCTCGGTGCAGAAGACTTGGGGTAACGGGGTCAGCGGTCGGGGGCGAGGTGGGGGAAGGCGGCCAGGTTGGCGGTGCTCTCGCCTCGGCTGGTGCGCCAGGCCCACTCGCGACGGATCGCGCTCGCGAAACCGAGCTCGAGGATCGTGGTGAACGAGCCGTCGGCGTACTCGAGGACGGAGCCGAGGAGCCGGTCCACCTCGTCGGGCGTGACCGACGCGAGCGGGAGCCGCCCGGTGAGGTAGATGTCGCCGAGGTGGTCGACGGCGAAGGAGACGGCGTACGTGCGCAGGTTGCGCTCGAGCAGCCAGCGGTAGACGGCCTCGGCGTTCTCGTCGACGTGGCGCGCGACGAACGCCTGCACGGTCAGCGCGTGCTCACCGACCACCAGCGAGGCGGTGGTCGCCAGCTTGCGCTCGCCGGGGAGCACCACGACGAAGGAACCGGGCGCGGTCTCCTCCACCTCGAGGTCGTAGGTCGCCAGGGCGGAGCGCAGCACCTCGGCGGCGCGCACCGACTCGGCGCTCATGAGGGGGACCCGGCCCGGGCCGGTCGCTGGACGGTCACATCGAGACGGTACGCCGGGTCAGCCGCGGGCGGCCGCGAGCCGGCCGGCTCGGTCGGCCATGGCGTCGCGGTAGACCGCAAGAGTCGCTGCGGCTGTGGCGTCCCACCCGAAGCGGGAGGCCTGCAGCACCGCGGCGCGCGACCAGCGCTCGAGGCGAGCACGGTCGCCCACCACGGAGCACAGCGCCTCGGCCCAGACCTGCGGGTCGTGGCCGTCGACGAGCATCCCGCAGACGCCGTCGGCCACGGCGGTCGGGAGCCCACCGACCCGGGCCGCGACCACGGGAGTGCCGCACGACTGCGCCTCGACCGCGACGAGGCCGAAGGACTCCGAGTACGACGGGACGACGCAGACGTCGGCCGCGCGGTACCAGTCGGCCAGGCGTGCGCGGTCCACCGGCGGCACGAAGCGGACCAGGTCGAGGACGCCGAGCTCGGACGCGAGGTCCTCCAGCGCGTGCGGGTGGGCGAGCCCGGAGCCGGACGGGCCGCCGCAGATCACCACCTGCAGGGTGTCGCGCAGCGACGGCGTGCCCGCGACCATCGCCGCGACGGCGCGCACGAGGACGTCGGGAGCCTTGAGCGGCTGGATCCGGCCGACGAACAGGAGCACGGTCTTGTCCGCCGCCACCCCGACCGTGGCGCGCGCCCGCGCGCGGTCGCCGGGGGCGAAGACGTCGAGGTCGACCCCGGGGTGGACCACGGCGACCCGACGCGGGTCGGCGCCGTAGAGGGAGATCAGCTGCTCGGCCTCGATCGTGGTGTTCGCGAGGATGCGGTCCGCCGCGTCGACGACCTGCTGCTCTCCGATCACCCGACCCTCGGGCTCGGGTCGGTCGCCCTCGGCGAGGGTGAGGTTCTTGACCTTGGCCATCGTGTGCATCGCGTGGACCAGCGGGACGTTCCAGCGCTCGGCGGCGAGCCAGCCGACCTGGCCGGAGAGCCAGTAGTGCGACTGCACGACGTCGTACCAGCCCTCGGGGCGCGCCGCCTCGGCACGCAGCACGCCGGAGGTGACAGCGCACAGCTGGCCCGGGAGGTCCTCCTTGGCCAGGCCCTGGAACGGACCGGCCGTCACGTGGCGGACCGTGACCCCCGGCTCCATGGCCACCGTCGGCGGCAGGTCGCCGGACGTGGCCCGGGTGAAGATGTCGACCTCGACGCCCCGGGCCGCCAGGCGCCGGGCCACCTCGGTGACGTAGACGTTCATCCCGCCGGCGTCGCCGGTGCCCGGCTGGTCCAGCGGCGAGGTGTGGATCGACAGGACGGCGACCCGGCGGGGGCCGGGCGCGGGCGCCGCGGCAACCGGTCGGCCGAGAGCGCGGGGACGACGGGTGCGACGGGTGGCGGGCTCGAGCGGCAGGATCGCCACGCTGCCTCCCTCGCACGTCAGAGGCGTTCCGATCTGGTCCGCCCACGGGTCAACGACCCCCGAGTCTGACCCATTCCCGGGCAGGCGGCGACCCGGGACCGGTGCAAGGGGCTAGAGCCCCTCGATGATCGCCTCGGGGTCGATCGTCGCGTAGGGCTCGCCGGTGGCGACGTAGACGACCCGCTTGGCGATCGTGACGGCGTGGTCGGCGAAGCGCTCGTAGAAGCGCGAGAGCAGGGTGACGTCGACCGCGGCCTCGACGCCGTACTCCCAGGTGGGGGACAGGACGGTCTGGAACAGCTCGCGGTGCAAGCGGTCCATGTCCTCGTCGGTGCGCTGGATGTCGGCGGCCATGGTGACGTCCTTGGTCGCGATCACCGAGCCGGTCTTGGCGACGACGTTCTGCGCGACCGCGCCCATCGCCTGGAACGTGGGGCGCAGCTGCGCCGGCACCGCCGACCCGGGGTAGCGCATCCGGGCCGACTTGGCGATGTGCGCCGCGAGGTCGCCCATGCGCTCGAGGGACGCCGAGATCCGCAGCGACGCGACCACGATGCGCAGGTCGGTGGCGACCGGCTGCTGCCGGGCGGACACCTGGAAGCAGTCGTCCTCGACCTTGGAGGCGATCGCGTCGATCGCGTCGTCGCCGGCGATCACGCTCTCCGCGAGGGCGAGATCGGCGTCGAGCAGGGATCGGGTGGCCCTATCCATGGCCGAGGCGACGAGGCGGGTCATCTCCACCAGGTCGTCGCTCACTCGGTCCAGCTGCTCGTGGTAGACCTCGCGCATGGTGGATCCTCGTCGCCGTGGGGTCCGGTCGAGCGTCGGGCGGGACCGCTCACCGGTGATCTGGGGCCAATCTAGGCCCGTTTGACGTCCTCTCGGCCCGCAGACATGAACGAATGTCGTCCGGCGGGTGAACATCCGGGGACACGGGTGAACAGTGCGGGAAGACCTCCCGTTGCCCGGCGTTCTCCGGCTGTTCGCCTTTCGAGGTCGCCGTATCGTGTGCGCCGTGGACGTCACCGCGGGTCTCGCGCTGGCCGGACTCGCCGGCCTCGCCGTCGGCGGGGTCGGCGGCTGGGCCGTGTCGTCGCGGCGCCGTGCGCCTGCGGTCGCCCCGCGCACGGCCCCTCCGGTCGAGCCCGAGGGGGTCCCCTCGCCGAACGTGCCCGAGGGGCTGAGCCGCCTGCTCGCCGTGCTTCCCGGGGCCGCCTTCGTCGTCGGCGCCGACAACAGCGTCCTGCGCGCCTCGCCCGAGTCGGCCGCCCTCGGGGTCTCGCAGGGCTCGCGTCTGGAGATCCCCGAGATCCTCAGCATCGTGACCGCGGTGCGCCGCGACGGGGTGATCCGCGAGGACGACCTCGAGCTGCGCCGTCCGCCGCTCGGCAAGGGCCTGCTCCAGGCCAGGGTCCGCGTCGCCGCCCTGTCGCCCACCGCGGCGCTCGTGCTGGTGGAGGACCTCTCCGAGGCCAAGCGCATCGACGCCGTACGCCGTGACTTCGTGGCCAACGTGTCGCACGAGCTCAAGACGCCGGTCGGGGCCCTCTCACTGCTCGCCGAGGCCGTCCAGAGCGCGAGCGACGACCCCGAGGCGGTGCAGCGCTTCAGCGCCCGCATGCAGGTCGAGTCCCAGCGCCTGTCCAACCTGGTCAACGACCTCATCGACCTCTCGCGGCTGCAGAGCGGGGACCCGCTCAAGGACTCCGAGTGCGTCGAGGTCAACCGGATCGTCGGCGAGGCGCTCGACGCGACCAAGCTGCTGGCCAACGCCCGAGACATCGACGTCGTCGTCGGCGACGCCTGCCACGCCCACGTCCTCGGCGACGAGGCGCAGCTGGTGATGGCGCTGCGCAACCTCATGACCAACGCCATCGCCTACTCCCCGCCCCGCACGCGGGTCGCCGTGGCGGCGCGCTGCCTGGGCGAGGTGGTGGAGGTCAGCGTCACCGACCAGGGGATCGGCATCCCCGCCGAGGAGCAGTCCCGCATCTTCGAGCGCTTCTACCGGGTCGACCCGGCCCGCTCGCGCATCACCGGTGGCACCGGCCTGGGGCTGGCCATCGTCAAGCACGTCTGCGCCAACCACGGCGGTGAGTGCACCGTCTGGTCGGTCGAGGGGGAAGGCTCCACGTTCACCCTGCGGTTGCCGCTGGCACCCGTTACCCGCACCCCTGAAGGAGACCCGGTTCCGTGACCCGAGTGCTCGTCGTCGAGGACGAGGAGTCCTTCTCCGACGCCCTGTCGTTCATGCTGCGCAAGGAGGGCTTCGAGGTGGGCGTGGCTGCCACCGGCACCGACGCCGTCGCGCAGTTCGACCAGCAGGGCGCCGACGTCGTCCTGCTCGACCTGATGCTTCCGGGCATGTCCGGGACGGAGGTCTGCCGCACGCTGCGCCAGCGCTCCGCCGTGCCGATCATCATGGTGACAGCCAAGGACGGCGAGGTCGACAAGGTCGTCGGGCTCGAGCTCGGGGCCGACGACTACGTCACCAAGCCGTTCTCCTCACGCGAGCTCGTGGCCCGCATCCGTGCGGTGCTGCGGCGCACCGGGGAGCCCGAGGAGCTGCTGCCGGCCACCCTCGAGGCGGGACCCGTGCGGATGGACGTCGAGCGGCATGTCGTGTCGGTCAACGGCACGCAGATCTCGTTGCCGCTCAAGGAGTTCGAGCTGCTCGAGCTGCTGCTGCGCAACGCCGGCCGGGTGCTGACCCGTGGCATGCTCATCGACCGCGTCTGGGGGTCGGACTACGTCGGCGACGGGAAGACCCTCGACGTCCACGTCAAGCGGCTCCGCGCCAAGATCGAGGCCGACCCGGCCGCGCCCGTCCACCTCGTGACCGTCCGCGGGCTTGGCTACAAGTTCGAGGCCTGACCCACCGACCGCAACGACGACGCCACCCGTCGCGACCCCCGGGCCCGAGGGCCCCGGACGCTCCGGGTGGCGTCGTCGCGTGGTGGGTCAGCTCGTGGCGGGCCCGAGCCCGGCGTAGATGCCGGCCGGCGGCACGGCCATGACCGAGATCGGCACGGCACCAGCCTTTGCGAAGGTGAAGACGACCTGCGCGAAGGCCGACGTGGGGATCGTGAGGGCGCTGAGGTCGACGTGGTAGTCGGCGTTGAAGCCGATCCGCACGGCCGAGGTCGGGCGGTTGGCCGGCAGCGCGATGGTACCGCCGGCGGCCGAGGTGCCCGTGATGGTCGAGGTGGCGCCCTTCGGGTCGGTGACCGAGACGCCGGTGAGCACGTCGTCGACGTCGGGGCTGAGGTTGACGATCGTGCCGATGACCGTCGCCTTCGTGCTCGACGGCAGGCCGCTGGTCACGATGGTGACGCCGCGCAGCGCGATGGTCCCGGACGAGGAGTTGGCGGTCGCGCCGTTGCCCGACGGCCCCTGGGAGGTCGTGCCCGCGTTGACGCCGATGGAGCACGCCGAGAGCAGCGGGACGGTGGCGAGGACGAGGACGGCAGCGCTGCGGCGCCAGGCGGTGCGGGGCACGGAGTCGCTCCTGCGGTGACCGGGTGGATCGGGCGGCGTCAGCCTAGGGCATCGACCCCTCGCAGGCCCGCGTTGGGACCAGGTCGGGCCACCGTGCGGAGGAGGACCTCACCACCCGCCGTGACGGTCGGTGGGCGGGCCCGCGGACGCCGCCGCGGGCGCGGACGTGGCCCGGATCACGACGGCGCCGGGAGCAAGCCCCTGACCTGCGACGACGCCCTCCGAGGAGTCCTGAGGGCGTGTTAGACTAGGGGGATCCTGGAAAGGGGTACCCCACCTATGACGTTCACGGTCGGCGACACGGTTGTCTACCCGCACCACGGTGCGGCAACGATCGAAGCCATCGAAAAGCGGACCATCAAGGGCGTCGAGAGGGACTACCTCGTCCTGCGCGTCGCGCAGGGTGATCTGACGGTCCGCGTGCCCGCCGAGAACGTCGACCTCGTCGGCGTCCGCGACGTCGTCAACCAGGAGGGGCTCGACCGCGTCTTCGACGTGCTGCGTCAGCCCTACACCGAGGAGCCGACCAACTGGTCGCGCCGCTACAAGGCCAACCTCGAAAAGCTGGCGAGCGGCGATGTGATCAAGGTGGCCGAGGTCGTCCGCGACCTCTGGCGCCGTGAGCGTGAGCGTGGGCTCTCGGCCGGCGAGAAGCGGATGCTCGCAAAGGCGCGCCAGATCCTTGTGTCGGAGCTCGCACTTGCCGAGAACACCAACGAGGACAAGGCCGAGGCGATCCTCGACGAGGTGCTCGCCTCCTGACCTGCGCGGCCGCGCCGGTCAGGTGCGGCCTGCACGGTTCTCGGCAGGAGGAACGCGCATGGCTCTGCGGATCACCCGCGTCCCGAGCATCGCCGTGGAGGCGCTGCGCCTGTTCGTCGTGGCCGCCGGCGCCGGGATCGGCTACGAGGTCGCCGCGTGGCTCGGGTCCAACGGCAACCGCGAGGTGCTCGGGAACTTCAACGGCCTCTGGGCCGGTGCCATCCTCGGTGCCCTCATCGGCTACGTCCTGGGCGGTGTGCTCGCGCGGCTGGCGATGCGCACGCTCGACCGCGGGGAGCGTGCCCTCGAGGGCCTCTCGGCGGAGCAGGTCGTGGCCGGCAGCTTCGGCGCCGTGGTCGCGGCCGTGTTCGCCGTGGCGGTCAGCTGGCCGCTGTTCCTGCTCGGTCCGCCGCTCATCATCGCTCCGATCTTCCTGTTCATCGTGGTCGTGTTCGCGATCTTCGGCTTCCGGGTCGGCCGCTCGCGCCGCGACGCCACGCTCGGCGCACTCGGGGGCGCCGCCGGCCTCGCCCCGCGCAGCCCCGCCGCGGCCTCGCTGCCCCGGCTGGTCGACACCTCCGTGGCGATCGACGGCCGCGTGCTCGACGTCGTCCGGTCGGGCTTCCTGCACGGTCGGTTCCTCGTCCCGCAGCCGGTGATCGACGAGCTGCAGAACATGGCCGACTCCTCCGACGACCTGCGCCGGGCGAAGGGCCGCCGCGGCCTCGACGTCCTCGAGGCGCTGCGTCGCGAGCACGGCGTCGAGCTGCTCTCGATCCCCGACGAGGCCCTGGGGGTCACCGACGTCGACGCCAAGCTCGTGCGGATGTCCATCGACCGCAACTGCGCGCTGCTCACCTTCGACACCAACCTCGCCAAGGCGGCCGCGATCGCGGGGGTGAGGGTGATGAACCTGCACGGGCTCGCGCTCGCGCTGCGCCCGCTCGTGGTGGTGGGCGACGAGGTCGACCTGCACCTGCTCAAGGCGGGCAAGGAGGCCGGCCAGGCCGTCGGCTACCTCGACGACGGCACGATGGTCGTCACCGAGCAGGCCCGGGACCGCCTCGGTACCGACTGCCGCGTGGTGGTCACCAGTGTCGTCACGACGGCCAACGGCCGGCTCGTGTTCGCCAAGCCGTCGAAGGCGGCCGATCGGTGAGTCGTACGGCCGTGATCGTCCCCGCCGCGGGACGCGGGGAGCGCCTCGGTCCCGGTGCCCCGAAGGCGCTGCGCACGCTCGGCGGCGTCCCCATGCTCGTGCACGCCGTGCGTGCGCTCGCGTCCGCGCGATCGGTCGACCTCGTGGTGGTCGCGGCCCCGGAGGACGGCGTACCCGACGTGGTGGCGCTGCTCGGCGAGCACGGTCTGCTCGACCCGGACGGTGCCCGCGCCGGCGCGCTCGTGGTCGCCGGCGGGGACACCCGTCAGGACTCCGTCGCGCGTGCGCTGCACGCCCTCCCACCCGACTACGACGTGGTCCTCGTGCACGACGCGGCACGTCCGCTCGTCCCGACCTCGCTCGTCGACTCGGTGGCCTCGGCCGTGCGCGCCGGCGCCGACGCCGTCGTGCCCGGTCTCCGCGTCGCCGACACGATCAAGGCGGTCGACGACACGAACGACGTGACGGCCACCCTCGACCGCTCGCGGCTGCGGGCGATCCAGACGCCGCAGGGATTCCGGCGCACGACGCTGACCGCCGCGCACGCCGCGGCCGATCCCGACGCGCCTGCCACCGACGACGCCGGACTCGTGGAGCTCCTCGGCGGTTCCGTGCTCGTGGTGCCCGGCGACGAGGAGGCGTTCAAGGTGACGCGGCCGCTCGACCTGCTGCTCGCCGAAGCGGTGCTCGCGCGACGCAGGGCAGCCGGTGTCGTCGTCTGACCGCGGGCTGCCGCGGGTGGGTGTCGGGGTCGACGTCCACCCCTTCGAGGCCGGTCGGACTCTGTGGTTGGCGTGCCTGGAATGGCCTGGGGAACAGGGAGTCTCGGGCCACAGCGACGGCGACGTCGCAGCGCACGCGGTGTGCGACGCGCTGCTCTCCGCTGCGGGCATCGGTGACCTCGGGACGGTGTTCGGCGTCGACCGTCCGGAGTGGCACGGTGCCTCGGGCACGGCTCTGCTGTCCGAGGTCGTGCGGCTCCTGGGCGAGTCCGGCTTCGCGATCGGCAACGTGAGCGTGCAGGTCATCGGCAACCGTCCCAGGCTCGGCCCGCGCCGCGACGAGGCGCAGACGGCGATGAGCGCCGTGGTCGGCGCACCCGTGTCGGTGTCGGCGACGACCACCGACGGGCTGGGGCTCACCGGACGCGGCGAGGGCATCGCCGCCGTCGCGACCGCGCTCGTCGTGCCCATCTCCGACGTCCCCTGACGTGAGCGGGCCGTCCCGGCGGCCGCGACGGCGGGCGTCCGTGACCTCGTGTCCGTCGTCGTAGGGCCACCGCGGCGGGAAGGCTCGTCGTCCGTTCATGAGTCGCTCAAGAGCGGCTGAGGTCTGTCGCGAGCGCGTGGCAGCGAGTGGTGGCGCCGGTGATGCTGGACGTGGTCTCGCGAAGCGCCGCGTTCCGGTGACGGTCACCCCGTCCGAAGGTCCACGGCTCGCGGGATCGCGGGTCGCCCCGCCGTCCAGGACACGGCGGGGCGACCTGCGGGGATCCGCCGCCGGTGTCCATCGACTGCGGAGTGCACCGACGGAGTGCACCGGCGGAGTGCACCGATGGAGTGCGACGCGCCACACGTCGCCTGATCGGACCAACTCGGCTCAGACCGGCGGTGCGGCGCCCCCGATCCACAACATGAGGGGACCCTCGACGGGAGTCTGGCCATGCGGATCGGAACCAGCGCACGAGTCTCGGTGCTGCTGACCGCGGGAGCCGTCGGCCTCGTCGGCATCGCCGCGATAGCGACCCCCCGAGCGGGCGCCGGCGTCGGCCTGCCGCCCGCGAGCGTGCAGACCTACGACACCGGTGCCGTGCTCGGCGCGGTCGCCGAGACGCCGGTCGTGCGCACGGTCGTGATGCTGCGGTGCTCGAGCTACCGCTACGTGACGAGGACCCGCACGACCGTGTGCCTGCGGAGCAGCCGGGCACGGACGACAGCGCGCTTCCTCGGCTCCGTCGTGCAGACCAAGGACACCGGGGGGGCCTGGACCCGGGTGCCCTACGTGTGGGTCCCGCGCACGAAGGTGCTCTCCTACTCGCACTGGCTCGACCTGCAGCTGCGCAAGCCGGCCGTGCCGGACCCGACCGACCTGCCCGTGCCCAGCGCGCCGCCCACCCCGACGACGCCGACGCCGACGGTTCCGGCACCGGCACCGGTGCCCGCATCGGCCGTGGGGGCGAGCGTCATCCCGCAGCCCGAGGGTGCGGGCGTCTCCCCCACGCCCTGGCTGGACGTGCCCGGTGACGCAGCGGAGAAGGCGAGCGCCTACACCTACTTCCCCGCGGACGCGACGGCGCGGGTCGCGGCCCACTGGGACCGCTGCACGCCCATCACGTGGACGGTGGACCTGACGCGGGTCGCCTCGGCCGGCACGACCGCGGCCGACGAGCTCGCCCGGTGGCAGCAGATCGTGACCTACGCCTCGCGCGTGACCGGCTACACGTTCCAGTACGTCGCGGGCGACGGCAAGGTCACGATCGACCCCGCGCGCAGCCAGCCGGTGGACAGCGCGTGGTCGGGCACCGGTGCGGCGATCGTCATCAGCTACGTGGCGCCCGACGACCCGGGTGCCTACCGCTCCTCCGCGGTCGGCGGTCAGGTGATCGGCCGGGCCGGACCGTGGTACGCCGTCCTCCCGGGCGGCGCGAAGCGGATCTTCAAGGCCTACGTGCAGCTCGACTACGAGTGGCTGCCGACCGCGTCCGAGGCGGACCACTACAACCTGCTGTTCCACGAGTTCGGCCATGCTCTCGGCCTCGGGCACGTGGCCGACCCGACCCAGGTGATGAACCCCTCCATCGCGACCCAGGACACCTACCGCCTCGGCGACCGCACCGGGCTCTGGCAGCTCGCCCAGGACCCCTGCGTCGCCACGACGGGCTGAGCCGAGGTCCCTGACGAGGTGACCGCAACGACGACCGGCGCGGCGGCCCTGCGCCGTGACTCGGCTGGCGGTGGTCGTTGCCGCACGCCATTAGGCTTCACCCTGTGACCCTGCGCCTGCACGACACCGCCACCCGGGCGGTCCGCGACTTCGTCCCGCTCGTCCCGGGACGGGCCTCGCTCTACCTCTGCGGCGCTACGGTGCAGGCGGCGCCCCACGTCGGACACATCCGCTCGGGCGTGAACTTCGACGTGCTCGGCCGGTGGCTGCGGGCGTCGGGCTACGACGTCACCTTCTGCCGCAACGTCACCGACATCGACGACAAGATCATCGCCCGGGGTGAGGCAGAGGGACGTCCGTGGTGGGCGGTCGCGACCGAGTTCGAGCGCGAGTTCACCTGGGCCTACGACGTCCTGGGCTGCACCCGACCCACGATCGAGCCGCGCGCCACCGGTCACGTGCCCGAGATGATCGAGCTGATGCGCGCGCTGATCGAGGGCGGTCACGCCTACGCCGTCGACGGCGACGTCTACTTCGACGTCCGCTCCTTCCCGGACTACGGCGCGCTCTCGAGACAGCGACCCGACGAGATGCAGGCCGCGGGCGACAGCGTGGGCGACACCCGCAAGAAGGACCCGCGCGACTTCGCGCTCTGGAAGGCGGCGAAGCCGGAGGAGCCGAGTTGGCCGACGCCCTGGGGCCACGGCCGTCCGGGCTGGCACCTGGAGTGCTCGGCGATGGCGGGCAAGTACCTCGGCCCGGCGTTCGACATCCACGGCGGCGGGCTCGACCTGATCTTCCCGCACCATGAGAACGAGATCGCGCAGAGCAAGGCGAACGGCGACCCGTTCGCGCAGTACTGGCTGCACAACGCGTGGGTCACCACCAGCGGCGAGAAGATGAGCAAGTCCCTCGGCAACTCGCTGCTCGTGCGCGAGGTCGTGCGGCGAGTTCGTCCGATCGAGCTGCGCTACTACCTCGTGTCGGCGCACTACCGCTCGATGATCGAGTTCTCGTTCGAGGCGCTCGAGGAGAACGCCGTGAGCTTCCGGCGTATCGAGGGGTTCCTCGAGCGCGCGTGGGAGTCCGCGCCGGTCGACGTCGAGTTCGAGCTCGTGCGGCCTGCTGCGTTCGACGCGGCGATGGACGACGACCTCGGTGTGCCGCAGGCACTCGCGGTGGTGCACGACACGGTGCGCGAGGGCAACGCCGCGCTCGCCGCGGGCGACGTCACGGTGGCCGCGAGTCTCGCTGCGTCGGTGCAGGCGATGCTCGACGTCCTCGGCGTCGACCCCTACGCCGCACCCTGGGCCGGCTCCGACGGCTCGGACGACGACGCGCTGCGGGGCGCCATCGACCACCTCGTGGCGGGGCTGCTCGCCGCGCGGGCCGAGGCGCGCGCGGCCAAGGACTGGGCGCGGGCCGACGCCATCCGCGACCAGCTCAAGTCCGCGGGAATCGTCGTGGACGACACGAGCGGCGGCTCACGCTGGTCGCTCGCCGGGAGGGACGACTGATGGCAGGCAACTCCCAGCGCAAGGGCGCCATGCGCAAGGAAGGCACGAAGAAGGGGATGACCGTCGGATCCGGCGGTCAGCGCCGTCGTGGGCTCGAGCCGCGCAAGGCGACGCCCAAGGCCGTCGACCGCACGAAGCACCCGAAGCACAAGGCGGCGGTCCGCACGGCCAAGCAGCAGGAGGCCGTGGCGAAGAAGGCTCCCGCGTCCGGCTCCGGCGCGCGCGGCGGCACGTCGGTGCGCACGCGCAAGGACGGCACCGAGCTCGTGATCGGGCGCAACGCCGTGGTCGAGGCGCTGCGCGCCGGCGTCCCCGGGAAGACGCTCTACGTCCAGCTGTTCCTCGAGAGCGACGAACGAGTGAAGGAGACCTACGCCCTCGCTGCCGAGGCCGGTCTCCCCATGCTCGAGACCTCCCGCGTGGAGCTCGACCGCCTCACCGCGGGAGCCGTCCACCAGGGCCTCGCGCTGGCCGTGCCGCCGTATGAGTACGCCGACCCGATGGATCTCCTCGACATCGCGACCGACGCCGGGCAGGCGCCGCTCATCGTCGCGCTCGACAGCATCACCGACCCGCGCAACCTCGGCGCCATCGTGCGCTCGGCCGCGGCGTTCGGTGCGCACGGTGTCCTCATCACCGAGCGACGGTCGGCCGGTATGACGGCGTCGGCGTGGAAGACCTCGGCGGGTGCGGCCGCCCGAGTGCCGGTGGCGCGGGCCACGAACCTCACGCGCACTCTCAAGGCCTACGCCGATGCCGGCTGCATGCTCGTCGGCCTGGCGGCCGACGGCGTGTCGCTCGACGACCTCGACCCGGAGGTCGCGACCGGCCCTGTTGTGGTGGTCGTCGGCAGCGAGGGCGAGGGCCTGAGCCGCCTCGTGCGCTCGACGTGCGACCTCACCGTCGGCATCCCCATGACGCACGACACGGAGAGCCTCAACGCGGGCGTGGCTGCCGGCGTCACGCTCTACGCCCTGAGCAGGGCTCGGCGCAGCGGCTGAGAACTGGTGCTGGGCCTGCGATCGCGCGCGCTTGAGCCTCTCGAGAACGGGCGCTGAGCAGAACCAGAGCGACGTCCACTCGCCGCCACCCGATCGGCGCACCGGACCCACCTCGACGATCCCGACACTTCAGGGGAGAGAAGAGGACGGTGGGCAGCCATGACCACGCGGACAACGGCGCGGACGTCGATCGATGTGATGGAGATGCTCCGTCACCGCATCCCCCTCATGCAGTTCGTCGACCTCGCCTACCTGGCCTCCGCGACCGCGGCCGCGACCGTGGCGCAGCTGCCCGCCTGACCCGCTCGCAGCCGTGCGCCGGAGCCGGAGTCGACGTCAGCTGGAGGGCTCGGCGGCGTACTCGTCGTCCGACCCTCCGCGGTGATCGGCGGCTGCCCGCGCCGTCGCCGTCTTGTTGATGGCGTCGCCGAGCAGCGGGAAGACGAGGACGGTCAGCGCGCCGGCACCGACGAGCGCCGCGGCGTTCTCCGGGAGCATGGCGCCCTGGCTCACCTCGAGGCTCGTGATGGCCACGAGGATCGGCAGCGCGGTGGCGACGTAGAGCGTGAACTGCCAGCGCTCGCGCACCGCGGGGATCGCGGAGCGGTAGAGGAAGTACTGCGGGATCCCGCGCACGACGAGCAGCAGCACGAAGAAGACGACCAGGCGCCCGGGGTTCGCGACGATGGACGCGATGTCGAGCTTGGCGCCGCTGACGACGAAGAAGAGCGGGATGAAGAAGCCGAAGCCGATCGCCTCGATCTTCGGCGCGAGCTTGTTGCCCTCGCCGGGCGGTGCGTAGCGACGCAGGACGACGCCGGCGACGAACGCGCCCAGTACCGCGTCGAGGCCGAACTCGGCGGCGAGGCCGAGCAGGAAGAGTAGGAGCACCACGGTCCATCGGACCGCGGTCTGCGAGCTGGTCTGGTGGCCGCGCGCCACGATCGCCGAGATCCGGTCGGTCATCAGACGACCCGGCGAGCGCCAGATCACGAAGGCGACCGCACCGAAGATGACGAGCGTGATGATCGTGAACACCAGCGAGTGCGAGCTCAGCAGCAGCGCGATGGCGAGGACCGGGCCGAACTCGCCGAGGGCGCCGGCACCCATGAAGAACGTGCCGAACTCGGAGTGCAGCAGCCCGCGGTCGCGGATCACCGGGAGCAGCGTGCCCAGGGCCGTGCTGGTCAGGGCGATGGCGATGCCCGCGAGGTCCTTGACGAAGCCGGCCTCCCACAGTCCCCAGGTGATGGCGAACGCGAGCGCCAGGGAGACGAGCCACCCGGTGACCGCCAGCCGGCCGGACCTGCCCTGCAGCGCGTGCGCCTCGAGCTCGAAGCCCGCGAGGAAGAAGAGCATCCCGAGGCCGAGCTCGTTGAAGGTGTTGATCGTCTCGTTGACCGTGATCAGGCCGAGGGCCTGCGGCCCGAACAGGACGCCGAACCCCAGCAGCAGCACCACCTCGGCGATCTTGAGTCGGAACAGGCCCACGATGAGGGGTACGACGGCGGCGATGAGCGCGATGACGAGGAGGGTGCCCACGTTCGTGGCCAGCTCGCTGTCGGCGACGGCCAGGGTGGAGGCCAGAGGGAGCGCGTTCACGATGTTCTTCCTCGCAGTCGAGCCGTCAGAGCAGGTCGCTGAGGTCCATCTCGGCGGTGTCGTCGAACCGTAGCCCCTGGGTGTTGCTCGGTGTGCCCAGTCGCTGCCCGAGCACCGCCTGCTCGTCGGGCTTCGTCGTCAGCACGTCGGCGACGTAATCCTCGGCCGCCTCGTTGAGCGAGATGTCGCGCTGCAGCCGCTCACCCATGAACCAGCGGTGCTCGAGCACCTCGTGGAACATCTCTGCGGGCTCGAGCTTGCCACGAAGCTCCGTCGGCACGAGGCCGGTGACCGGCTCGAACACCTCGGACACCCAGCGGTGCGCGGCGAACTCCTCGTCGATCTCCGGGCCGAGGTGCACGCGGAACGCGTCGAGGTCGTTGAGCAGACGACGCGCCTGGTTCTCCTCGACGTCGAGGCCGGTGAGGCGCAGCAGTCGACGGGAGTGGTGACCGACGTCGACGACCTTCGGCGTCACGCGGATCCGCGAACCGCCCTCCTCCGAGACGACAGACAGCTCGGCGACGTCGAAGCCGAGGTCGTTGAGCCGGCGGACGCGTGCGTCGAGGCGGTGGCGCTCGCTGAACCCGATCGACTCGGGCGCGGTGATCTCGTGCCAGAGCGTGTCGTAGCGGATGCGCACCTGTTGCGAGGTGGCGATCGGGTCGATGCTCGGGTGCAGCCGGCCGGAGGCCTCGACGTCCAGCAGCTCACCGCCCACGTTGATCTCGGCCGTCTCGAGGTCGTAGTGACGCTGGCCGTCGGTGAGCCTGTCGTGGATGTCGCCGGTCTCGGCGTCGACGAGGTAGGCCGCGAAGGCGCCGGCGTCGCGGCGGAACAGCGTGTTGGACAGCGAGCAGTCGCCCCAGGCGAAGCCGGCGAGGTGCAGGCGCACGATGAGGACGGCGAGCGCGTCGATCAGGCGGTTCATCGTGTCCGGGCGCAGCGTGGTCGAGAAGAGCGCGCGGTAGGGGAGCGAGAACTGCAGGTGCCGCGTGATGATCGCCGCGGGAAGCTCGTCGCCTGCGGCGTCGGTGCGACCGCCCACGATGCCCACCGGGTCGACGCACGGGACGTCGCGGCGGCCGAGCTCGAAGAGCAGGTCGTACTCGCGCTGGGCGATCGGCTCGACGGTCTCCTTCACGGCGTAGACGACACCGCTGAGCCGCACGAAGCGCACGATGTGCCGCGAGATGCCGCGGGGAAGCGCCACGAGGGTGGACTCCGGCCAGTTCTCGAGCGGCACGTCCCACGGCAGGAAGAGCAGGTCGTGCTCACCCGCAGCGGCGGTGACGCGCAGAGCCATGAATGAATCCTCGCGTTCCCGGATGACGATCAGGTGAACGGGCAGGGCGATCGGATCGGGTGGTTTGCGGCCCTAGCGCTGACCTGTGTGCATCGGCCTCCAGTACGCCAAAGGCGATGCGGCCTCGGTCCTGGACCACCCCCGCAGGGGGTGTCCAGGACCGAGAGGGAGGCGACCGCGGGTCGCCGACTGCCGCATCGCCGGAGGCGTGGCCGACGGTCGGGCTCCGGCAGGAGCCCGACCTTGGAGGCGAGAGAGCTACGACAGGCGCTCGCCCGTGGTGGCGTGGAACATGTGCTGGTGGTCGGGGATGATCCCGACGTACACGTTCTCGCCCTTCATGGGTGGCTGGCGGCCGTCGGCGCGCAGGATGATGTCGCGCGACTGGCCGTCGATGGCGTCGACGTGGCCGTAGACGTAGGCGTCGGCGCCGAGCGACTCGACGACGTCGACCTCGATGGGCCAGCCCTCGTCCTCGGAGACGACCCGGAGGTCCTCGGGGCGGAATCCGATCGTGACGGTGGTGGCGCCGCCGGCCCCTGCCTTGCTGATGATCCCCGGGGTGAGCGGGATGAGTCGCTCGGTCCCGACCATGCCGCCGACCTTCGCGCCGCCCTCGGTGAGAGGAACGGTGATGAGGTTCATGGCGGGGGAGCCGATGAAGCCGGCGACGAAGACGTTCTTGGGGTGGTCGTAGAGATCGCGCGGCGTACCGACCTGCTGGAGGATGCCGTCCTTGAGGACGCACACGCGGTCGCCCATCGTCATGGCCTCGATCTGGTCGTGCGTGACGTAGACCGTCGTGACGCCGAGGCGGCGCTGCAGCGACGCGATCTGGGTGCGGGTCTGCACGCGGAGCTTGGCGTCGAGGTTGGACAGCGGCTCGTCCATGAGGAACACCTGCGGGTTGCGGACGATCGCGCGACCCATCGCGACGCGCTGACGCTGGCCGCCGGACAGGGCCTTCGGCTTGCGGTCGAGGTAGGGCTCGAGGTCGAGGATCTTCGCCGCCTCCTTGACGCGGGTGGAGATCTCGTCCTTGCTGACGCCCGCGATCTTCAGGGCGAAGCCCATGTTGTCCGCGACGGACATGTGCGGGTAGAGCGCGTAGTTCTGGAACACCATCGCGATGTCGCGGTCCTTGGGCGGCAGCGTGGTGACGTCGCGGTCACCGATGAAGATGTTCCCCTTGTCGACGTCCTCGAGGCCGGCCAGCATGCGCAGGCTCGTAGACTTGCCGCATCCCGAGGGGCCGACGAGGACGAGGAACTCGCCGTCCTCGATCTTGAGGTCGAGGGCATCGACGGCGGGGACGGTGGACCCGGGGTAGATCCGGGACGCCTTGTCGAACGTGACAGAGGCCATGGCAGTAGCAACCCTTCACCGGCAGGAACGTGCCGGACGATCCGTTGTGACAGGGACGCCGGGCTCATGCCCGGCGAGCCGAGCGTAACCGTTTACGGCGCGGGTCCGGAAGGTTTCGCCCAGATGAACCCGCAGGCAGCCCCGGGGTTTTCACTGAAGGACGCCTTTGTTGCATAGAGGACAACCAACTCCGCCTTCATTCTCGCGAATGCGACAAAGACGTCCTTCACTGCTACCGGCAGCGGGTCAGGAGATGCGCAGGACGCGGGCGTCGTGGGCGCCGAGGACCACGCGTACGCCGTGCTCCGGGTCGACCTCGCCCATGACCTCGTCGGTCCCGAGGTCGAGCACGGCCGTGCCCGGCACGGCGTGCTCGGTCAGGAGCACGGTCTCGAGCACGGGCTCGGCGCCGAAGTTCAGCACGGTCGTCGCGACGCCGCCGTCGGGGAGGCGCAGCACGAGGGCGAGGAGGGCGGGGTGGTCGGTGTCGGGGACCTCGAGCAGGGTGGCCTCCGCGATGCCGTGCCTGGCGCGCAGCGCCAGGACGCCGCGCAGCCGGCTGGCGAACGACGCGGGGTCGGCGAGCTGCTCCGGCAGCGTGCCGTACAGCGCGCGGCCGCGCGGGATCCCCGATGACGACGCCGTGGCCCCGGGACCGACCCCCATGAGGTCGTGCGCACCGCGGTTGACCCAGCGGGTGTCGGCGTCGCCCATGAGGTGCTCGACGCTCGCGGGGTCGAGGGTCAGGGTGCCGGTGAGGTCCCAGCCGGAGAGCGCGAAGACGCCGGGCTGGAAGGCGTTGTACGCCGCGAGCAGCAGGTGGGCCCGGCGTACGCGCTCGACGTCGTCGTCGGTCAGCGCATCGAGGTCGGAGACGCCGACCGCGGCGGCGGCGACGGTCACGGTGGTGCAGGCGATCCCGTTGGTGGTGAAGGGCAGGTTGTAGGGCCGGTCCGGGCCCGTGAGGGTGGCGAGGAGGTCGGCGCGCACGGTGTCGGCGAGCTCGCCGCCGGTGATGCTGCGGCCCCGGAAGGTGTACAGATCCTGCGCATGGGTGTCGGTGAAGTGGACGAGCTCGTAGGTCAGCTCGTCGTGGTTCTGCAGCGCGTGGACGAGCGATGCGGTGTCGATGCCGAGGCGCAAGCCCTCGCGCAGGGTGAGACGCAGGAACCCTGCGTCGGCCATGAGCAGGGCGTGGTGGTACGCCGGTCGCGTGACGAAGTCGTAGGAGAGGTCCGGGCCCGTGTCGGCCGTCGCCTTGATGGCCTCGATGCTGAGGTTCTGCTCCTGGAAGGTGAAGCCGCCGATCTTGCGCACCATGCTCGCGATCAGGTGGTTCGCCGCGGGCACGAGCGGGTGGCCCTCGGACCAGGCGGTGGAGCCCGGGCGGCGCTCGATGCCGAGGAAGCCGTTGGCGTCCAGGCGGAGCCCGCCCGAGCCGAGGTCGGTGAGCGACTGCAGCGCGTCGCCGAGGACGAGACGCGGTCCGGCCATCGACGGGTCGAGCCAGTTGATCGAGGGCTGTCCGTCCTTGAAGTAGTGCAGGTAGAGCCATCGGCGTACGACGCCATCGACGCCGACCACCTCGCGGGTCGCGCTCCAGTTCGTCTCCTTCACGCCGGGTGCGGCGAACAGGACGCGCTGGAGGGCACCGTGGATGTAGCCGGCATCGGCGAGGGCGCGCTCGGCGAGGACGTCGAGGTTCGCCGAGTCGCGTCCCTCGGGTACGTCGGGGAGCAGGCCCCAGTCCTGCGGGTCGACCATCACCATCTGGTAGATGCCGGGGTAGTCGCCGTAGGCCATCTCCGCGAGGCGGAAGTCGGCGCCCTTGCCGGTGTGCGCCGGGATGATGTCGTCGATCACCGTGCCGCCGTTGCTCGATGCGACGGCGCACAGCGTGCGGTACTCGTCGGCCGTGCCGAACGCGGGGTCGATGCGCGTGCTGATCCGGTCGAAGTGCCCGTCGATCGACGGCGTGCCCTCCCACCCGTCGAGTCCGCCGGAGACCTTCACCGGTCCGGTGTGCACGGCCTGGATGCCGATGGCGCTGAACGCCTTCCAGAGCTCGGAGTCGCCGAGCGTGGCGACGAACGACGATCCGGGCGCGTTGATCAGAGCCGCCGGGTAGGCGGTGAACCAGACGGCGGCCGTGCGGACCGCGGCCCGCGGGTCCGGCGTACCGAAGGGGTTCTGCCACATCGACGCCGTGCCGGAGAGCTGGCGTCCGGTGTGGATCGCGTCCTCGAGCATCGACTCGCCGACGAGCCAGTCGAGGTAGGCGGGGTTGTCGGCGGTGGCCTCGCCGCGGACGGCCGGGTCCGGTGCGGCGCCGCCGTCGGCGGTGGCACGGCGCCACGGCCGGGTGACGGGTCGCCCCTGCGGTCGCGCAGTCGGTGCGGAGTCCTGGCTCGACATGCGGGTCAGTCTGGCACCCCTGCGGGCTCGGTCCTGCCCCGCGGCGACCGCTCTCGACGAACCGACGAGCCGCGGTGCTCGATCATGTGGCGCCGGGAGCTGGTGGAGCAGTGGGTCGAGCAGGCGGTCGAGCAGCGGGTCACGCGGGTCATGCGGGTCGGGCAGCGGGTCATGCGGGTGGGGCGGGTCGGCGGGCCCCGGCGAGGAGGTGCAGGGCCAGGATCGCGTCGTCGGTCGTGGGGACCCGGTAGGCCGCGGCCGTCGCGCCGTCGCCGACCTTGAGGCCGACGTCGGGAGGTGCGAGCCGGGCGAAGGCGGCCTCGTCGGTGACGTCGTCCCCGACGTAGACGACCGCGTCGGCACCCGACTCCGCACGCAGCCGGTCCAGGGCACGACCCTTGTCGACGTCGACGATGGACAGCTCGACGACCTCCTTGCCGTGCATCGTGCGCACGCCGCGCCGCCGTGACGCTCCTGCCTCCACCTCGGCCAGGACGCGCGCGGCGTCGGACCGATCGGCGAGCCGGACGTGGACGGCGACGCCCGCGGCCTTCTCCTCCAGCAGGACGCCGGGTACGCCGTTGACCACGGCCCGCAGGTCGCGGAGCAGCTGCTCGAGGAGCTGGGCCGCCGCGGGGGAGAGGGCGACGTGGCTGTCGTGCTCCGCGCCGTGGCTGCCGACGAGCACGAAGGCGTCGTCCGGGCGGGTCATCGCGCGCAGGTCGCGCAGGCGCCGGCCGGACACGAGCGCGACGGTCGTGCCGTGCTGGCCGGCGAGTTCCCGGAGCGCCGTCAGCGCCGATGGGTCGACGACGGCGTCCTCGGGCCGGGCCACGATCGGCGCGATCGTCCCGTCGACGTCGCACCCGACGAGCAGCCGCGGGGCCGCCGCAGCTGCGCGCAGAGCCGCGCGCAGGTCGGCGTCGAGCCCGTCCGACGTCACAAGATCATCGACCGTCGTATCCACTGAAGGACGCCTTTGTTGCATGGAGGAAAACGAACTCCGCCTTCATGTGCGGGCTTGTGACAAAGGCGTCCTTCATGGGTTACCGGCCGGGGGGTTAAGGGCGGCGAGGAAGGAGGCGGCCCAGCGGTCGACGTCGTAGACCTCGAGGTGACGCCGCATCCGCGACATCCGGTCGCGCAGGTCGTCGGCGGGGGCGTCCATCGCGTCGCGGATCGCCCGCTTGACGCCGTCGGCGTCGTAGGGGTTCACGAGGAACGCACCGTCGAGCTCGACGGCGGCGCCGGTGAACTCGGAGAGCACGAGCGCACCGTCGTCGTGGATGCGCGACGCGACGTACTCCTTCGCCACGAGGTTCATGCCGTCGCGGTACGGCGTCACGAGCATGACGTCGGCCGCGGCGTAGAACGCCACCAGCTCCTCGCGCGTGAACGGCTGGTGCAGGTACTGGATCGGGGCCGCACCCAGCGCCCCGTGGTCGCCGAGCGCGCGCCCCACCATGAGCTCGATCTCGTCGCGCAGCTTCTGGTAGTCCTCGACGTTCTCGCGGCTCGGCGTCGCGATCTGCACGAGCACGGCCTCACCCGGCTCGACCGACCCGTCGGCCAGCAGCTCGGTGAACGCCTTGAGGCGTACGTCGATGCCCTTGGTGTAGTCGAGGCGGTCGACGCCGAGCAGCACGTGCTTCGGGTCGCCGAGCTTCGCGCGGATCGCCGCGGCCGCGTCCTGGACCTCGACGGTCCGTGCGATCGACTCGTACTCGGCGGTCGCGATCGAGATGGGGAACGCACCGACCTGCACGTGGCGCTTGCCACCGCTCGGACCGAGGTCTGCCACGTCGACGCCGTCGAGGTCGGTCGACACGTCGAGCACCCGGCCGGTGACCGCAAGGAAGTTGGCCGCGCCGCCCGGTGTGTGGAAGCCGACGAGGTCGGCTCCGAGCAGGCCCTCGATGATCTCGCGTCGCCACGGCAGCTGCAGGAACAGCTCGACCGGCGGGAACGGGATGTGCAGGAAGAAGCCGATCCGCAGGTCCGGGCGGCGCTCGCGCAGCATGCCGGGCACGAGCTGCAGCTGGTGGTCGTGCACCCAGACGGTCGCACCCGGGGCCGCGAGCTCGGCGACCTGCTCGGCGAACCGGCGGTTCACCGCGACGTAGGGCTCCCAGTGGTGGCGGTGGTAGACCGGGGTCGCGATGGCGTCGTGGTAGAGCGGCCACAGGGTGCTCGTCGAGAACCCCTGGTAGTAACCCTCCATCTCCGTGCGGGTGAGCTCGACCTCCACGAGGGGGCAGGGCCCGACCCCGTCGGGCAGCGGCGAGAGCTCCACCCCGAGGTCCTCGGGGGAGTACGGGTCGGGGGCATAGCGCCCGGACCAGCCGACCCACACGGCGGAGTCGCGGCGCAGCGTCGGCTCGAGCGCGCTCACCAGGCCGCCGGGCGAGCGGACCCAGGAGGTGGTGCCGTCCTCGGAGACCTCGGCCGCGACGGGCAGCCGGTTGGCGACGACCAAGAACGCGTACGAGGGCTTCATCGTTCCACCGTATGGCGTCTGGTCGTGGGATCGATACCGCAGGAACTGCGCTCCCCGCACACGGAGTGACATCCCCCACGGTCCTGGAGCGCTCCCACCGCGCAGACCGGACGCACGCGGTCAGGACAGCGCGTCGAGGAGCGCACGCAGCGAGGCGAGCCCGTCGAACACGTCGGTGAAGCGCGTGGTCAGCGGGGCCAGGCCGATGCGGACGCCGTCGGGGTGGCGGAAGTCGGGGATTACACCGCGGTCGGACAGGGACTGGACGAGGGCCAGTGCCTCGGGGTGGCGCAGCGTCACGTGCGCACCTCGCCGGTCCGCGTCCCGGGGCGAGGCGAGCGCGACGCCGTAGGGCGTCAGCCATGCGTCGGCGAGGTCCACGGCGTACGACGTGAGCGCGATGCCCTTCGCGCGGACGGCTGCCATGCCCGCCTCGGCGAGCAGCTCGACGCCGCAGTCGACGGCGACGAGGGCCACGGCCGACGGCGTCCCGGTCATGAAGCGACGGATGCCGGGCGCGGGGACGTAGTCGGGCCCCATCGCGAAGACGTCGGCGTGACCCATCCAACCGGGGATCGCGTTGTGCAGCGCGTCGTGGTGGGCGGGGTTCGCCCAGATCCACGCCGGTGCTCCCGGCCCGCCGTTGAGGTACTTGTAGGAGCAGCCGACCGCGAGGTCCGCCTCGACCCCGGGCAGGTCCAGCGGGACCGAGCCGGCCGCGTGCGAGCAGTCCCAGACCATCACGGCGCCGCAGTCGTGGACGGCGCGCGTGATGCCGACGACGTCGGCGATCGCCGCGGAGCGGTAGTCGACGACCGAGAGCAGCACGACAGCGATGTCGTCGTGCAGCACTGCGGCGACCTCGCCGGCGGTGACCGGGTCGGTCTGCGTGGCGCCGGGGTCGAGCGGACCGAGCCAGCGCACGCTGCCGCCTCGCTGCCGCGCCACCTCGCTCGCCACGTAGCGGTCGGTCGGGAACTCGCCGCGGTGCACCACGATCGTCGAGCGACCGGGTCGCAGGTCCATGGCCGCGTTCAGCGCCTTGAAGGTGTTGACCGTGACCGTGTCGCACACCAGAGTCTCCCCCGCGCCGGCGCCGAGCACCGCCGCGCCGAGCCGGTCGCCGATCTGCACCGGCAGGTCCATCCAGCCCTCGTCCCACGACCGGATCAGCCGGTCGCCCCACTGCCCGTGCAGGACCTCGGCGACGCGCCCCGGGGTCGCTGCGGGCAGTCGGCCGAGGGAGTTGCCGTCGAGGTAGACGACGGAATCGTCGGGGATCTCGAAGCGTGCGCGCAGCGGCGCCAGCGGGTCGTCGGCGTCGAGCTGCTCGGCGTAGGCACGGTCGGTGGGCTCGGTCAACGCGCGGTCGGTCGGCTCGGTCATGTCCGCAGGGTGCCACCCGCGAGCCGACGGCGTACGTCGATCCCGGGGGCGTGGGGGACGCGGGGGGGTCAGCCGACCCGACGCTCAGCCGACGCGGGGGCTCGTCTCGAGGGACTGCGCGGCCACGGCGCGGGCGCGGGCCTCGACCGGGGTGGGGACCTGCACGGTCTCACCGGGCAGCGCCAGGACGCGGCGAGCCACGAGGAACGGGTGGCCGCTCGAGGGGAAGCCCCAGAAGGTCTCGACCTTCGCGACGTCGCCGCAGGCGTTGGTGTGGATCATCCAGAACGTCTTGCCGCCGTCCGGGGACCCGAGGTACATCACCACGTGCTTGTAGGGGCAGCCGCCCTGCGGGCAGGTGTCGTAGAGCACCAGGTCGCCGGCTCGCAGCAGCGGCGGCGGGAGGTAGCCGTAGTGCGGGTCGAGGGGTACGCCGTCCCACGGGACCATGTTGCGGGTCGAGGGCGCCCAGCCGTCGCCGGCCGTCGCGAGGCCCGCGCCCTCGTGGTAGGCGCGCGACACGAACGACGAGCAGTCGGCGCGGAACGGCAGCAGCCGACCGGCACCACCGCAGGCGTAGGAGGCACCGAGGTGCTGGAACGCCCAGGTGATCGCGAGCGCGGCCTGCGGGGTCGCGGCCTGCTTCACGGCCTCGCGGCACAGCGTCGCGGCGCCGACGGTGTCGGATCCGTCGCGCAGCGTCGCGGGCACGTTCTGCGTGGGGCAGCCGTCCGGACCGACGGTGACCTGCGGGGCCACGACGTCCAGCGCGGCCAGGCGCGCGTCGATCGCGGTCAGCGCGGCGCCGGCCCGGGCCGCGTCGGCCGCGGCCTTGGCGTCGGCCGGTCGCGCGACGGAGAGTCGTTGATCGACCGACTCGAGCTGCGCGACGCTGAGCGCGAGGTCGAGGCGGGCGCTCTCGGCGTCGTGCACGACGCCGTTCGCGGTGTCGTGCACCATCCGGAACGTGTCGAGCCGGGCGAGGAAGCTGTCCGGCCCGCCGCCGATGATGGACGCGATCGCACCGAGGCCGCCGTCGCCCTGCTGGTACATCTGCGACGCGACGGCGTCGGCGTCGGACTGCGTGGAGGCCACGACGTAGCGGTCGATGTCGGACTGGGTCGAGAGCACCGAGTGCTCGGCCTCGAGACCGAGGACGGCGGCGTGCGCGGCCGTGGCCGCGGCGGAGAGCGTGCCCGCCGCCGTGACGGCCGCCTCGCGCTGCGCGAACAGGGCGAGGTACTCGTCGACCTGGCCCACGCCGGGCGCGACGCCGTCGCTGGGCGGTCCGGGGACGAGCACCGGCGCCGCCGAGGCCGCCGATTCCGACGTAGACGTCGCCGCCGTCGCCTGCGAGGCGGGTGCTCCATCGGCCGGCGCGATGAGCGGCGAGGCCTCGGCCGCACCCGCGGGAACGGGAACGCCCGGGGTCGGTTCCGTGCTCGGCCAGACGACGGGGCCGTCCGACGTCGTCGGCAGCGGAGGCGGTGGCACGGTGTCGGTCGGTGACGGCGTGGGCGCGGGATCGGTGACCGACGGCACGGTCGCGGTGGGGGTGCTCGCGCCAGGGGTGCTCGCGCTGGGATCCGGGACCGGGGTGGCGACGTCGGTGGGGCTCGCGCTGGGGCTCAGGCTGACGCTCGGGCCAGGGGTCGGCGTCACGTCGGCCCGCGCCGTCCCCACGATCACGCCGAGGACCGACGCCGCGACCGCCAGGGTCACCGCGGTCCGCCCGGCCCGGATCCTCACGGGGACCATCTGTACTCCCGCAGGTGAACGGCTGTCGGACGATGGACGTCTGGATGGTCACATCCCCGTGCACAGGGGGTTCGCGGCCGACGGCCGGAGGACTCCCGGGCACGACCCGTCCTCGACGTCGTGCGCACCCCGGTAGCTACCCGCCGGCGCCGCGTTGGCTCAAGGTTGGCGCAACCGGGCCGTCCTGATGGAGGTCCTGGCCGTTGCCGCACCTACCGTCGGGAGGCGCAGTCTCCGCGCCTCCTCCTCGCCGCTGTCGCCGCCGTGGTCGCGACCGCGCTGACCGGCTGCGGCTCGCCCTCGACGCCGCAGGCCGCCGCCGCCACCCCGTCCGCGCCGTCGGCCGCCGCGTCCTCGACGGACGGCGCCTCGCCGAGCGCGAGCCCGACCAACCCGTACGGGACGATGTCGGTCGACCCTCCCGGTCCGAACGACCCGGTCCTCGCCGTGACCGGCGGCTCGGCCGTACCGACGTCGCTCACCCTCGCCCAGCTCGAGGAGCTGGGCACGACCCCGTCACCCTCGACGAGCCCTTCGTGAAGCAGCGGCTCGCGTTCACCGGGGTACCGATGTCGGCGGTGCTCGACATGGCCGGCATCCCGGTCTCCGAGGACGCGACCCTGCGCGGCCTCGGCGTGCGCGAGGGCCAGGGCTGGCTGTTCGGCCGGCCGATGACGGCGGACGCGCTGCTGGAGTGGATGGGCGCGTCCGTGTCAGCGGCGTCGCGGATGCGCGACGCGTGGCCGGCGTCGGTCAGGTGACCTTCCACTGGAACGTGTACGTCGCCTTCGTGCCGGTCCCGTCGGTCGCGGTCACGGTGACGTTGTAGGTCCTCGCGGTCCTCGACGTGACCCCGCCGAACTTGCCGGCGCTCGAGAGGGTCACGCCGGACGGCAGGCCGCTCGCGCTCCAGGTCAGTGCCGACGACACCAGGTCGGTGGTCGAGCCGGCCATGGTCGGGCCGGTGACGGTGGTCCGGCGCGGCACGCTGACCAGGTTGCCGGGCAGGGGCGTGATCGTGACCGTGGTGGCGGTGACGGTCCAGGTGAACGAGGTCGACGCCGTCGCTCCGGTGCCGTCGGCGACGGTGACGGTGACGGTCTTGGTGCCCTTGGTCGTCGCCGTCCCGGACATCAGGCCGGTCGCGGCGTTCATCGTGATGCCTGCGGGGAGCCCGGTCGCGGAGTAGGTCAGGGACGTGAGGACGCTGTCGTGGCCGACGGCCTGGACGGAGCCGGTGTGGGTCTGGACGGTAGTCGCGGCGCCGATGGCGTCGATGGTCACGGCGTTCGACGACCCGGCGGTGACGATCGGGTGGGCGATGCGGCAGGACGCGGAGTCGTTGGACCAGGTGCCCTGCATCGGGAAGGTGCGTCCGGTGCCGAAGGAGACGTTCTGCGCGCCGCCCGTGCCGCCGGTGCCGACCCACGAGCACTTGTCGGCGTTCTCGTAACCGGTCGCGTCGAGCCAGCCGCCACCGGGGAACTGGTCGGTGATCGTCTCGGCGTACTCGTGACCCTCCACGATGCTGACGCCGTCGAGGCTGCCGCCGAGCAGGTTGACGTAGTTGGCCCCGCACGACAGACCCATGTCCGGGATGTAGGGCAGGTTGGTGAAGGCGACGTGGTAGCTCGAGCCGATCGGCGTACCGACGAGCCCGGTGTCCCCGGTCCAGTCGTGCCACGCGCACCAGTTCGCGTTCGGGGTGTTGTAGCCGCCCGGGTGCGTGCCGGGGGGCGAGACGACGACGTACTGGATGCTGCGGTTCGCCGCCGTGCTGGTGTTCCCGAAGTTCGCCGCCGCGGCGAGCGCGACCCGCGCGATGTCGGTGTCCGACGACGTCGAGGGAGCCGTGACCCCGGAGTCGTACCAGACGCCGGCGAGCGCCCCGCCCGTTGGGTAGCCGACGTGCGCGGAGGAGGCGGGGCAGCTCGTCGATCCTGCTGCCACCCCCTCGCAGTACTGCGTCATGACGCCGGACCACGTCTCGCCGGACGTGCCGATGGCCTTGAACATCTCCTGCAGCACGGGCGCGATCTTGCGGGTGTCGCCGGTGAAGCTCTGGTCGCCGTTGGCGTCGGTGCCGGCGGTGCCCCACTGGCTGCCCCAGAAGACGAGGTAGACCAGCGGCGCCCCGGTGGTGACGCCGACGCCCGAGACGCCACCGCCGTAGGCGAGCTGGCTGGCGGGGGCCGCTCCTGCGGCCTGCTTCGCCGCGCCGCGCGCGTGCTCGGCCGCCTGGACGGTCGGGTAGTGCACCTTGTGACCGGTCTGCGGCGCGACGTCGAGGACCTGCGGGCTCGCGAGGGCCGGGCTCGCCACGACGGCGGCGGCGATGAGCCCCAGCGACGCGGCGACGGCGAGACGGCGTATGGATGCGGTCATGGTGCGGTCCCCTCGGGTCACGGACCGGCCGCTCCCCCGAGCCGCCGGATACCGGGTCAATGTAAGGGTTCCCTGAGCTCGCCGGGCGGCACTTCACCATCTCCTGATGCTGCCGACGGACGCCCGATCGGCAGGCGACGGCGCCCGGGGCGGCGCCGTTAGACTCCTCGCGTCCGCCGCCCGGTCGGCGGACCCGCGGGCGCTCGGCGTCCGGCCGACGTGGCGCAATTGGCAGCGCACCGCTCTTGTAAAGCGGGGGTTAGGGGTTCGAGTCCCCTCGTCGGCTCTCACTGGCTCTCACTGCTCGGCTCTCACGGCTCTCACGGCTCTCACGGCTCTCACTGCTCTCACTGCTCTCACTGCTCTGTGAATGCCATGGTCAGGGGAAGCGGAGGAACGCGCCGTTGGCCTCCAGCGAGCGCCAAGGGTCGCCACGGAGGCGCAGGTCGGTCAGCTCGGCGGTGAAGTCGGCCACGTTGCGTAGGAATCGCGGCTGCCCTCCCGACGCGTCCAGCCACAACTCCGGGTCCGCTTCCCCCAAGGGGTCGAGGCCCGCAGCCGGCCAGACCGCGCCGGCGGCCCGGGTGAGGTAGCACTCGAGGCACTTCTCACCTTCTCGTGGGGTCGATACCCGCGTTGTGCGACTCTGGGTCGAACGTGACAACGCAACGCGGTCACGCGGAGTCGGATGGTCCGAATCTCGGTGCTCGGTCAGAGTCGTGGGGAGTGTGGATGGGCGTGACCGGTTCGGAGTTCCTTGGTCCGGTGGACTTTCTGGCTGTGGAGTTCCCGTCGGGTCGTATGAACGGCTCTGGCTTCCGCATGCTGCGTGCTCTGGTGGAGGCTGGGACGATCGTCGTTCTCGACCTGGAGTTCGTCCTGAAGGGCGCCGATGGGTCGGTGTCTCGGCTGTCATGGGACGACGTGCCGGTGGACTCGCCGGACGATGTGTCCTCGTGGGCGGGTTCGTTCTCCGGGATCCTCGACGAGTCGGACCTCGATGTCATCGCGGAGTCCATCGCGCCCGGGAGTCTTGCCGGTGTCCTGGTCTATGAGAACGCGTGGGCGGCGCCGATCATGGCTGAGATCACGGCGAGCGGGGCTCGGCTGCTGGGCAGCGGACGCATCGACAGTGATGATCTCAGCGATGCGCTGGACGACTCACAGGACGACGTGTGACCGCGCCGCGGACGGGAGGGATCTGAGATGGGTCTGATCAAGACAGCCTTGAAGACCGCGGTCGCGGTAAAGACCGCGAACGTGGTTCACGACCGGATCCAGCGACGCAAGCAGGCGGAATGGGTCGCCGCAGGTCACTCCCCCGAGTCCTTCCCCGCCCACAACCTGGGCGACGCGACGGCCACCGTCGTGGGGTCCGCGGTCGGATGGCTCGCTCCCGACCCGGGCACGGCCGGCCCCCCGATGCCGCCACCGAGCCCACCGAACCCGGCTGCGGGTCCCGTTGGGCAGGCTCCCGCGCCGATGGACCCCGTCATCGCGCAACTTCACGAACTGGCCGAGCTCCGAGACCGGGGCGTCCTGAGCGAGGACGAGTTCCTCACCCAGAAGCGCCGCGTCCTGGGAACCTGACTCGCTCTCAGCGCACGCGGACGCCGAGTCCAGTACCGCTCAGGTTCGCGTTCCGAGACACGACCAATCTGGCCCCGCGCACGTCCGGTCGTCGAACCCGTGCGTGGCCCTCCGCGGCCGGGCCGACCACCGAACGCCTCATGGGTCCCGGCGTCGGGCCTTCGGGTTGCACTAGCGTCCGGGTGGCTCCGGGGTCGCCGCGGCGCGACGGGTATGTCGCAGCGTGACCGACACCTGACGTACGAGGGCTCGGCTGGCATCCCAGCCGAGCCCTCGTACGCACTAGCTTGCGGTTAGGGCCTCGTGTTTGCAGAGGTTCCTAGAAACCGCCTCCCTGGCCCTTCTCAGCCATTCTCTCCCAGGCGGTGTCCGTGTTACAGGCCCGGCAGCGTGTCGGTGTGCTCGATGCGGACGGCGTCGAGAGCGCGGGGGTCCAGGCCGAGCAGGCTCAGGATGCTCGGTGCGATCTGGGTGGTGAGCACCGGAGAGGCGATGGTCCGTCCAGCGTGGGCGCCGGCTCCGGACACGACGAGCGGGACGTGACGGTCCTGGGCGTCGTTGCCGCCGTGCTCGGCGATCTTCTTGACCCCACCCGTATAGACGACGCCGTGCTGGACGATGCCGATCACGTCGGGGGCGTGGCTGTCGCCGTGGGGGGCGCCGACGAAGTCGTCCGCAGCCTTGCCGGTGTAGACGGTGGTGAGCCCGGAGCTGGTGACGGTGGTGGAGTAGACGCCCTTGGCGTCACCGGCGACGTTGGCCGGGGCGCTGTGGGTGAGCAGGTAGTCCTTGACGAAGGCGCGGGCGGCGGGGCTGCGGTCCGAGAGCCACCAGAGCAGGACGTCGTCGTCGACGGAGAACGCCACGAGGGCGGGGGCACCGGGGTGGTTCGCAGCCCAGGCGGTGTTGACCGCGTCGACGATCGCTCCGTCATTGACTCGGCGCAGCGACGCGAGGTCTTGGGGCGACTGGCCGTGCTTGGCGGACAGGATGATCGTGGTGCTGTCGGCGAGCCCGTCGTGGGCGATCCGGTCGCGGAGTGCACCGACCTGGGTGTCGATGAAGTCCAACGCTGAGCTCAGCAGCGGCCCCGGGGTGACGCCGTCGGCGAGGTAGCCTCCGGCGAGCCCGTCGGATTTGGGGAGCTTCTCGGCGGTGGAGACCGACTGGAAGTTCATCCCGAACACGGCCGGGGTGCCGACCTTCCTCGTGCCGGAGTGGTCGAAGCCGTCGACCTCGTTGAGGACGGCGGCGACCTTGATGCCGTCGTACTCGCGGGTCAGCGCGTTGTCGGTGGTCCAGTCGTTGCCGGTGGCGTCGGCGACGCTGTTGATCTCGGGGGTGAACAGGTCCTGGACACCCGTGCCTGAGGGGCCGTTGAGGATCTCGTAGGCAGGGTGCTTGTCCGACCATGCGGTGCGCAGGCCGGCCTGGCGGGCGACCTCGAAGACGGTGTTCACCCGCAGGTACTGGTGGGGGTAGATCGGCAGGCAGGTGGCCGGGTCGACGGGCAGCGCGGCGGGGTCGAGCAGTGTCTGCGGCGTCGAGGTCATCTTCAGCGCCGCCGCGGTGATCGCTGAGGAGCTGGCCAGGGTCTGGGCGGTGGTGTTGGTGGCCAGGCTCGTCAGCGCGGGATCGGTCAGTCCCTGTCCGGCGTCGAGGGTGATCGGGTTCTGCGACCGGTCCGCGGCCTCGGTCCACGGGACCTCCGCGCCGGGGGTGGCGGTGGTGCAGTCCAGCGTCCCGGCGGGGAGCACGGTGCGGTTGTAGGTGTCGTCGTAGTAGACACCGTCGGTTCCGGCACCGCCGCCGGTGAGCTGGGCGATCATGCCGGGGAAGGAGTCGGACGGGAACGTGGTCTTGGCCGCCGTGTAGGACGTTCCCGACGCTACGAGGCGCGCGAGCGCCGAGGTCGGGTGCGCCGCCACGTACCAGTCGAGGTCGGACTGGTGCAGGCCGTCCACCGAGAGCAACAGGACGTGCTGGGCGCTGTGGCGATCGGGGCCGTCGGACTCGCCGTGCGAGGCCTGAGCCCCGGGCGCGGCAGCGATGGCCAGCAGGCTGGCCCCCAGCCCACCGACCGCGAGCAGAGCCGTGCGGCGGGACCTACCTGGACGAAGCTTGGTCATGGAACTCTCCCTCGTTGGCACCCGGACCTCGGGTGCTCACCGACATCGAACGTGACTGGCGCAGCGCCGCGGGTGAAGCACAGGTGAAGACCGCGTGAAGACACACCAACGACCACGCCCCAGCCACCGTGGCCCATGCCTTCGCCGGCCGGCGGACCGTGACGGTGCTGCTCTGAACGCCGCGCACCTATGGTTTGCAGGTCCCGCTGCTGCTAGCGAAGTAGTCACCCGCAGCGTCGCGGATCAGCCCACAGGCGAACGCCACCGGCTGCCCGGAGGCGTGAGCGCATCGCACAGGGCGTTGCGTTGCTCCGAACGGGTGTCTCGCTCCGCTTCGACCCGTCGGAGTGAAGCACCCGGAGTGTCGCGGCTCAGGTCCGGCTCAGGTGGGCTTGCTTACCGTGGATGACATGACGTCCCTCACCCAGTCCTACCATCGACCCGATCATCACCACATGCTGAGCAAGGTCCCGGAAGTGACGGCGGTCTTCTGGGTCATCAAGGTGCTGTGCACGACCGTCGGGTGAGACCTTCGCTGACCTGCTCAACGACAAGCTCGGTCTCGGGCTCACGATGACGACGTACATCATGAGCACGTTCCTGATCGTGTTTCCGATCGCGCAGTTCACGCTGACTCTCTACGTGCCGGCCGTCTACTGGGTCACGGTCGTGCTGCTGAGCGTCGTCGGCACTCTCATCACAGACAACCTCACCGACAACTTCGGCGTTCCGCTGGTCACGACGACGATCGTGTTCTCCGTCGTCCTGGCCATGGTGTTCAGCGTCTGGTACGCGGTCGAGAAGACGCTGTCGAGCCACAGCATCACCACGATTCGCCGGGAGGTCTTCTACTGGCTCGCGGTGCTGTTCACCTTCGCATTGGGGACGGCGGCGGGCGACCTGATCTCGGAGAAGCTGGCCATCGGCTACTTCTGGACGACCATGCTGTACGCCACGCTGATCGCCGCGATCGCGCTCGCGCACTGGATGCTCGGCCTCAACGCCGTACTCGCCTTCTGGTCGGCGTACATCCTCACCCGACCGCTCGGGGCGTCGATCGGCGACCTGCTCGGGCAGCACCACGCCGACGGCGGAATGGGCATCGGCAAGCTGAAGACCAGCGTCGTGTTCCTGCTGGCGATCGCAGCCTTGATCGGCTACCGCACCTGGTCGCGCATCGACGTCGCGCGGTCCGACGCGCGGCAGGTCCTTGGCGCCGAGTTGACGGCCCCGGCCGGCGGCGACGCAGGCCCCAGCCGGAACGAGGACCCCGACGACGACCTCATGCTCGCGGGCGAGCCCTCGTCCTAACCATCACGGGTGCAGGGGTGGCTCGGACGGGACCGTCGACCACCCCTGCGCCACCATGGGCACCATGACATCGACCGGCACCGCGTCGGGCGACACCCCGGCCTCGGGTATGGGCCGGAGGGTTCTCGTCGTCGAGGACGAGGTCAGGCTGGCCCGGCTGCTCGGCGAGGCTCTGCGCCGCGCGGGGTACACCGTCGACCTCGCGCACGACGGTGTGAGTGGACTCCGCCTCGCGAAGGCCGGAGGTCACGACGTCGTCATCCTCGACATCATGCTCCCAGGGCTGTCCGGCTATCGCGTCCTCCAGGACCTGAGAGCCGACGGTCACGACGTTCCGGTGGTCATGCTCACGGCCAAGGACGGCGAGTACGACGAGCTGGACGCTCTCGAACTCGGCGCGGATGACTATGTCACCAAGCCGTTCAGCACCCGGGTGCTCCTCGCCCGCCTGTCGAACCTGGTGCGTCGGCGCCCGTCGTCTCATTTGCAGACGCTCGGCAGGCTGAGACTCGAACCCCGAGAGCCACCGCGCGTGGATCGACGACGACGAGCTCACCCTGTCTGCCCGAGAGTTCGGCGTGCTCGCGTACTTGATGAGCAGCCCGGGTCGAGCCGTCCCGAAGCAGGAGCTGCTCGACGAGGTGTGGAACGAGCCATTTGGCCAGGCCAACCTCGTCGATCGGGTGCACCAAAACGTGACTGGGCGACCAGCGGAGGTCGCGATGTTCTGGACGGCTTACATCATCACCAGACCCCTCGGTGCATCCGTCGCCGACTGGCTCGCCCTGCCGCCGTCGCGTGACGGCATCGGCCTCGGCACCGGCTTGGTCACCGTCTTGTGGGGTGTGGCGATCGCCGTTCTCGTGTCGTTTCTCGCCCTCACCCGTCGCGACGTCGAGTCCGACGAACCTCTGCTCGGTTAGCTCATCCCTACCAGGGAGTCGCCACGGCGGGCCCGGACAGGCCGGTTCGGCCGCGAGGTCAGCGAGGGCACATGTGTGGTCCCGGGGCCAGCCGCGGATCGGCCTGCTCGACCGTCACCAGGCCCGGGATCGCGATGTCCATCCACGCCTGTGCGGCGGCCGCGTCGCCATCGAACGCTACCTTCACCGTGGACCCGTCGATCGGCACGGACAGACCCGTGATGTCCTCGGCGCCCGGCAAGTCCCAAACCCGATCTCGCGCAGCCTCCAGGTCGATTCGGGCATGAGCAGCGTCCTCGAGGATGACCACGGTGGGCGATCCCGAGAGCTCAAGAACCTGCCGATCGAACTCGGGGTTCGGAACCCGGTAGATGACCGTTGCCTGTCGGCGATGGTCGAGGCGGAGGCCGGCGTAACTAGTTCGCCCGTCAGTGAGCCCGAACGCTCGTAGCGTGGCGGCCGCGCTCTCGAGCGCCGAATCGGCGTCGGTGATGGTCGGGTCCACTCGCCGATGATGCCCTGAGCGACTCGCAGACTGAACACTGAGGACCACACTCACACCAACCACACATCCTCAAGAGCCGGGGCCGATAGAGGGCGATAGAGGCGGCCTTCCCCCTGAGCGGCGGGACCCCGCTTGCAGCGGCCCGAGACTTCGGTCCACCGTTGAGCTGGTGATGTCGCGACTGGCTGATCGACGCCTGACCGAAAACGAGGAGGTCTTCTGTGCGCCTCATGCCACACCCAGTTTCGATCTGGAGCCGCCTGCACGCTAGAAGGGAGTCTGGGTGAGAGTCGACAACGTCGGTCATCCGCGCTCGTGGGCGCAGGGGTGCGCGGGTCAGGTGACGCGGACGGTTCCTAGCGACGAGACCGCCACCGAGCCCGCCGCGCTGCCGGTGTGGTTGGCCGTCGCCGCGGCGCTCAGCCGGTAGGTGCGTCGCTTGCCTTGGAAGGTCAGCACCACGCCAAGCCGACCGCGGACGAGCTTGGCCACTGGCACCGGTTACCGTGGCGACAACGCGCCGACCCGAGTACGCCGTCACCACGATGCTGCCGAGGATGTCACGTGCCGGTGCCGAGACGGCGACGGTCGCGGTGATCTTGACGGTGCGGTGCGCCACGGACGTCCGCAGCACCGGCGCCCCCTGATGCGCCCGTTTCGGCCGCTAAGGGACGTTGAGCGCCAGAATCGGCTTCTGACGACGTCGGCGTACCGGGATGGATCGGTACGCCGACGTCGCCACCGTGGACGGCCGCATGGGGCCCGGTGAGGTGCCCGCGCGGTGCTCGTCCTAGAGCCGCACCACCTTCGATGCGGTACTGGTGTAGTAGCCCGACGCTGGGGCGACGATCGCGAAGGCGCCGTGGACGTTGGCCTTGAGCGTGAAGGAATAGGCCAGCCCAGCGCCCAACTTGACTCGCGCGACCACCGCACCGACCCGTGCGCCGGAGACGGCATTGAGTGTGACGGTCATTCCGGCACGACCCGTGGTGAGGCGACCGCTGACCACGCCGCTGTGGGTCTTCTTGTTGCGGACGACCTTGGGACCGACGAACACGTGGGCCTGCAGCAGCGGGACCACCTTGAGCGCGTTCGAGGCACCCTGGTCGGAGAAGGCGAACCAGCCTCCCCCGGACCCCACCACGGAGGCCGACGACTGCGAGACGAAGGCCGCACCCTTGGCGTTGACAACCGTGCTGGGCGCCCCGTACGAACCACTGCCCACGCTCGATACCGCCTGGTCAGACCCTGAGACGGGCTCGTAGAACACGTGCAGCCGGCCGGCCGCGTCCGCGGCACCGCTGACGTCGTAGCGGCCGCGCTTGATCGACCCGGCCGCCACGAATCCGGCGCCGGTCCAGCGCTGCACACCGATCGCCCCGGTAGTGTGGGAGACCGTGATCAAGAAGACGTGTGCGGGACCGGACCCGGGCCCCCCCACCAGGCCGGTGCCGCCGAGCGTGACGTAGTCCGCGTTGCTCACGGTCGCGACCTTGGTCCACTGGGCCGGGTCGATCGGGTTGCCTCCGGCGTGCAGCCAGAAGGCGTCCACCGATGGTGTGAAGTTGCCGGCGGTGAGCAACAGCCCGCCGTCAGGGAGCACCTGGATCTCGCCGCGGACAGTACCGAGCTGATCCGCCGCGTTGATGATGTTGAGGTAGTTGGTGAGCGCCGCCGCGGAGCCGTCGGTCGGTAGCGCATTCACTGCCGTGCCGCAGGCGCAGCCGGAAGTCCAGGTGTAGAGCGTGCTGCCGTCGAGGTTGAACGTGGCGCCGCCGTAGTTGGTGCTGGTCAGCCCGAGGTTGGTCGGAGCCCCAAACGTGACACCGCCGTCGGTGGAGGTCCACATCACCACGCGATTGGAGTTACCAGGGTCGCCGCTCACGCTGTCGCCCGCTGTCGCGATCTTCACGGTCGAGCCGCTCACGAACACGGCGGCCGGGTTGTCGGCCACCACGCCGCTTCCGAGGGGGTAGAGGAGCGTGGTCGCGTGCGTGCAGTGGCGGACCCCGGCGGCCAGCGTGCACACCGCGATGCGGTTGGGTCCCTGCGTGAACCCGGCCGTGGCGTAGTGGTAGACGAGCACCCCGCCCGCGGGCGTTGCGACCACCACCGGATACTTCCCCGTCCCCACGAGGAAGGGGGCGGCCGCTAGGTTGGCACTGCCCGCCGCGTTGAGTGCCTGGGACGATGTCGCCGCGGCGACGGACGAGAACGCGGTTGTGGCACAGAGGGCCGCTACGAGGCCTAGCCGGCGAAGTCGCATGCTCGGATCATGCCTGCTCCAGTTCCTGCTGGCACAGGAACTGATCGACCTTGACTAGCCCCTTCTCGGTGCCCCGGGGGGGCAGACTGGCTGTGGATCCTGGAGGTCACGTCCCGTCGAGTGGTGTAGCTGCGGGCCTGCCTCCTGAGCGTTGAGGGGCCATCGTGTGAGGCCTTGTGAGAACCCACCAAGGAACTCGCGAAGGGAACTACACACAATGGCCCTGTCCTGGTCTGCCCTGCTCGGAGTGTTGGATGCGCGGAAGGCCGGCGAGTCCGTGGAGATGATCCGCGACGCCGTGCAGGAACGTACTGAAGCGTTGGATTCGCCCGCGGCTCGGGCGGTCGACCACCCGGCGGCGAAGCCGCGGCTGCGCACGACAGACGCGCCGGTCAGCGGATCGAGATGACCGGGTGGCGCCGGGGGTCGAGCCAGCGCAGGAGGGCGATCATCGTCGTGCGGGGAACGGCGACGCATCCTGCGGTCGCGCGGCCGTTTGACACGTGCACGAAGATCCCGGCTCCGCGGTAGCGCACGGCGGGAGCGCCGTTGAAGTCGATGACGACGGCGTAGTCGTACTGCCCGGGGTGGGTCGCCAGCCGCTCGCTGCCGTTGACGTTCGACTCGGGCAGTGTCATGTCGAAGCCCCCGCTCGAGCCGGCTCGCCGCGTGTTGTACCACCGGCTCCGGTTGTCCTCGACCCACCAGTCGTCGGGGGTGACGTGGTGGTAGGGCAGGCGGGTCCCCGGGTTCGGGCTGATCCCGAAGGCCTGGCTGAGCGGGTAGATACCCGATGGCGTGGTGTAGCTGCCCTGATGGCGCGCGATGCCGGCGACGACTCCTCGAGCGCCGATGCGGGCGACCGACGTCGAGAGGACGCGGATCCACCGGCGGGGTGTCCGCGTCCACGCCGTGACTTTTGCCCACGAACCGGACGTCCTGACTGTCACCACCTGTGTCGTCGGGCTGAGAGGTGTCGCCGCCGGTACCACGGAGCGAATGGCGGCGAGCGCGGTGCTGGTGGTGACGGCTTGTGCGAGCGGGTGGGACGGGTAGCCGGTATCGAAGTGCTGGTAGTCGATGCCGGCGGTGTCCTGCCAGGTCCACCCGGCGCGGGTGAACTCCGTCCACGGCACGCCCCCCTTGGTGACGACTCCGACGCCCGAGCGCCTGGTCCCGTATCGCGCGTCGGGTTGGAAGCAGTGGCACCTGGGATCCATCCAGGGGTTCTCGTACGGATTGAGGTCGACGCCGCGCCCGTTGGCGTGCGGCGAGGCTGCCGCCGGGGCATTGGCCTGGGAGCTGCGGCGACAGTTGAACGCCGAGGTGTTGTCCGCGGCCATGCTGGCGTTGTCGTCCCCACCGAACAGCTCGATCGGCTCCATCCGGTGGATCGGGAACCGGCGGTCGAACAGTCGGCCGAAGATGCGCGCAGCGCTGGGCGCGACGTCGGCATTCACCACCAGCGCACCGCGATGGACCCGCCCGTCGAAGCCGAAGAAGTTCACCTCGACCCGTCGCAGGCCCGACCGTGCGACGGGGCAGCCGGCGTACCACGCGCCCACCGCCACGATCCTCTGCCACTCAGCTGTCGACACTGGCCGGATCACCGCGGCGGCACCGATCGCGGACGGCGGGGACGACGAGCCCGGGCCGGGTGTCGCGGTCCGGCTCGCGGTCACCGTGGACGTCGCCGTAGCGGGTGCCGCGACCGAGGGTGTCGCGCTCCGGCCCGGGGCTGCGCTCGAGGGTCCAGTCGTCACGTCATGACCTGCGGCGCTGGGAGCGGCACTGTGCAGCGTGCCGCTGGTGCAGCCGACCAAGACGGTGGCGAGCGTCACCCACGAGGCTATGACCAGCGTCTGCCGCCGCAACCGCGAGAGCTCAGGCACAGCGGGCGTCAACGTTGCTCCAGACCGCTGTGCAACGCAGCAGGCCGCCGCCGCGGGCGACTGCCACGAGTTCGCGCACCGCTTCCGCGACCGCGGCCGGGTCGTCCTGCTGCAGGACGTGACCTGAATGTGCGATCACCTGGATCGCGTCGCTGGACAGGGAGAGGTCGTTGCGCTGTTGGCGTCGCCACAGGGTGATCGCGGATTCCGGCTGACCGTAGGTGGGCCCGCCGAGGTGGTCACCCTCTGGGTCGGACGCGCTGAGCACGAGCAGGTGGAGGCGCCCCAGCGGTGGCCCCCCACCGGTGGCGGCTGAGCTGGCGGCCATGTCGACCCGGTGGCCGGCCTCGGACCAGAACGGGCCCGATGTCGGATCGTTCGGCGTCACGCTCTCCGCGAGCAGCAGGCCGCGCACGCGCCCCGGGTTGTCGCGGAGGAACGCCCGCGCAATCAGCCCGCCGAACGAGTGCCCGACGACCACGAAGGGGCCGCGCTCGCCCGCGGCCATCAGTAGCGCGGTGAGCTCGCGGGAGTAGAGGCCGGCATCGACGATCTTGCTCATGTCCGCACGAGGGGGACTCAGGCCCAGACCTGGTCGGTCATACACGCACGTGCGCGTGATCGCCCGCAAGGAGGGAAGCACCAGCGACCACGAGCTGGCCGGTGCCGCGAGCCCGGTGATGATGACCAGCGTGATCGCGCCATTGCCCGCGCAGTGCACCCACTGGTGGACACCGGCCGCAGCGAATACCCCCAGCACATCGCCTCGCGCTGCCGACTCCTGTCGCACCGCGGTCGAGCTCCCGGACCGTTCGGCTCGCGTGGACGTGCTTCGCGACGGCGACGCGGCGGTGTCGACCGAGCGCGCGTTCGACCGTGCAGCACTCGCCGGCTGCGCGACAGTTCCAAGGGGTGAGCGGACCACCGCGACCACGAGCACGCCAGCGACGAGCAACGTCAGACCCGCCCCCGCCCACACTCGCCGCTTCTGCACCGCGCCCACACCACCGAGACTACGTCGGCGCCGGAGTTGCTCGCGGCTGGTGTGACGATGCTCGGAGTGTCAGCGGACGCCTTGCCACCCCCGCCGAGGACGGGGGGTCCACTCCAGTCGATGACCGGCTGACGCGCCACGCTGTTCCGGTCCAAGCCAAGTGTGGGACCCGCCGTCGAGGGACCCACCGCCTGAAGCGTGGGTCCACAACGGATCACGGCTGCTGGACAGGTTCTTCGCCATGGGCCGGCCACTCGCGGAGTGGATCGATGGCCGGCGGACGTCACTGCTGCGGAGCAGGCACGCTGCGTCCGTGATCGCGCTGCTGTGCGCGGTACGGTGCAGGAAGCTCGACGTCGAGCTGACCGGGACCTGATGCAGCGCCGAGGAGGTCGTGTTGGCGGAGGTCGCACAGTCGCCGAGTGCCGATAGCCGTCAGCGGCGCTTCCGGACGAAGGGGATGCTGCTTCGCCAGTCAGTGAACTCCGCGTTGGTGTCGGTCGCTGGGCTGATCGGAGCTCCGGTTCGGGATTCGCAGGCGCGCGACATCGGCCGCGTCATGGATGTGGTGGTGCGCTGGGATCGCGGGGTCTACCCGCAGGTGTCCGGTCTGATCATCCGGATCGGCTTCCGCCGGGCGTTCGTCCATGTCGAGGACGTCGCCGACATCGCCCGGCGCAGCGTCCAGCTCGGCTCGACCAAGGTCGACCTCAGCGACTTCGAGCGCCGCGTCGGCGAGCAGCTGCTCCACAAGGATGTGATCGACCACCAGCTCCTCGACGTGGACGGGGCACGGGTCGTCCGGGCCGCGGACCTATACCTGGCGCGTGTCGGCTCGCGGTACTGGGTCGTCGGTGTCGATGTCTCGTTCGTCTCGTTCCTTCGCCGCCTCCTGCCGGCTCGGATGCGCAGCCGTGCGACGGCCGAGCGGGTGCTCGACTTCGCCTCCATTCAGCCGTTCGGCACGCCGGGCGGTCCGGTGGTGCTGCGCCGGCCCCACCGTGGTCTGCAGCGGTTGCGCCCCGCCGATCTCGCTGACCTGCTGGAGGATCTCGGGCGGCCCGAGCGTCGTGAGCTGCTGTCCATGCTCCCCCCCGAGGAAGCGGCCGATGTCCTCGAGGAGATGGAACCCGACCATGTCCGGCTCCTGCTCGGTGACGTCCCCGTCGACCAGGCCGCCACGTTCGTCGCGATGATGGAGCCCGACGAGGCTGTCGACGCCCTGCGGGACCTGAACGCCGCCGACCGCAGCGAGTTGCTCGCTCAGGTACCGCCGGTCCGGGCGGCCGAGCTGCGCACCCTGCTCGCGTTCCCGGAAGGCGTCGCTGGCGGCATCATGACGACCCGCATCGTCGTGCTGTCGACGCAGGAGACGATCCGCGACGCGCTGGACAAGGTCCGGGCCCAGCGTCGGGAGTCCGACGTGGACGGGCTGGTCGTGATCGACGAGGACGGGCGGCTCGTCGACGACCTCTCGCTCGCCGATCTCATCGACAACGAGCCGGGGACCCCGGTCGGCGACGTCATCGGCCCGCCCTACCCCGGGACCGTCCGTCCCGACGCCGACCTCGACGAGGTTGTCGAGCAGCTCATCGCCAACCGCGGCTCTTCGCTGGTCGTCGTGGACGCCGAGCACCACCCGATAGGTCGCATCCTGGCCGACGATGTCGTCGACGCACTGCTCGACACCGACACGGAGCGGCGTTGGCCGTGGCAGCTGCGCGGGCCGGTCTGATGAACGATCGCGAGCGGACCCTCGAGCCCACCGAGGCGCCCGCCGTCGGCGAGGTCGCGGTAGAAGTGGCGCATCAGTCGCGTCGCAGCCTGCGTCGTATCCAGATCGCCACCCTGCTCGGGGTGCTCGGCCCTGGGCTCATCGCGGGTCTGTCCGACGACGACCCCGCGGGTATCACGACGTACTCCGTGCTCGGCGCGAAGTACGGCTATCAGATGCTCTGGGTCCTCAGCATCTCGACAGTGGCTCTCGTCCTGTTCCAGTCGCTGGGAGCCCGCATCGGCGTCGTCACCGGCCAGGGTCTTGCAGGGCTGATCCGGCAGAAGTTCGGGGCCTGGTCGGCCGTCGTGGCGATCCTGGCGTTGTTGCTCGCCAACATCGGCACCACGGCCGCGGAGTTCGCCGGCATCGCCGCGGGCTTCGAGCTCTTCGGCATCAGCCGGCACTTCAGCGTCCCCGTCACCGCCGTGCTCGTGTCCATGCTCGTCCTTCGCGGCGGCTTCAAGGGAATCGAGCGCATCCTGCTCGTGCTGTCCGCGATCTTCATCTGCTACGTCGCAGCCGGGGTGCTCGCGCACCCGGACTGGGGTGCCGCGTTCAAGGGCCTGATCGTGCCGTCGATGCCTCTGACGCGCGACGCCGTCGTGTTAGCCACGGCCACCCTGGGCACGACGCTCGCACCGTGGGGTCTGGCGTTCATCCAGTCCTACGCCGTGGACAAGCGCCTGACCACGAAGTCGCTGCCCTACCTGCGCATCGACGTGATCACCGGTGCGCTGCTCACCGGAGTCATCGGGTTCTTCGTCGTCGTGTCGTGCGCCGCCACGCTGCATGCCAAGGGCTTGTCCATCAACGACGCCGCCGACGCCGCGGCCGCGCTCGAACCCCTCGCCGGGACCCTGGCCAAGGACCTCTTCGCGATCGGCCTCATCGGTGCCGCGCTCCTCGCGGCCTCGATCCTGCCGTTGTCCACGGCGTACTCCGTGAGCGACCTCACCGGCAGTCCCGCAGCGCTGGATGACGACCTGCGCTCCGCGCCCCTGTTCTACGGGACGTTCGCGCTGGTCACCGTCGCGGGCGTCGCGCTTGTGCTCATCCCGGGTGCGCCGCTCGTCGCGATCCTCGTGCTCACCCAGGTGCTCAACGCCGTGCTCCTGCTCCCGCTGCTGTGGTTCATGTACGGGATCGCGCGAGATCCCGACCTGATGGGCGAGTACGCCGCTGGGCGTGGCATCGCCAGCGCTTACCTCGTGGCCATGGCCATCATCGCCGTGTGCGTCCTCAGCCTCGGCGCGCTGTCAGTCCGCGCTTGACGCGACGTCACCGGCATCGCGTCGGCACGCTGTCCCGATCGCGGATATGGGCGAGGATCACGTGGCTCGTAGGACCCGGCGACCCCGCGCGTGGGGGCCGGCCGGACGCCAGCGGACGGCGAGGCCGTGACGGGCATCGTCGCTTCAGTCGGTCTAGCGTGGGTCCATGACTGAGGCTCGCTCCGAGCACGACGTCGACAACGTCGCGGAGTTCTCCATCCGGCAGTGCGCCGTTGAGGTCCTCGCCGCTATCTGGACGGACCACGAAGCGCGTGCCCAAGGTGGTGACGGCGATGGCGGTGCGGGGCTCGACGACGCGCTCCGGTTCCTCGGCCCGGTCACGGTTCGAACGACCTCCGAGGACGTCTACCGACTCGTGATGGACCTCGTGCTCGGATTCTCGGCGGCGTTCATCGACGTGGGCGAGGCGCTGATCGACGCCGTCCCGGTGGCGGACGTCGCGGAGATCCTGTCGGAGACCGCGGCGCGGCTCTCGCTCGTCGAGGACTCACTTCAGTAGGCGGACGACGTCACCGAGGCCACGGAGAGAGGGGCAAAGGTGCTCGCGCGCGCCGCAGGAGTCTCGGTGCCGCGGGTGGCGAGACGGCGGTGTGCCCGCTGATGCTTGCGGGCACCAGCCGGGTGGTGTCGGCGAGCGCGCTCGGGCTGGTCGGTCTGGCGGGTGGAAGGTGAAGCTATGTCATCGCGGGGTAAGGCTGCTCCCGAGCGGCACGTGGGGCACCGGGCGGGGTGGCTGCGCGCGGCAGTGCTGGGAGCTAACGACGGGCTGGTTTCCACGTCGAGTCTGATGGTCGGTGTTGCGACGGCAAGCGGGTCACAACCTACGGCCGTGGTCACTGCCGGTCTGGCCGGGCTGGCCGCCGGCGCGATGGCCATGGCCGCGGGCGAGTGGGTCTCGGTCAGCTCCCAGGCGGACATCGAGCATGCGGATCTGGCGTTGGAGCGCCGCGAGCTTCTGTCCGACCCCGCTGGCGAGCGTGAGGAGCTCGCCGCGATCTACCGGGCTCGCGGTCTGTCGCCCGCGTTGGCAGAGCAGGTTGCTGCGGAGCTGAGCGACCGCGACCTCGACGACCTCGTCGAGGTGCACGCGCGCGACGAGCTCGGGTTCCACGACGCCCACTTGGCCCGACCAGGTCAGGCAGCGCTCGCATCGGCGATCAGCTTCTCGATCGGCGGGCTGGTCCCATTCGTGGGGTTGTTGGGTCCCGCGGAGGGCAGTGCCCGCATCGCTGAAATTGTCTTGGTGACTCTGCTGGGGTTGGCGGGCGCCGGCATCCTCGGTGCCGCCGCATCAGGGACTCGATGGCCGCGACCGACGTTGCGGGTCGTGCTCGGCGGGAGCGCCGCCATGGCGGTCACCGCGCTCGTGGGTCACCTGGCCGGAGTGGCTGGCATCTAACGTCCGGTCGGCACTCCCTTGGGCGCGGTTCACCCACGTCCGTCGGCTGCCACGGTTCCGACATGGACGTACTGGGCGCGGTCCGCCTCGCGATCCCGTGCCCGGCCTGCGACGAGGGGAGGCGGTGGTTGGCGTTGGTCGAAACGAACCCGCATCTCGACGATACGAGTACCGTGCCGTGACGTGGTGAAGGACCTCATCATGGGAACCCTTGCGGTTGTGCTGGGGCTCGCAGTGGTCCAGTCGGGTGGAACGAGCATCGTGACCGTCTTCGGGTGGGTACTGGCCGCCGCGGGGCTGCTGTTGAGCGTGTCGGCGCTCACCGTGGGCCGCTCCCGACGCTGAAGCGCCTCGGCACCAAGCGCGAACGGCACGTCCGTATCACGCCGGACCGAAAGCGACTGTCTGCGGTGAGAGCGTGAGGAAGGGACCGTCGTTCGTGCGGCGAGACCCGTCAGTCGCCGCCTCCGTAGGTTCCTACGGCGGCGCTGGGCAGGCTGGCCGCGAGCCCGCCGGTCGCCGGCACGCCGGTCTGTGTCGAGGGATGGCTTGCGCCCCAATGCGGGATGGAGAAGTTCTGGAGCACTCGACTGGTGATCGCCCACATGGTCTTCCGGGTGGTCGCCGAGACGGTCGCGTCGGGGCACGCGGCCGAGGTGAGGCAGGGCCAGTAGGTGGTTCCTGCGGCGAAGACGCCGCCACCTGTTCGCGAGGAGTAGTAGGTGATGGACACCGGCTTGTCCGCGGCGCCGGTCCGGCGGACGACCCCGAGCGCAATGATCTGAAGGTTGTCCGGGTGGGGGGTGCCCTGTCGGGCGCCGTCGGCCTCGTTCTCGATGACACCGCGGAGGATGGCGCCCGCGGTGAGGCCGGGGATCCCTTGCAGCCACGACGGGACGGACCTGACTTGCAGGGACCCGTGGACGCGGACCGCCGCGTACGACGGGCCGATGACGGCGGCGGGATCGCGACGCAGCGGTGGGTTGCGCCACTCCACTGTGGCGTCGCTCGGATGAGCAGTAGCCAGCGGGTCCTCAGCGAGGCTGCGGGCCACGAACATGGTCGTCGGTACCCCTGAGGAACCGTAGGCAAGTCGCGTCTGCCAGTAGATCTCGTTGGCGCCGAGGTCGGCGATGTTGGCGCCGTCGTTGCGTCCGGCGGTGAACGCGTCGTACATGCGGCGCGTCCAGTACTCACTGTGTCCGGGCAGGACGATCTCGGTCCGGTGCGCCAACAGCGACGGCTGCGTGTCCACGTCGGTGTCCACCGTGGGGTCGATCGGTAGGCCGAGCCTGTCGATCTGCTGGGCCACGGGGACGTCCTCCGCGAGCAACCGGAGCAGCCCCGGCCCGGTGATCGGTCGCTGGATCGCCACCTGAAGTGCACGGTTGACGGTCTTGTGGGTGGCGCCGAAGTAGAGGCTCGCACCCCCGAACGGGCTGTAGGCGCTCCAGGTGAGGTTCGAGTACATGACCACCGCAGGGCGCGGATCCGCGGCATTGCGGACCACCAGCGCGGAGACGCCACCGATACGCCCCGCGACGTCGGACTCGATCACATACAGCCCTGGGAGCCACGACGCGTCGACCGGCAGCACCAGGGTCGTCGCCCAGTTGGGCGACGGAACGGTGGTCCCTCGGCGCCTGGTTGGTGCGGTGCGAGGCACCTTGATAGCTGAGGAGGACCAGACCAGGCGTGCCCCGGCACCGGAGTACCAGCCAACCCGGTAGGCGCGAACCACGACACCCTGGGCACCCGACCCGCCGAGATGAACCGCCACCGGGTTCCCGCACGTCGTCGACGGACGCTCCACGTAGAGCGGCACCTCCGGCGTCACCATCGCCCTGCCCGTCCGCCACGCAGTGGTCCCCGGCCTGGAGTTCTCCGCGACCACCCAGTCCGCGGGGAGGCCGGTAGTTCCGCATGTCGCCATCGGTGAGCCCGCGGCATCCGGCGGTGCCTGAACATCGTAGGAAGAGCTGTACGACCACGGTCGAACGACGTCGGCATGGGCGGAGCCGGGACTGCCCGAGGTCGGCGTCGCGGTCGTGGCGCCCGTCGTGCACGAGCACAGCACAAGGACCATCACACCCACGACTGGCCGGACCCGAGGTCGCCGACGGCGCTTCATCACGGACACGACACCAGCAACGGGTCCACTCCAACGGCAGGTCCCAACCTCCCCACCCAGATTACCGGCTCTACCGCGCCCGAGACGCGCGGGCGCCAGCTGAGAGCTACACCCGGTCTCTCTTCCAGCCCGTGCACGGTCAGCCAGCGATCGGCGCGAGCTGGTGACTCAGCCACAGGAAGTCCGCAGGCAGCTCGTTCGACCAGTCGGACGTGTTGTGACCGCCCTGGTCGTATTGCACCGCTGTGAGGACGGTGGGCGGCCTCGCGACGCGCCTCAGGCTCGCCAGGCTCCCACTGCTCTGGGGGTCCTGGAGGCTGGCACTCGCACGGAGCGCCACATCCGGTCGTCGCGCAAGCAGGCGCGTGAGGCTCCCCGCCGCGCGCAGGGCCGGGTAGGCGTCGAAGTAGGACGACTCAGGGGCGTCGTAGCCGGAGATGGACACGCCGGCCGCAAAGAGGTCAGGGTGTCGCAGCAGCAGCTGCGACGCGCAGTAGCCGCCTTCGGAGTAGCCCATGAGACCCCAGCCGGCGCGATCCGAGCGCACTCGGAAGTGGGTGGATACCACCTGGCGCACCTCGGAGGTGAGGAACGTCGACACCTGTGGCTGGCCCGGCAGGTCCGTGCACTCGAGGTCAGGGGCGCCGGGTGTCGAGATCTGCGGCACCACGAGAACGAACGGCGTCCCACCCGAGGTCATGGCCTGGTCGAGACGCGGCAGTACCGCCATCGCGTGGTACCACGTGGTCGGCGTCCCCGGGTAGCCGTGGAGGAGCTCGACGACCGGGAAGACTCTGTGGGCGAACGCGGCTTCGAAGTACTGGTGCGGTAAGGATACGTAGAGCCGGAACGGCGCTGGGCTGCCCGGGACCTTGACCATCGCGAGGTAGCTGTTTGGCTCGATGTACGCCGTGAAGCCGGTCGGCAGACCAGCTGTCCACGGCACCTGCGCTGACAGGGTCGCGCCGGGTGTCGACCGCGCGGCGCGTGGCTCCTGTCCGTCGGGGGCGTGTGCGCCGGCCACCGTCGGATCGAGCACCCCCGCCACCGTCCCCGATGGTGTGCGTCCCAGGAGATCGTCCCAGCTGCTGTAGAGCCCGAAGTTGTCGTTGATCAGCACGAGGACCGCCAGGATGGCGACGGCCTGCGAACCAACGACGAGTCCCCAACGTTGGCCCTGACGCAGAAGCCGGTGGCCGCTCACCCTCGACCAGACACCGAGGGTGAGCACGGGCAGGGCGAGGGCCACGATGACGAGGATGGTCGCCAGCAGTCCGCTGGTGAGGTCGAGGCTCACGATCGTCTTCCACTCATGTCCATCGTCTGACGGACGACGACATCGCTGAGTTCCGGGCCACCTGTACCGGAGAGCCGGTCATCGGTTGGGCCGTCCACTCGACCGTCTTCCGGCCGATCACAGGTGCCTGATCCGTCAACGACGGCTGGATGTTGACCCTCTGGCCCTCAGGCTCCGGGGCTGAATCCCGAGACGGTGTGCCCGAGCCAGGTCAGTGCCACCGGCAACCACGGCGTCCACCACATGTAGCCGTGCCCGCCGATGTTGCTGATACGCGCGGTCACGGACAGCGGCGCTCGGGTGGCGGCGAGCAGGGCGGTGGCTGCCGGGTAGGCCGTCGCGTCGTGCCGGGAGGCGAACAGCCAGAGGGCTGTCGACGGTGGACGACGGCCGGCCAGCGCGACCAGGTCGTAGCGGGCCGACGTCGGGTCGCCAGGGCTGAACGGGACCCAGTTGCTCCAGGACGGCCGGACGTAGCCGGCGATGGAGATCGCCGCGGAGAAGGTGCCGGGATGGAGCATGGCCAGCATCGCCGCGCAGTAGGCGCCGGCAGAGACACCCCAGGTCGCCCATGACGCGCGACCCTCGGCGGCACGGAACTGGTGGAGCACCCACGCCGGCACATCGACTGCCGCCCACGTCTCGACCTGGTCGCCTGCGGAACGGCCGCCCGGACCGTCGACGCACTCGGAGTCACGTCCGGGCGGGGTCCACGGCTGCACGAAAACGGCGATCGTCGGAGCCAGGAGGTGCTGGGCCTGCAGGGCCGCGAGCATGTCCGGCGTCCGGAAGGCGCGTTCGAGCTGTGACACGGCGCCGGGGTACCCGCCGAACCCCTCGAGCACCGGGTAGCGCCGAGCGGCGTTCGCCGGGTCCGAGTACCCGGGGGGCAGCTGGACGAGCACCTGGCTCGTGACGCCGGACACGGCACCGGTGACTGTGTACGTGGTCAGGGCGCCGCCACCGCCGACGACGCTCCACGTCGCTGCGGGAACGGACGTGCGCGACTGGGGGACTCTTGCCGAGGCCGCTGCCGCAGCGTCTGCTCCTGAGCTGGTCGCCGTCGCCTGCGTGGAGGCCGTCCCGACCAGCTCGGACCAGTCGTTGTAGAACTGATACTGGTCGTTGAGCAGCGCGAACGCGAGCAGGAGCACCGACAGGTTCACGAGCGTGAGCACCCCGAGCCGACCCAGCACCGAACGCCACCCGGGGCCGGCCAGCCTCGGCCACGACCAGACCGCCCCGACCACGCAGAACAGGGCGATCGCGACGAGCACGATGATGAACGCCGGGCTCAGGAGGCTCATGGACGACCCGTCCGGCCCGCGGTGGTAGGGGGCAGCGCCGCGACGTCCGGTCGGGGTGCCGCAGGGACCCGGCGTGACAGCGATGGCACGAAGGACTCGGCCCGCAGGTACGCCCACGTCACACGGGGCAGACCGCCCGCGGGCGGATAGGCGAGGTAACGGCGTCGCCATTCGGGCTCGAACTTCGCGTTGAAGCGGTAGAGCGCATCGACCTGCGTCCCTCGAGAGACAAGGCGCAGGATCCGTCCCCAGAACTTCGTCACCGGGCCGACACCGATGCGCTCGGAGCGCTCGATCGCCTCGCGGAAGACGGCGAAGTTCAGCGACACCCGCACGGCGCCGAAGCCGGGTGCGGCGTCCAGGAGTCGCGTGATCATCAGCTCGTTGACGCCCGACGGGGCGTGGTCGTCGCGACGCATCAGGTCCAGCGACAGGCCATCATCGCCCCACGGGACGAGGAGGAGCAGAGCCATCGGTCGGCCGTCCAGCTCAGCGACGACCATCACCGACTCAGGGTCGCGGGCGGCATCGACGCGCCCGAGGGCCATCGAGAAGCCACGTTCGACGGGGGCGCCCCGCCAGAGCTCGGCGAGCTCGGCCAGCCGGGCCACGTCGTCGGGCTGCAGCTGCGAGAGCCTGGAGCAACTCACGACGAGACCGGCACGCTCGGCGCGCGCGACGGCTTGCCGCACGTTGCGCATCGAGCGACCCTGCAGCGAGTAGGTGTCGGTCGCGAGCACGGCCTCGTCGCCGAACTCGAGCGCGGTCATCCGACCGAATCGCTCCCAAACCTCGGCGCCGGCGGCCGTGCACGCCACGACGGCGGGGACGACCGAGTACTCCCTGGCCCGGGCGACGAACGCCTCGATGGCGCCGCGCCACTCCGACGGAGGCCCGAGGGGATCGCCGGCGGCGAGCATGGTGCCACCCACCACTCGGTAGGACACTGCCGCGCGCCGGCCCTCGCTCCAGACAGTGGCCCGGTCGTCGCGGAGCGCGAAGTACGCGAGGGAGTCGGAGTGGCCGTGTCGGGAGATCAGCGAGCGGAGATCGTGCTCGTCGTCGTCGGAACGCCGACTCAGGATCCGCGGGGCGCGCAGGACGAGGCCGCCGGTCACCAGGATCGTCGTGGTCGCGAGCGCGACGAGGAGGTAGTAGACGGCGTCGGACTCCCTGGTCTCAGGTGTCGTGACCGGTGAGGGGATGCCCACGAATCCGGCAACGGTCGCGCTCAACCGCTCCGTGACGGAGAGATGAGTTCCCATCTGTCGGTCGAGGGCGCTGACCGAGGCGAATCCGAGGAGAGTGCTGGCCGCCAGCAGCGCGGCACCGATGATGAGGGCTCGGCTGCGACCCACGGGCTCGGACCGGCCGACGAACTCGTGGCGTGAGAGCACGAGCAGCGCGAGCAGCACCAAGGTCGCGCCGCTCACGACGCGGTGCCCCTGGCTCAGCTGCAGAGCGAGTTCCACGGCCAGGAGCGTCACCGCGATCCGCCAGGCCCGGCGCTTGCCCCGACCGAGATTGAGCGCCAGACCGATGAGGAGGAGCCCCACCGCCACGCTCACCGCGGCAGATGCCGAGATGACGGCGCCGGGGAGGATGTCGGCAAGGAACTCGACCCGTCGGAACAGGCCGGGACGCAGGACCGAGGCCACGTTGAGGAGCCCGACGAGCAGCGTGAGCAGTGCCGCCACGCGCCGGCTGAGCGCATGCCTGCCCGACCCGGCGGCGTCAGGTCTCAGGTTCATGCCGAGCTCTCGACGCTCGGGCAGGGCTCAGAGTTCCCGCCTCGAGGCAGTCCCGGCTGAGAGGTCGCTGAGCACCGACCCGCGCGCCACAGAGCGGCCAGGGCTACGTTCCTCGTTATGCCTCGTCGGATCCTGGCTCTCGCGCTCGCCCTGGTCTCTGCGATGGTCGGCGTTCTGGTCTTGGCGGCGCCCGAGTCCTCAGCGAGTCCCATGCTCGGACCCCGCCTCTCCCACGTCGCGGTCGTCGTCGCGCTCGGCGACTCCGTCCCCTACGGTACCCGCTGCAACTGCAGCCCCTTCCCGCAACAGACGGCGACGCGGGTGCGCGCCATCACCGGGCGCGCAGTGACGATCCACAACGACGCGGTGTCCGGGTACCGAACCAGCGACGTCCTGAGCCAACTGCGATGGAACGCGGCAGTGATCGCCCACGTGCGGGCCGCGAGCATTGTCGAGGTCATGATCGGTGCGAACGACATCGCCTACACGACACGCTGCGGCACCACGGCGTCGTGCTACCAGCCCGCGCTCGCAGCGGCCCGCCGGAACACCGTGGCCATCGTGGCTCGGATCCGAGCGATCACCGCGGGGCGCCCGGTCGCGATCGTGCTGCTGGGGTACTGGAACGCCTGGCTGGACGGCCGGTACGCCGTGACGCACGGAGCCGCCTATGTCGCGACGAGCAGGGCTCTGACCCGGACGCAGAACGCCTCGATTCTCATGATCGCGCAGACGACGCGGTCGCTGTACGTCGACCTCTGGCAGGTCTTCCGCGGGGTAGCCGACGCGGACGACACCGCGCTCCTGGCCTACGACGGGGACCACCCGAACTACGTCGGCCACGCCAGGATCGCTGCCGCAATCGTGGTGGCTCTGCGGTCGCAACTCCTGGCGTAGCGCCGACGATCACTTCAGGATGTTGACGGCCCGGGCTATCACCAGGGCCGCGGTAACGAGTGAAATGGCCGACTGGACGAGCATCGCCAGCTTCGCCCATCTCGACAGTGGCATCGTGTCGGTCGGGCTGAAGGCTGCCGCGTTGGTGAATGAGACGTAGGCGTAGTCGACGAACTCCGGCTCCCAGTGGTGGAAGTCGATCGTGGTCTCGGCCATCTGAGGGAACAGGAAATCGGGGTCTGGGTCCCGACCTTGGGCTCGCGCACCCGGACCACCGCGGTCCAATTCCCAGTACCAGAGAGCAAATACGATCACGTTGGTCACCCAGATGTTGGCACCGGTCGCGAGCAGCGTGCCGGGCTCCCCGTGGAAGGTGCCGTCGAGCAGGACGTGGGCCAGGCGCACTACCGACCAGGCATTGAACAGTGTGGCCACCGCGATGAGGGTCAGACCGAGGATACGGAGTCGGGGATTGTGTCGGTCGATCCGGCGAGGATTCACGGCCAGCAGGACCGAGAGCAGCACGAGCTCGACCACAGGCAGCAGCCATGCGGACAGTGGCGTGAACTCCTCCCCGAGCCGGAGCTGGAGCACGATCATGACCAGTACCGCCAGACTCGCCGGCCAGCGCGGTTCCCCGGCGGTCATGCGCCTCCATGCGGGCAGCGCCCGGGCAACGAGTTCATTCTCGAGACGGTCAGAGGTGCGCGCGCTGGGCGCTTCCTGGGTACCGCTGGGAACGGCGGGAGGGTCCTCGCTCGACCTCGTCGGTTGGTTGCTCACGAGTTCAGTATCACCGCGCTCCGCGACGGCTCGAGCGCGACGTCCGTCACGACGAAGCCTGGCGACGGGCGGACTCGCTGCCCACGGCACCTGAGCAGCCGTTCATCCAATCCACCGTCAAGACGCGGCGGTCATCGACGGTGGTGGCATCGGAGCAGGCGTCAGGTGCCGAGCTGCAACTCGCTCAGCAGTCGCTCGACAGTCGCGCGCGCGTGAGCCGCGACGAGGGCGAGGGGCGACTCGTCGAAACTGCGCAGCCAGGCGATCGTGGCGGTGGCGTCGTCCAGAAGCTCAGCGTCGATCATCGGACCGCCCTGGGTCGAAGTGGTCGCCGGCGGAGGTTCGTCAGCCTGCGGCGACGCCGATGATGCACGGGTTCATGTACGCGTGTGACCGAAATGGCCGGATTCGAGGTCGCCCCTGATGGACACAGGGGTCGAGCCTTCGATTGGGTTGACCCGTGATCAAGCCCCTGAGGCGTTGCCCTATCTGCGGGTTCGAGATGACCTTCGAACCCGCGCTCCAACTCATCGACTGTCCCACCGGGCACCGCGCGACCACGGACCACGACAGGTGGCAGACCGCGAAGATGTACGTGTTCGTCGCGGACATCGAGGCCCTCCTGAACCCGGATGACGGACCGTTCGAGCACGCGCACCGATGGGTCATGATCGAACAGACAGCCGACGAGTCGCTGAACGAGTGCCTACTGTGCTCCGACTGGCGGCTTGGGCCTCCATTGGCACAGGCGGACCACGACTTCCGCGCCTAGCGTTGGCTCGTCAATGGTGGAACGCGTTGGCCCAGGCCGAGAGGTAGGGAGCGGACCAGGCGGCGAGCCCGACACCGGCCGCGAGGGTGGCGGCGAGGGCGATCGCGCGCCCGGTCCGGCCTGGGAGCGCATCGGCGGCGGGAGCGGTTACTTCCGCTGACACCGATCTCAGGCTGCGCACCACGTGGAGGAGCACGTGGAGGGCCGTGGCGAGGAACCATACGGCGAAGAAGGCTTTGTGCAGGAACGGCATCCGGCCGGTGTTCGCTGGTCCCGTCACCATCAGAGCGGCGCCCGTCCCGAACAGGCCGATGGTGGTGACGATCACGACGGGCGCGAGCAACCGGCGCCCAATGGGTGGTGGTCCTGCCCGGACGTAGTCGGGGGCATGGCCGTAGTAGCGGACGATCTTCCATCCGGTGCTGCCGAGCTTGAGGGCGACTGGCGCGAGCAGGATCGTGCCGATGACGAGGTGCGGCACGATCAAGGCGCCGACCCGAAGCACGGTGACGCCTTCGGCGCCGAGCAACAGCACCAGCACGAATCCGGTCACTGCCGTGAGACGAGCGTTCTGTCGGACTCCGAGAGCGTCGGTGGCTTCGCCCCGGATCGCTCGTGCAGGGGAGCTCACGGCTTCGTCATCCCGACGATGAAGTCCTTGGTGGTGCGCCCGTAGTAGGCGTTGAGGTACTGGTGCATCACGGGCGAGAGCCGCCGGCTGCTGATGGCCCTGGAGGTGTGTCGGTAGATGAGTGCGGCGGGCCAACCGCTGTTCATGTCGAGCGCGATCGCGGTGACGGCGCCGAGACGGACCGCCTCGGCGGCGAGCTGGGCAGGTGTGGAGTCGTGGAGGTAGAGGTAGAGCAGCGATCCGTCGGAGAGTTCGGCCAGGGCGGAACGGTTGGCCGGCAGGACGTGGTTGAGCGGGAGCCCCCACGTGGTGATCCGGTCCGTGGGCCTCGTCATGCTGCGGCCTTGGTCGACCAGCGGCGGGAGGTTCTGCCGCACGGCCAGCAGCCCGGCGGTGCTGCGTAGGTCCCGACCCCACACCAGGACGCTGAGGCGACCGTCCAGCCCGACCACGAGGGATGCCAGCCCGTCGCGGAGCGGAACAACTGTTCGGCCCGCGTAGTAGTAGCCACCGACGTGGTCGGACAGCTTGAAACCGCCGTTGAACGCCACCGACATCGTCGGAACCCACGTCGCGGGTCGTCGGTCAACACCTCGGACCGGGCTGCCCTCCGGGTACCGGGTGCCGGGGATGAACCGGAAGCTCATCACCGTCGGGTCCATCCACATCAGCCACTCCGTCGCGCCTGGGTGGCTGGTGTACGCGGTCGGGCGACCCGAGACGCTGGTCGGAACCGGGACCCACTCCACAGCGGGCGCCTGCGGAGGCGCCACCGCAGGTGACCAGAGCCGGGCAGCCACGATGCCATCGCGCGACGTCGTCTGAGGACGTGCCTCCCCGGACGCCATCGTCGAACTCGAGCCAGCCGGCGCTCCGCAGGCGACGGCTGCGGCTCCCAGGATGCACGCGAGCCCGGTCGGGCGGAGCGCTCTGCGCGTCCAGCGCACTGATTCGCCCCCACGTCTCTGCAGCCAGTCCCGCTTCGAAGCGGAAGCATTCCCCGGGTGGCTGAGCCGTGGCTGTGACCGGCGTGAGGCGATCCCGCGAGTGTTCGGTGTTCCGCGCGCCCCGTGCTCGTGGCGCGGACGAGCCCGCTGCCGATGATCCTGGCTCGCCAGGTCGCGGACCCGTACGTCGGCCTTCGTCGGCCCTCGTCGGCTCTCGCTGTTCGTGTCGACTTCGTGGACTCGCCGTACCGGATCTCGAAAGGGTCACGCGGGCGTGGTGCGTTGACGGGACGCGTCTCACAGCGGACTCTCAGGAACTGACGGCACTTCGGTCCTTGCTTCCCCGCAGGCTTCCGCCTGCTCAGGGAGAGGTGCCTACGCAGCCGGCCGCGCGCCGGCACGTTGGAGGGGGTCAGATGTCCACCAGCACGCACAACGCGGAGATCGCGGTCGTCGACGATCCGATCACTACGACGGCCGGGCAGAAGTGGTCCGGCGTCGTCCGGATCCTGCTCGGCTTCACGTTCCTGTGGGCCTTCCTGGACAAGACGTTCGGGTGGGGCTACTCCACGACCGATGGCTGGCTGTTCGGCACCGGCAAGGGCAACCCCACGGCGGGGTTCCTCAAGTTCGGCGTCAACCCGAACGGTCCGTTCCACACCTTCTACACGAACCTCGCCCCGAGCTCGCCGAGCGGCATCGTGAACTGGCTGTTCATGGGCGCGCTGCTCGGCGCCGGCATCACCCTGGTGTTCGGCGTCGCGATGCGGATCGGCTGCATCGGATCGGCGCTCCTGCTGATCTCGATGTTCCTCGCCGTCGCACCGTGGGCGAAGTACGAGGACAAGGGCGGCTCAACGGTCGCCTCGAACAACCCGCTGCTCGACGAGCACATCATCTACGCCGCGACGCTGATGGTGCTCATGTTCATCTGCGCCGGGCGCTACTGGGGCCTGGGCCGCTGGTGGGAGAGCAAGACGCCGAGCTGGCTGCACTAGCGGCTCCCGCAGACGTGGCCACGTCGTCGCCCGACGGCGACGTGCCTGCGTCTTGGCTCGACAGGCACAGGGCCTCGCACCACCGCGGTGCGGGGCCCTCTGTCGTCGTGGACTTGTGGGCTCGCGCGGGCGCGCGGGCTCCCGGTGACGGCGCGGTCAGGCGTGGAGGTCGTCGAGCCACTGCACGTGCTCGGGCGCCTCGACGACGTCGATCCCGTCGAGGTTCACCACGACCGGATCGCGTCCGGTGCGGACCAGGACGCACGACAGCGGCGCGTCGTCGCTCGCGTTGATCTCCTGGTGCGGGACGTACGGCGGCACATGGATGAAGTCGCCGGGCCCGGCCTCGGCGACGTACTCGAGCCGCTCGCCCCAGCGCATCCGCGCGCGGCCGCTGACGACGTAGATGACGCTCTCGACCTCGCCGTGGTGGTGTGCGCCGGTGCGGGCCCGTGGCTCGATGACGACGGTGCCCGCCCAGAGCTGCTCGGCACCGGTGCGCGCGTGCGTGATGGCTGCCTCGCGGTGCATGCCGGGGGTCTGCGCGGTGTTCGGGTCGAGATCGCCTGCGCGCACGACGCGCACGCCGTCGTCACGCCATCTCCGGTCGCTCATGCGGTCCTCCTGCGCTGCCGGTCCGTGTCAAGGTACGCCGTGGGCCCGTGCTTCGGGTCTAGCGTGGTGAGGGGGCCGTCCGTGCCCCGGTCGGGGGTCGGTCATGTACTCGCTGCGCGCGCGGTTCGGTGTCCTCGCCGGGGTCCTGCTGGCGGCAGCGGTGATCCTGCAGCTCCTGGCCATCGACAACGCGCGCTCGTCGCTCGCGGGCGACGGGACGCTGACGCAGCCGTCCCTCGCCGTTCCCACGGTCCTCACGACCCTCGCGACGTTCTGCGCCGGCGTCGCCGTCGTGCTGGTGGCGGGCATCGTCGCGATCTACGTCATCGACGAGGTCTACGTGCGCAAGGTCGATATCGAGGCGACCGGGGAGGGCGACGGCAGCGACCACGGCGACGACGTCGGCGAGCTGTCGGCGTACGGCAGCGATCCCGAGACGCTCTGACGCGCCGCTCCGCCAGGTCCGCCGGACCGAGGTGTCGCGAGTCCTTGCTCGTCGCGGCCCCGGGACGGAGACTGGCGGGATCCGCAGTGCCGCGGGGGCCGGGAGAGCAGGAAGCGACGATGTCGACAGAGTGGTCGAGCGAGGCTGGCGCGCGCGTCGTCGCCGACGCGTCCGGCGTACTCGGTCCGCTGCTCCCCGTGCTGATCGCGCTGCAGGAGGAGTTCGGCTACGTCGACCCCGCGGCGGTCCCGCTCGTCGCGAAGGCGCTCAACGTCTCGCGCGCCGACGTCCACGGGGTCATGACGTTCTACTCGGACCTCCGCACCACGCCGCCCGGCGCTCGCACGGTCGCGGTGTGCCGCGGCGAGGCGTGCCAATCGGTCGGCGGGCGCGCGCTCGAGGCGCATGCGCTGGATCGGCTCGGCGTCGGCTTCGGCGAGACGACGCCTGACGGGTCCGTCACCCTCGACCAGGTGTTCTGCCTCGGGCTGTGCGCGCTCTCGCCCGCGGTGGTGGTCGACGGCCGGGCGTTCGGTCGGGTCGACGCCGCGCGGTTCGACGAGGTCGTGGGCGCATGAGTGTGACGGTCTACGTCCCCGGCGACTCCGGCGCCCGCGCGGTCGGCGCCGACGAGGTCGCGGTCACGCTCGCGGCGGAGGCCGCCGCCCGCGGGATCGACGTCGCGATAGTGCGCACCGGGTCGCGCGGCCTCTATTGGCTCGAGCCGCTCGTCGAGGTCGAGACTCCCGAGGGGCGGGTGGCCTACGGCCCGGTGGCTGCTGGTGACGTGGCAGCCCTGCTCGACGCCGGGATGCTCGAGGGTGCGGCGCATCCGCTGGGTCACGGTCGCACCGACGACGTCGGCTGGCTCGCGTCGCAGCAGCGGGTCACGTTCGCGCGGGTCGGCGTCGTCGACCCGCGGTCGCCCGACGACTACGAGGCGCACGGCGGGATCGCGGGACTCCGTGCGGCGCTGGGGATGTCGCCGGCCGAGGTGGTCGAGGAGGTCGTCGCCTCGGGGCTCCGCGGCCGTGGCGGGGCGGGGTTCCCGACGGGCGTCAAGTGGCGCACGGTCGCCGAGGCCGAGTCGTCGGTGAAGTTCGTCTGCTGCAACGCCGACGAGGGCGACAGCGGCACGTTCGCGGACCGAATGCTCATGGAGGGCGACCCGTTCACCCTCGTCGAGGGCATGGCGATCGCGGCCTACGCCGTCGGCGCGTCCGCGGGCTTCGTCTACATCCGCTCGGAGTACCCCGACGCGGTGGCCTCGATGCGCCGCGCCATCACCACCGCGCGCGAGCGCGGCTGGCTCGGGACCGACATCCTCGGCAGCGGCCTCTCCTTCGACCTCGACGTGCGGGTGGGCGCCGGCGCCTACATCTGCGGCGAGGAGACCGCGATGCTCGACAGCCTCGAGGGCAAGCGCGGCATGGTGCGCCCGAAGCCCCCGCTGCCCGCGATCGCGGGGCTGTTCGGCCGACCGACCGTCATCAACAACGTGCTGTCGCTGGCGACCGTGCCGACCGTGCTGGCGTCAGGCGCAGCGGCCTACCAGGAGCTCGGCGTAGGGCGGTCCCGTGGCACGCAGGTGTTCCAGCTTGCCGGCAACGTCGCGCGCGGCGGGATCGTCGAGACCGCCTTCGGCCTCACGCTGCGCGAGCTCGTGGAGGGCTACGCCGGCGGCACCCGCTCGGGTCGTCCGGTCGGCGCCGTGCAGGTCGGTGGGCCGCTCGGCGCCTACCTCCCGGTCGGCCGGCTCGACCTGCGGATGGACTATGAGGAGCTGGCCGCCGCCGGTGCGATGCTCGGCCACGGCGGTGTCGTCGTGTTCGACGACACCGCCGACATGATGGCGCAGGCACGCTTCGCGATGGAGTTCTGCGCCGCGGAGTCCTGCGGCAAGTGCACGCCCTGCCGCGTCGGCGCCGTACGGGGTGTCGAGGTGATCGACCGCATCCTGGTCGGCCCGCCGGAGGAGCGCGCGGGGCAGGTCGCGCTGCTGGAGGACCTCTGCGAGCTGATGACCGACGGCTCCCTCTGCGCGATGGGCGCCCTCACCCCCAACCCAGTGCGCAGCGCCCTGAGCCTCTGGACAGCAGCCCAAGGAGCCCCCTCGTGAGACTGATAAAGCGGCTGCTTCCCGACCTCTGTGACGACCATTCGATCAGTCTCAGCAGGGAGGTGGGGTGGTGAGCCGGGTGCGGGTTGTCGACCTTGGGACTCCTGCTCGCTTGGGCGTTCAGGTCGCGGTTGTCGTCGATGGGCTTCCCGTGTCCGTTCCTGCGGGTACGTCGGTGATGCGGGCGGCGGCCACTGCTGGTGTCGACATCCCGCGGCTGTGCGCCACCGACTCCCTCGAGCCGTTCGGGTCGTGCCGGCTGTGCCTCGTCGAGGTCGAGGGGCGCCCGGGCACACCGGCGTCCTGCACGACTCCGTGCACGCCGGGCATGACGGTGCGCACCCAGTCGCCGAGGCTGGAGAAGCTGCGCCGCGGGGTGATGGAGCTCTACATCTCCGACCACCCGCTCGACTGCCTCACCTGCCCGGCCAACGGCGACTGCGAGCTGCAGGACATGGCGGGCGTGGTCGGCCTGCGCGAGGTCCGCTACGGCCTCGACGGTGCCAACCACCTCGACGGCGCCACCGACGACAGCAACCCGTACTTCTCCTTCGACGACAGCAAGTGCATCGCCTGCTCGCGCTGCGTACGGGCGTGCGGCGAGGTGCAGGGGACGTTCGCGCTCACCATCGCCGGGCGAGGGTTCGACTCGCGGGTGTCGGCGAGCGCGGGGGAGTCCTTCATGGGCTCGGAGTGCGTGTCGTGCGGGGCGTGCGTGCAGGCGTGCCCGACCTCGACGCTGCAGGAGAAGACCGTCATCGAGCTCGGCGTCCCCACGCGGAGCGTCAAGACCACGTGCGCCTACTGCGGTGTCGGCTGCTCGTTCGTCGCGGAGCTGCGCGGCGACGAGGTCGTGCGGATGGTGCCGGACAAGGACGGCGGCGCCAACGCGGGGCACAGCTGCGTGAAGGGACGCTTCGCGTGGGGCTACGCCACCCACCGCGACCGCCAGCTCGAGCCGATGGTCCGCGAGCGCATCACCGACCCCTGGCGCGTCGTGTCGTGGGACGAAGCGATCGCCCATGCGGGCGACGGGCTCAAGGCGATCCAGGCCGAGCACGGGGTGGGTGCGATCGGCGGGATCACCTCGAGCCGCTGCACGAACGAGGAGGTCTACGTCGTCCAGAAGATGATCCGCGCGGCGTTCGGCAACAACAACGTCGACACCTGCGCGCGGGTCTGCCACTCGCCGACGGGCTACGGCCTCAAGCAGACGTTCGGCACGTCGGCCGGCACGCAGGACTTCGAGTCGGTCATGCACGCCGACGTCGTCGTGGTCATCGGCGCGAACCCCACCGACGGCCACCCGGTGTTCGCCTCTCGGCTCAAGCGGCGGCTGCGCGCCGGTGCCCAGCTGGTGGTGATCGACCCGCGCCGCATCGACCTCGTGCGCTCGCCGCATGTCGAGGCCGCCGAGCACCTGCAGCTGCAGCCGGGCACCAACGTCGCGATCGTCAACGCACTCGCGCACGTGGTCGTCACCGAGGGTTTCGTCGACCGCGCGTTCGTCGCGGAGCGCTGCGAGGCCGACTCGTTCGCCGAGTGGGAGTCGTTCATCGCGCTGCCGGAGAACAGCCCCGAGGCGACGGCCGAGATCACCGGCGTGCCGGCCGACGCCGTACGCCGTGCCGCCCGGCTCTACGCCACCGCCGGCAACGCGGCGATCTACTACGGCCTCGGCGTGACCGAGCACTCGCAGGGCTCGACGATGGTCATGGGCATGGCGAACCTGGCGATGGCGACCGGGAACATCGGGCGGGTCGGGGTCGGCGTGAACCCGCTGCGCGGGCAGAACAACGTGCAGGGCTCGTGCGACATGGGCTCGTTCCCGCACGAGCTGCCGGGCTACCGGCACGTGAGCGACGCCGGCGTGCGCGGGATCTTCGAGGCGGTGTGGGGCACGACGATCGACCCCGAGCCCGGGCTGCGGATCCCGAACATGTTCGACGCCGCCATCGCGGGCCGCTACCTCGGGATGTTCATCCAGGGCGAGGACATCGCGCAGTCCGATCCCAACGTCGCGCACGTGAAGGCCGCGCTCGGCTCCCTCGAGCTGCTCGTGGTGCAGGACCTGTTCCTCAACGAGACCGCGAAGTTCGCCCACGTATTCTTGCCGGGCACGTCGTTCCTGGAGAAGGACGGCACCTTCACCAACGCCGAGCGGCGGATCAACCGGGTGCGGCCGGTGATGGCGCCGAAGAGCGGCAGGCAGGAGTGGCAGGTGGCCTGCGAGCTCGCGACCGCCATGGGCTACCCGATGGACTACGCGAACGCCGCCGAGATCATGGACGAGATCGCGGCGACCACACCGACGTTCGCGGGCGTCTCCTTCGAGCGGCTCGACGCCGAGGGCTCGGTGCAGTGGCCGTGCAACGACGCCGCACCGCACGGAACGCCGATCATGCACGTCGACGGGTTCGTGCGCGGCAAGGGCCACTTCGTCGACACGCCGTTCGTGCCGACCGACGAGCGGACGAACCGCAAGTTCCCGCTGATCCTCACCACCGGCCGGATCCTGTCGCAGTACAACGTCGGCGCGCAGACCCGGCGTACGCCGAACGTGCAGTGGCACCACGAGGACGTCGTGGAGATCCACGTGCACGACGCCGAGACCCGAGGGATCCACACAGGTGACTCGGTCACCATCACGAGCCGGGTTGGCGAGACGGTGCTGCGGGCGAAGGTGAGCGACCGAATGCCGCAGGGCGTCGTCTACACGACGTTCCACTACCCCGGCTCGGGGGCCAACGTCGTCACGACCGAGTACTCCGACTGGGCCACGAACTGCCCGGAGTACAAGGTGACCGCGGTCGAGCTCGCCCCGACCTCGCGCGCCCCCGTCACCGAGGCCGAGATGCGCGCCGAGCACCAGCCCGTGGCCGGCCGCCCATGACCAGCGACGGCAACACCGCCCACGAGAGCACCGCTGCCGCGGCTGGTCCGGAGCCGCCTGCTGATCCCGGCGCGCCGCAGACGCCCGCCA
>Ga0208851_1000017_pt1 | contig 72462 bp, 73 predicted proteins | sample NGESurshal092012_FD_184481 | JGI IMG/M metagenome (GOLD analysis project Ga0208851, IMG submission 184481) | Arctic peat soil microbial communities from Barrow, Alaska - NGEE Surface sample 415-2 shallow-092012 (SPAdes) | ecosystem: Environmental > Terrestrial > Soil > Wetlands > Peat ... | reverse complement strand
CGCTTGTGCCGTAAACTGCGGCAAATTTACAATTCTTCGCTTTTCGCGCGTTCGTTTAACAAAAGAACGATAAGACAATGCTTATATACAATTTAAGCGATTTATAAGCGGAGGTGGAGCCATGTCTTTGCGTGGCACTTTAATCTTCGCGGCAATTATTTTTCTTCTAATTGCAGTTGTTGCGTACTTAATCGGGTGGTTTGGCCTATTTGGACTCGCATGGGGTCTTGTTTGGCTTATAGTAGGCATATTCGCTATATTGTTCGTCATATCCTTGGTCGCTCAGTGGTTGCGAACCCACTAGCTTGCGAGTAGGTAAACAGTTCAGGTTGACCCATTTACTCGCAGCAGGATGCGGACAATCCTAGATGTCAGTCTGTATCCGACAAGCAATGGCTCAGCAATAGTACTGAGCAAGCGTTGCGTAAGAATCCATGAATGAGCTATCCGAAGACACGCTTGAATTCACGTATCTGGTCTCGGGTACCGATGACGGTGAGTGTGGAATCTTCACTGATAACGTGCTGCGGCTCGGGGTTCGGTATGGTGGCGCCACTGGCAGTGACAGCGATGACGGTGCACCCGGTGCGTGATCGTATCTTAAGGTCCTCGAGGCTTCTGCCGACGAGTGACGGACCAGGAGGATATTCAACAATCTTCATGTCCTCTGAGAGCAGGACCTCCCGTAGTTGCGTGCCAATCGGCCGGGGGTCAACAAATTTCAGCAAGACTTGGCCAGCTACAACGGACTGGGACAGTACGAAGTCTGCCCCCGCCTGATACAACTTTTCAACTGCTTGTGGGCGCACTGCGCGACAGATAATATCAATCTGAGGGTTAAGTTTCCTCGCGACTAGAGTGGTATAGATTGCATCCAGGTCATTATTGACCGTGACGAGAAGGGTAGATGCTTCGGTAATCCCTGCTTGCTTAAGGATTGTCCTATCGGCAGAGCTTCCAACCACGTCACCTTGGTGCTTATCGATTATGGTGTGTTGAATGCCGTTTGACCGCAACACCTTAGATACCCGTTTTCCGACGTCGCCGTACCCTGCTACGATATAGTGCCCCCGGATCGCGCAGTACGTACCATCAAGCCGACACATTGAGAGTTCCTTTGCCGCGTCGAGTTGTTTTTTTGTGCCGATAAGCAAAAGCACAGTGGTGTCCGTGATGATTTCAGAGGCCGATGGATTGAAGCTGAGTTTTGCGCGCTTCCACATGCCTATGATCGTTGCACCGGTTCGCTCACGTATCTTGGCGTCTTCGATCGATAACCCGTTGATGCCGCTTTCTCCGAGGATGGGCAGCTCAAAAATCCTCAAAGATCCTATCAGGGGCGTTGCCCCAACAAGCCGGTGCGTTATAGGCATTGCGGCCTTGTAGCCAATATCGATGCCAAGGAGCTGTTTAGGCGACACGACTTTGTTAGCACCCGCGTAGAGCAAGTATACGGCATTCGACATGTCTTCAACGAGACCAATGATATCCGCTCGCGTAAGCTTCTTTGCAGCCAGTGCGACAATGGCATTCTTCTCATCGCTCTGATTGAGGACGACCTTAGTTGCACGCTCTATCTGGGCGTTTCGCAGAGTCGCTTCTTCGCTGGGATCCCCCAATATGCACGGGATCTTCCGTTCGACCAGGGCCTCAACCACTTCCCTGTCGTCGTCAATAACGAGGTACGGTAAACCCCGCTCTTCAAAATCCTCGATAATCGCATCTACCAGAGAGTTGTAGCCCACGATCAAAACGTGATTATTAGCCTTTGACTTCGTTGGCACCGATCGCCGAACGCTCAGCAATACGGGTGTGACGACAAGAGGGATCAGGATTGCAAAGAAGAGGATGATTCCGGTCAGCATTACAAGCACGGTAAACATTCTGCCAGCTTCGCTCACAAAGACGATGTCTCCCAAGCCTTGCGTAGTCATCGTCGCCATTACCCAGTAGATGGCGTCGATCATTGTGTAAGACCTACCTTCAGCATTGGCCATCAAAGATAGGAAGGCAAAGCTATAAACGACGACGAGAAGTGCAGTGGCCGCAAGAAAGATGGATAGAGACTTGCTAGGAGTTTTTATCGCGAACACCTTGGAGCTTTCGAGACAACCTTTGCATCGTACATATCAATGCGGGATATAAATAGTAACGTCTTTTTACGTCTTTAAAATCGAATTCGATCTTGCTGTGGGTTGCCTAGTGAGAAAGGTTTATCATAGGCACGCATAATCTCTAGATGCCATGGATGTCGAGGACGTAACACGATCGGTGAGGGCTCATCACAAGTGGTTCAGCGAATCCCTCCCGCTGATCGCGAGTGAGAATATCACTAGTCCTGCCGTGCGTCAGCTTTTAGCATCCGATTTCGGCCATCGATACGCCGAGGGTAAGGTTGGCCACCGGTACTACCAAGGGGTTAAGTACATCGACGAGGTCGAGCAATACGCCATCGACTTAGCCCTCAAACTGTTCAGGGCTGAGCACGTTAACGTGCAACCCATCTCGGGCGTAAACGCTAATATTGCTGCTTTTTTTGCCCTTTCAAGCCAAAATGATGTACTAATGGCACTTGACACCTCTCACGGTGGTCACATAAGCCACGGGACGAAGTCCGGTCCGGGTATTCGTCACCTGAGGATCGTCAAACATCCCTTCGATTACGAAGAGATGAATATCGACACAGATGCGATGGTCTCGACGATTTATGAAAAGAAGCCCAAAATTGTACTCTTTGGGGCGAGCTTGTTTCTCTTCCCACACCCGGTCAAAGAAGCGTACGATGCCGCACGTGACGTCGGCGCAACAATCGTTTACGATTCCGCACACGTGCTCGGCCTCATCGCGGGCGAGCAGTTCCAGGACCCACTCAACGAAGGAGTTGATGTGATGACCGGTTCGACGCATAAGACGTTTCCCGGACCCCAACACGGAATAATCTTTACTACGCGCGCACTAGCCGACGCGATCGATGATGCTGTGTTTCCGGGAACCGTCAGCAACCACCACTTACATCACGTTGCGGGTCTCGCGGTTACACTCGTGGAAATGCTTGAATTTGGAAAAGCGTACGCTCAGCAGACGATCAAGAATGCAAAGACGCTCGGTGCGGCGCTCTACGACCACGGATTCAACGTACTGTGTCCTGAAAAAGAATTCACGGAGTCTCATCAGATCGTATTGGACGCAGGGCGCGCAAGTGTTTTGGCGGTTGCACTCGAAGACGCGAACATCATTGCTAATAAGAATCTGTTACCGTGGGATAATCATAATGATCCGGAAAATCCTTCAGGGATTCGATTTGGTACGCAAGAGCTGACGCGACTAGGGATGAAAGAGGCAGAGATGAGAGTTGTAGCGGGACTTGTCGCCCGCGTACTTAACGGCGAAGCACCCGAAAAGGTTAAAAAAGATGTGGTAGAGTTTAAAAATAACTATCAGGAGGTCGAATACTGCTTCAGCCATGAGCTTGGAGCCTATGAATTCCCCGCTTGGTAGATTATTTTGCAATGGAAGTGCAATACTGATCGTTTTCGATATGGACGGCACACTCATCGATGGCGAGACAATCGATGAGTTGGCAAAAGCTGCCAATGTCGGAGACCTTGTGGCGGGACTCACAAAGCGCGCCATGAGGGGCGAGATGGATTATGAAGAGGCCTTAAGAGAACGCGTAAAGCTCTTAAAAGGTCTTAAAGTAGGGGAGGTCAATAAAGTAGCCTCAGAGCTCCCTCTTATGAAAGGGGCTAAAGAGCTCATCCGGGAGCTTAAGAAAGAGTATAAGATCGCAATGGTTTCTGGAGGGTTTACCATCGTTGCCCGTAAGGTAGCTCAAGAACTCGGAATTGACTGTCTGATCGCCAATGAACTCGTTATACAGGACGGGTTTTTGACAGGAGAAGTTGTAGGACCGTTAGTGCACCAAAACTCCAAAAAAGAGGCACTAGAGGCCATTGCCAGGAGGGAGGGGATACGCCCCGAGGACTGTATCGTGATCGGAGACGGGGCAAACGACATCTCAATGTTTGAAGCTGCCGGGTTTTCTATAGCATTTAACGCAAGTCCAATTCTGTATGATATTGCAGACATCGTCATTATGCAGAAGGACCTCACCATGATACTGCCGATATTCAAGAGAGGAGTGCATGCTGAAAGAATTGCAGGAAAAAAAAGCCTTGCTAAAAAAGGAAGCCGACGTCTCAAAGCTTGAGCGCAACCGGCTTAACGCAGAAGCAAGTCAGTTCGCTACGAGACGTGACGAGTTGAACACGAAGACTCGAACTTTCATAGACAGCGCACAGCAGTCCAAAGACAAGCGAGATGAGTTCAACAAACTCGTTTCAGAGAACAAGGAAAAGCGGGACAGCATTAATGACCAAGCGAACAACCTTCTCGCGAAAGCAGACCAGATTAAGAGAAAGTTTAGAGTCACAGGCGGACTTTCGCTTAGCGAGCTCAAGCGCGAAATTGACCATCTTGAATTTAGGCAGCAAACTGAAGTTGTCAGTACGGAAAAAGAGCGCGAGCTTGTAGATCACATCGCCCACCTCTGGGAGGAGTACAGAAAGAAGCGGGTAGAGCTTGAAAATAACACTGAACTCAAAGAGGCGTTGGAAAAGGCGCACCAGCTCCGGGAAGAGGCAAGCGAATTTCACAAGCAGCTTACGGATAACGCAGACCGTGCGCAGGAATGCCACGAAAAGATGCTCAAATGCTTCAAGGAAGCAGATAAGGTTCGCGCCGAAGCTGATCTCGCGCATAAAGAGTTTGTGCGCTCACAGGAGAGTGCGGATGAACAGCATCAAAAGTACATAAAAATGGAAAAGGAATTAAGAGACTACGACAAGATTATATCGAGTCTCAAAAAGCGAACCAAAGAAGACCGTGAATCTCGCGAGAGGGGCGACGTGCTTAAACGAGCGGAGGAGGTTTACGCTTTGTTTAAAGACGGGCAAAAACTAGAGACGGATGATCTCCTCCTGCTACAGCGCTCCGGCCTTCTATAAGCTTCAGGCCCCTAGCAAGGAAGAATGAAACTGGTCTTGTGCATCGATCGCGACAACGATCTGGGATCAAAAGCCCACCTTCAGTGTCCGATCATCGGGCGGGAAGACAACGTCAACGCAGCGTTACAGCTTGGACTGATCGATCCTGAAGATTCTGACGTTAACGCTATTTTTGAAGGCATTCGTGTCTATGATGATTTAAAGTCAGAAGGAATCGAAGCCGAGATCGCGTCCATAGCAGGCAACGAAGACGTTGGATTAAAATCAGACCAGATCCTCGCAAAGCAGCTTGACCATGTCCTCAGCAAGGTTAACGCGACGAGCGTAATCGTCGTCACCGACGGCGCAGAAGATGAGTTTATACTGCCCATCGTTCAGTCCCGCATTCAAGTTGATGGCATAAAACGCGTCGTTATACGTCAGTCTGAAAGCCTCGAAAGTACCTATTACACAATTAAGAAGCTCTTTGAGGATCCAAAGATTGCGAACTATTTCTTCATCCCTGTCGGACTTACGCTCATTTTATTTGCGATATTCTCTTTTGCCCAGCACCCTGAAGGCGCTCTCATTGTGATAAGCGCATTCATTGGCATATACCTTCTTTTACGAGGATTTGGGCTTGATGATGCTCTTGTAGGCATTGCCCAAAGTGTGAAGTCTTCGTTTTATGAAGGCAATATCTCGTTTGTCACGTACATGGTGGCTCTTGCACTGGGAATTATCGGAACAGCACAAGGCATTATCACGACCTTGAGTTTGGACTTCAGCGTTTATGGCGGCGTGCTCACTGCCGCTGTCTTTATCAATACTGCCGTGTGGTGGTTCGTTGCAGCAGGGGTGATCCTGACTATCGGCCGAATCATCGACGCTTATCTAAACGACGCAAAACACGCATGGCGATACGTGGAAATTCCTTTTTTCATATTTTCGACCGGCCTAATGCTGTGGAGCGCAAGTATCCTCATCTTAGCACTTGGAGGGAAGCCAATTCCCGTGCTCAACCCAGCGGACGTTTTAATAATTCAGACTTCAAGGAGTATCGAAATCATCACAGGCTTCCAACTGCTCTTGTTTTCAGTTGCCGGCGCCATCATTATCGCCTTGACTGGCATCGCTATAGCTTCGCTTATAAAAAGAGGGCAAGAGCCGCCTATCGCGCAACACGGCTCACCCAGTTCAAGTGATAAGTAATCGTCAACATACAATCTCGACAGTATACCTGACGATTAATCGCGGTTTCGCATCAGACTCAGAACATCACTTAATATTGCACTTGCCGTCTCAATCGAGCCCGCTCCTTTACCGGCGACGGTGATCTCGCCTGCCGTATCAGTTAAAATAGACGCGGCGTTGAGCGTGCCGCTAACATTGAGCGGATGTCCCAACGGTATCAACTTTGGAGAGACCGTTAGCTCTTGAACGTCGCCAATGAGTTTTACTACAAATCCTCTCTGCCGCGCAAGTTGCAGTGCGTCTTGCGTGATCCGATCTATGCCTGTTACACTAACGTCTGCAAATGTGACCTGACGATTAAAAAACGCATTTGCCAATATGACAACCTTACATGCGGTGTCAATGCCAGCCACATCATACGTCGGATCTGCTTCAGCTATGCCCATATCTTGCGCTTCGCTCAAGACTTGATCGTATTCAAGGGCCTCATCAGCCATTCGAGTGAGAATGTAATTACACGTGCCATTAAGCACTCCTCGTATTCCGAGCACTTGAGTACCCGCAAGGGTGTCGCGTATAAGGTTGATTATAGGCATCGCCCCACCGACAGTCGCCTCGTACCGCAACGCTACCCCTTGTGTACGAGCCAGCTTCGTTAACTCGCCAAAGGCAGCGACGAGAGGGCCCTTGTTTGAGGTTACTACATTTCGCTTGTTTTTAAGCGCTTCACGAAAGTGCGTCAACCCCGGCTCCCCATCGTCAATATTCGTCGGTGTTACCTCGACGACAACGTCGTGGTCAACAGTTCGTATGACGTCGAGCGCGGTTAGATTAGAATTTGCGATGGACTTACCCGCACGCTTGCGCGCAAGCACGTCCTCTAAGTCAGGCGTGAGCGCAACCCCTTTTGAATCGGCGATGGCTACAACTTCCAATTGCGGCACGTTTTGCACAACTCGTGCAACTCCTTGCCCTACGGCCCCAAATCCAATGATCGCGATTTTAAATGGAGCCGAGCTATTCTGCATTGTTCTGACCTCCAGTAAATCCGCTCCCATCTATTGGCACAATAACTAGCAAATCCTTGCGCTCAGCGATATCTTTGAGAAGTGCGATTGCCGTCTTTAGTTCCTCATCTCCAGTAGCCATTATTGTAACAATAGCTGACGAAGGACCGTCGATAGCGGGCATTGAAAGACTGAGGTCTTGAACTTCAGCAAACCCCGTGCCATCAATTTTATCAATCGTTTGCCTCAAGTCAGTATGGATGATGTGCCCAATAAGCAAGATGTGTGCCCGCGCACGTAGCCTCATTTTGCCTATCCGCACGATCGTCACGCCGTTCTTTTCAAGTCCTTCCCGAAGCTCTTCGAGCTTGTGTTCTTCGACATCAAAAATCACGTAAACCGGCACCGTATTGCGAAACGTTTTCTTGTCGTGATGGTGAACGATGCTTAGAATGTTGCCGCCGAGGTCGGATACGGGAGTTAACACGTGTATGAGCTGACCAGGTCTGTCTTGCAGCTCCAAATCCATCGAAATTCTCATATTCTTACTCCAAGCTTGGGTATATTAATATGCATTCGTCTAATAACCCTTTTCCATGGTAGCGGTAGATTATGACACGTTATCGGGCGTCATGCAGAGGCGCCGCTCTGTGAGACGGTATTCGCGAGAGATGATAAGCGAAACACTGCTGGATAAACTTCTCAAAGCCGCACAGCTCGCGCCTTCCGCCGGTAACCTGCAAGCGCGTGAATTTATTGTCGTGCGAGACCCCAATACGAAGCACGAACTTGCTGAAGCGGCTTACGGGCAGTTCTTTGTCGCAATGGCACCAGTCGTGCTCGTCGGTTGCGCGAACATAGCGCGGTCGCGCATTGCATACGGACAACGTGCCGAGCTTTACGCAGTCCAAGACGCCACCATCGCTGCCAGCTATATACAACTCGCAGCTGAAGCACTGGGCGTCGCGACGTGCTGGATAGGTGCGTTCGACGAAAAACGCGTTTCAAGCTCGCTAAAAATACCGCTCGATATTCGACCTGTTCTAATGCTTCCAATTGGATATGCCGAAGAAGTGCCAGAGCCTACCGCACGTATGGGGCTCAGTCGGTTCACTCACCAAGAACTTTGGAGTGAATAAGGCGCTTAATTGTCGCGCATCGCTTCTTTCTAATATAGCGTTTCGAGTTAAGCCCTGAAATGACCGAGCATTTATTAGCCAAGCCGTTTTATCGTCAATAGTTTTACATGGAGCAGTTAGACGCTGACGCCTGTGACGAAATCATTCACGGTATCCTCGACGGCCAGATAACGCGCCAGAATTTGCAGCAGGCAAAAATAGAGGCAGCCCGACGCTATAGTTCTGCCTCGCTGCTGACGAACGCGCAAATCTACGGGGCAGCAGAGGCCCAGATAAGATACAAACTGACTGACGTGCTACAACGGAAGCCGACGAGAACCGCGTCAGGCGTCGCAGTCATCGCAGTAATGACCTCTCCTTACCCATGTCCTCACGGCAAATGCGTACCGTGTCCTGGGGGGCCTGAATTTTGCGTGCCTCAAAGCTATACCGGTCTCGAGCCCGCAGCAAAACGAGCAATTCAAAATGGATTTGACCCCTACAGGCAAGTCAAAGCTCGTCTACGCCAGTTGCGGCAGATTGGACATCCCACTGATAAGGCGGAACTGATTGTCATGGGGGGCACGTTTACCGCGCGTCCGCGCGATTATCAAGAGTGGTTCGTCCGGCGGTGCATACAAGCAATGAACGATTTCCCTCGCGCGAACGCCACTGGCTCTCCTCGCTTAGCCGATGTCTTTTCGGCTAACGCATGCGCATCAACGAGAAACGTAGGAGTGACATTCGAAACACGGCCTGATTATGCAAAACAACATCACGTCGATGAAATGTTGTCCCTGGGAGGGACCAAGGTTGAGCTCGGCCTCCAGAGTACCTCAGATCAAATCCTTGCCTCCATCCAACGAGGGCATACGGTTGCTGATGCTGTAGAAGCAAATCAGGCGAGTCGCAATAGCGGATTAAAGGTTGGATTCCACGTCATGCCGGGGCTGCCAGGCTCAGACTGCAAATCTGATCTTACAATGTTTCGAGAATTGTTCACGGACGAACGGTTTTGTCCCGATTACCTCAAGATATACCCAACGCTTGTGACGGAGGCAACTGTCTTACATGAGCTGTGGAAGCGCGGCGATTACGACTCTTTTGATCTGACCGATGCAGTTGAGTTAATTGCTCGGGTAAAAGCGCTGCTCCCTAAATGGGTAAGACTACAGCGCGTGCAGAGAGATATCCCCGCTCACCGAATCGTCAGCGGCGTCAAAAAAAGCAACTTACGGCAGCTAGCAAAGCAGCGCTTGCTCGAACTCGGTGGCGACTGCAGCTGCATACGTTGCCGAGAGATAGGCCTTAGCGGCGTTACCCAAGTGGAGAGTGTCGAAAGACGCGTTGAAAAATATCGGGCCTGTAAGGGCACTGAGTACTTTATTTCAAGCGTCGGTCTGCTTGGCGATATGGAATACCTAATCGGTTTCACACGGCTACGCCTTCCGTACCAGTCTGAGAGGCCCGAAATAACGGCTGAAACGGGGCTACTCAGAGAGCTACACGTATACGGGAATTCAGCAATGCTAGGCGAGCGGCATGAAAAAAAGTGGCAGCATCGCGGATTTGGAGCTCAACTGCTGCAGACTGCTGAAAGTATTGCAGCAGACGCCGGTATGCAACGACTTGCGATAAATAGCGCAATCGGAGTTCGTGATTACTATAAAATCAAGGGTTATGTTCTTGACGGCCCGTATATGACGAAAACACTCTGATATCCGTCAAAAACGTTAGCTAGAGAAGATATTCACACCCGCGCAGTGACATAGATTCAACCGAATTACGTTTCCATTATCCCTTTAAAGAGATTAAGGCGTGGCCTACGAATGGTCTTCTGCTTATACTTCAGGTAAGTTTCATGTGAGAAGAATTAAGAAAGGATCACTTGTCAACACAGGACTGACTTCAGTAAAAGCCGCGCACTTTGTTGCACATTGCCTGTAAAGCAGTTCTTAAGTGCGCTGTTGCAAGAACTTATTTATATTGAAGTTAGAGATCCATAGTGATCTTTACCAACAGGAGGACCTAGAATTCTGATCTCACGCGTCATAGTGTTGTTTTTGCTCATTTCTATCACAATACTCCCGTCAACAGTAGTTTATTCGCAGGGACAGCAAATCCTCTTGGCGCAGCCTGGAACCGCAACTCCAACGTCAACGCCAACTCCAACGCCAACTCCAACGCCAACTCCAACGCCAACGCCGACACCGACACCGACACCAACGCCGACGGTAAGTGCGTCGCCATCGCCGACGGTAAGTGCGTCGCCATCGCCGACGGTAAGTGCGTCGCCATCGCCGACGGCAAGTCAAAACGGGGAGAACCAAACGGGAGGCGGCGGTGCTGATCCTACACTTGTAGGTGCGGCAATAGTCGGAATTATTGCGGTTGGGCTTATGGTTGGCATATACATTACTACAAGGAGGATGTAAACACGCAGAGGGCACAAGATCGATATATCGACGTCAATAAGAGCGATGTGTACGGTCGAATTCTTGAGCTCGATCTTCGAAAAATGGAAAAGCGCCACGAACGCCACATTTGGCACGTAAAATCGATGTGGGGTGGCGTTGCGGGTATACTGCTTGCTGTTTATATCTTGATGACCGCACAATACCTAAACGGCAACCCCCTGTTAGTGCGAAGCAACAACTATATATTAGCCGGTGGAGCGCTTCTTTTTTCGATTGCCCTGTGCTACGGGCTTATGTGGATTGGTGTGATCCGCGAATACAAAAAATTCGAGCGCGTGATCAATGACAAAATCAGGTACTATGAAAAGCTTATAAACGTGCCATCAAACGCCGACGTAAGTGGTTAGTACCGCTTGCCAAAATCCCCCGAATCACGGTCTTCGTAGGTAAGATCCTTATAGTCTAGCTCACTCCGGTCTTGTCGGTGGTCTTTAGGGATGATCAGTGACGCCCCCCGAATCAAGACGATTCCAATGACGATAAGAACGAGAGCAAACAGGACAATTATAGAAATATTGAAAGTACTCAGGAGGAGTCCGAGGATCCCTAGCTGTGAAAGAATTACGAACACTCCCAAGATTACCAGAAGTGCGCCGAGGAAATACACTAAAAAAGCACCTAGTCTCGTGACACGGCCTCCTATGTTCCAGCCGCCAGTTCTCCAATTAGTCCGACGACTTCTTTGAAACTTCTTACCTGTATTGGGCCGTAGACCTTATCTAACAAGAGCGATTGTGCGTTACGGCCGATGACGACTGCCGTATGGCCCTTATTACGTATTTCGATGGTTAAACCCTCATCGTCAAGCGCGCGCGCAGCAGCGCCGAAGGTCTTGAGCGCAGAAAGTGCGTTATTTATCATATTATAGCCTACATTCTTGCACTCACGCTGTCAGGTCACGAAACTGCTTTACCAACTGGCCAAGATGTTCAGGTTCTACGATATCTAAAGAAACTGTTGTTCCTTCGTCTTCAACTCTGACCTCAATAGCAGGATCGTTGCGTACCTTCAACACGAGTTTCGTCTCGTTTTGATAAATTATCTGCAAATAGTCCTTGCTTGCTCGTACAATCTCGCGTATTCGCTCCGAATCCATAAATCCGTCTGGCATAAAAGTCACCACTTTATATCAATCCAACTAGATATAAGCTATACCCGTGCGCCGTAACCCTGCGCACTATCCTTCACAAAAAACGACGCGATGTCTCCTAAGTCATTCCAGTTTTACCGTACATTCGTCCCAAAACTGCTTGGACTGTGCGATCCAGTCGTTTTGTCCTTTGATAACACGACCTTTGTAAAATCGTACACGCTTGATCCCGCGGTTACCCCACACCATTTTATTCATAGCGGCAACTTTTTTTCGCAACCATACGTGAAAAAGCCTGAACTGCGAACGAAGGAACGGATTCTTAATCTACAAGAGAAGCTCATCAATAAAAGAACTGATGGATTCATGACGCTCAATGTTCCAGTAAACGGCGATTTGACGACGCCTTACTGGAAGCACAGTGAAACGGACCGTTTGAAAGCGATCGAAACGAGCTTAGACTCTGCCCTATGGGCAAAGGAGAACACAGAACGACCTGATTTGTTATACGCTGGCTTTGAGGTCGGCACATATCGTGATGCGAGTTACATATTCAAAAAAGCCGTGAATGCTGATTTGACTAACCTCTCAGCAGGATTTGGCCTTTTTTCTCGTCTAGCAAAATATCGCCGAGAAGATCGCCTAAAGCAGTTTGAGGTTCTCGCTGCATACGGTCAACTCTCACGCGAGTTTGAGGGCACACGCTTTCATGCCTCAGGAGGAAGCGCATTGAACGTCCTTGAGCTTCTCGCCTACGCAAACGTGACGTCAGCAGACGGCTCTAGCGCCGTTATAGCCGGGCTCGCGTATGGCTCAGTCTTGACCGCAACGGGAAGGCTTGTTCGAGCGAACAAACTCACCCAGTGGGAGTGCAACTGCGAGTTTTGTTCGGGCAGCCGTCCATCGGACGTGATTAAAGAACTCAAGCGCTCAGCTGAAGCGCGTGTTCGGCACAACGTTCATGTGGTGCGGTTTTCATTAGCGCGAATAAATGATGCGCTCGCTAACAATACGATTGCAGAGCTCACCGAGCAGCGGCTTACTTTGTATAAGAAAAAAACGCTTTGGAAATGCTTAGCCATAGTGAACAAAAACCCCCACGAGCGTTACCTATATGCTTAAAGCAGTGATGTTTGACTGGGATGGAACGCTTTTTAATTCAGTCATCCCTACCTACGAGAGCTACTTAGTCGTCATGGACGCATTTGATCTGCCAAACGTGACCCTCGAGGAGTTTAGAGAACAGAGTCGGCCGAACTATCACGATTATTACCGGTGGCTGGGGATCAGCGAGGGTGACTGGGTCGCCGCAGACGAGACCTGGATGAATGGCTACGCGCATTACAAAAAGGACTGCGTCCTTTTTAACGGCACTAAAAACGCTTTGCGTGAACTGAAGAAAATGAATTTGAAGCTCGGGCTCGTTTCAAGTGGGTCTCGAGAACGAGTGACAAGCGAGGTTAACGAGCAAAGAATTGAGCCCTACTTCGATTCTATGGTGTTCGGTGACGACGTTGGATTTGAACACGGGAAGCCAGCGCCAGAATCTTTGCTTATGGCAGTAAAACGAGCGCGTGTGGCCGCATCGGATGTGCTTTACGTCGGTGACATGGTTGAGGATATCCTCATGGGGAAAAAGGCGGGTACAAAAACTGCTGCAGTTCTCTGCGGCTTCGCGACACCAGCGCTTCTGATGCGGGCAAAGCCCGATTTAGTGCTGCGCGACGTTAGCGCCCTGCCTAAAGCGATCAAAAAAGAGATATGAAGGGCAAACCCCTTCATTCGACGCTAATGTGCGACTTTTCCTCTTCAGGTTGGATGCGCTTCAGTCTGACTTCGAGAACACCGTTTCGATAGGTCGCTTTTGCGCTGTTGCGATCAACCTTGACCGGAAGCTCAACACTTTCAGAATACTTTCGAGCCTCGTTCTGAGCCCTTATATCAAGTCTGCTTTCTGTGGCCTCGAGCTGCACGTCCGTTCGGTCAACGCCTGGCATCTCGGCGATGATGTGAACTTCGTCTTTCGTCTCCATAACGTCAATCAAAGGCGTCCTCCCCTCATCCATCTTGACGCTCTTGTCAAAGGGCTGAATATTCCCAAATTCTCGAACTTCAGGCGCTTCGCCTGGATGCTGCGTCATTGAAAATCCATAAATGAATGGTTTAGGTTGCTTTCCTTCCTGCAGGTCGCGCAGCATCTGATCCATCAGCTCTTCGAACCCTCCCCCTAAAAAGTCATCAAAAAAACTTCTTCGTCTTTTCGCCATTTTCTTTATCCTCCTTCTTTTCCTTCAGCTGATTCGTGTTGATTTTATGCATAACCTGTTTCTGGCGCAGCCGCTTGTTCCTTCACTTCTTCTTCTGTAACGGAAAACTTCGCAAACTCCTTAGCTATATTCTCGTACTGGTGCAGCATGTCGCGTGACGCCGTTGGCTTAACCCGATTGATAGCAGCGTAAAGATGGCCCTTATTAATCTTTATCGTTGCTGCGCCCTCGTTAACCTGCTCAGGCGTCATTTCGGGCTTAATAAAGTCTCTGAGAGCGAGCATCGCTGCTTCTCTGCAAATTGCTTCAATATCAGCACCCACGTACCCCTCAGTTTCTTTGGCAAGCTGCTCGATGTCAACGTCTTCCGCAAGCGGTTTTCCGAGAAGGTGGATCGCGAATATTTGCGCGCGGCTCGACGCGTTTGGCGGCGGTATATACACGAGGCGATCGAGTCTTCCAGGCCTTAGGAGCGCGACATCGACCATGTCAGGGCGATTCGTGGCGCCAATTACGACGACGTCCTTCAGTGCTTCGAGGCCGTCAAGCTCGGTCAGCAGCTGGCTCACTACCCGTTCTGTCACGTGTGAGTCAGAACTCGCCCCACGGGTTGGCGCTACCGCATCGAGTTCGTCAAACAAGATGATTGTTGGCGAAACTTGCTTGGCGCGCCGAAACGTCTCGCGCACGCCTTTTTCAGATTCACCTACCCACTTGCTGAGCAGCTCAGGCCCCTTTATGCTAATAAAATTGGCTTCGCTTTCCGTCGCGACCGCCTGAGCGAGGAGCGTCTTCCCCGTCCCCGGAGGGCCGAAGAGCAATACCCCCTTAGGCGGCCTCGTATTGATGCTGCTAAATGCATTCGCGAATTTTATCGGCCATTCGACGGCTTCTATAAGCTCTTGTTTAGCCGCTTCAAGGCCACCGACATCTTGCCACTTCACATTAGGTGCTTCAACGAACACCTCGCGCATCGCAGAGGGTTCAATGTTTTTCTGGACGTTTTCGAAGTCCCCTTCATTTACCTGAAGCTTATCAAGCACCTCTTGCGGGATCTCTCGTTCAAGATCGATCTCAGGCAGAAGTCTTCGCAGCGCGTGCATGGCTGCTTCCTTTGATACGGCGGCGAGGTCAGCACCGACAAAGCCATGTGTCGTACGAGCAATGTCTTCGAGCTTTACGTCGTCCGCGATCGGCATGCCACGGGTGTGCACTTGCAGAATTTGGAGGCGCCCGGCCGCATCGGGCACGCCAATTTCAATTTCCCGGTCGAATCGACCAGGCCTCCGCAGCGCTGGATCGATCCCTTCTGGGCGATTCGTTGCAGCGATCACCACGACTTGTCCTCGCGCTTCGAGGCCGTCCATTAACGCGAGTAGCTGCGCAACGACGCGGCGTTCGACCTCCCCCGTTACTTCGCTTCGTTTTGGCGCGATAGCGTCGATCTCGTCGATAAAGATTATAGCAGGAGCGTTGTCTGACCCTTCCTTAAACAGCTCTCGCAGGTGTTGTTCACTCTCACCGTAAAACTTGCTCATGATCTCAGGGCCACTGATGTTGATGAAATAGGCGTCCGTTTCATTTGCAACCGCTTTCGCGATGAGTGTTTTCCCGGTTCCAGGAGGACCGTAGAGTAGGACACCTTTTGGTGGGTCGATGCCGAGCTTTTGGAAGATCTCAGGGTGCCGCAACGGCAGCTCGATCAGTTCTCGTACCATCCCGAGCTCTCGTTTCAGACCACCGATATCCTCATAGGTCACGTGAGAGATAGAACGTTCCGCAACCACAGTAGGTTTCTCTTTCAGTGTTATTTGCGTGCTTTTTCCGGCTATAACGATACCTGCTGGTTGGGTGGCGGTAATAACAAAGGTTATCGGATTGCCCAGCATTTCAACTCTAAGCATCTCCCCTTTTTGTACCGGGCGCCCTTCAAGGAATCGCATGAGGTATTCCTCGCCGCCGACGATACGCACCGGCTGCGTTGGCGCGAGAGTGATCTTCGCCGCAGCATTCGATTTCGCTTTTCGAATGACAACCTTGTCGTCGATGCCCACGTGGGCGTTTCCACGAATGTTGCCGTCAATTCTGATGATGCCGAGACCGCGGTCTTCCGGATATGCGGGCCACACTATCGCGGCTGCTCGGTTGTGGCCCGTTATCTCAATGATGTCGCCGCTTACGAGCCCGAGTTGTCGCATGGTATCCATGTCGATTCGGGCAATTCCCCTCCCAGCATCGCGATGATATGCCTCAACGACCTTCAGAGTTACTTCTTCTGTCATTTTTCGATTATCTCCCATTTTGTTTGCGTGATACGCTTATGAGCTTCTACAGTCTTTACTTCGCTAGCAAATACGTTCTGGCGTCTATTCTTCTGATTTTCCCTCGTTTTTCAAGGTTATGCAGCCGCTCGACGAGTATTTGGCCAGGTATAGCGAGCCCCGCAGACAGCTGGTCTGCATTCTTGGGCCCTGTGAGCAGCAACGAAAGGATGTCATATTCAATAAAGTCACGCGATATTGCGTCGATCTTCCTTACGCCGCGTTCCATGACCTCATTGATCAGCTCTTGGACCCTTCGCTGTGCCCCCATCAGCTCCCGGCTAGCCCTCCTTAGGTGATCGAGTGTCTCGGCAACGTCGGCCAAACTGTTGGTTTTGAGTTGTATTTCGCCGATCGGAGTTGGAAACTCGACAACTGTTGATTCGCTGTGTGCGGCATTAGCGGATTCGACACCATAGCTAAACGGAGAGATTTGAATCTCGAGCAGCAGGTTATCAGAAATGTGAAAGTACTTCCGGCGTCGCTCGTCAACAAAGAACTGGATAATTCCTGCCCGCTCGAGCATGCCGAGATGACTGATCACCGCTTTCGGGGCTACGTGCAGTCTTTCTGAAATCTCTGTGACGTAAAATGGCCGCAGCGACAGCAGTTTCAAAATGTTGCGGCGATTTTCATTGCCGAGAATGTCAAGGAGTCCTGCTTCGTCCATTGCTGTTTTCGTAGCGTGTGACGGTCTGATAGATCGCAACACTAACTTATAGTTAGTTTTGATTCTATATAAAAGTTAGTCAAATTAGAACCGACATGGAAAGGCAAGCAACAGGGAAAATGCAGAACGTGCGGCTCCTAACTGGTTGCTGACACAGAAGGGCTTCAGGATATCAACTCAAACGGCGCTGCGGCGAGACATAATCATGAAGCTCTACGAAATCCGAGTCTTGCGTGCGACTGTCATGAGCAAGTGCAACCTTAATTTACTGAGCCCTTACGTCGGGGCAAGACATTTGAGATGCTAACACGTTGACTCGCTCTCGCAACGTGCGTCTTCAAATCGCGAAAAAGCGCTCGTAGAACATCACAACGCATTTATATGCAAATTGACGTTGACTATTGGGTGCACTATTTCGATTCCGAACCTCGAAGCCGGGCATGTCCAAGCAGAATGACGAACTCAAGCGCCGTGTACATACGATCTTCCAGCCCATCCCTGTAGGCGAGACCCGCATTGTTGCAGCGCGTCGTCGAGATGCTTCCACAGCTACGCGCGTACGATTCTTTTTGATGGCGCTGATCTGGTTACTCGTAGCTGTCATCATACTAGCCAGCTACAGCGACGTTTACCAAAGATATCACGACCTCTTTAACGCCATATTTGCCTTTGCAATCGTGGTTTTTACCATCGAACTGCTACTCCGTGTGTGGTCGTGCACAGTAGATCCGCGGTTTAGCGGTCCGATAAAAGGCAGACTAAAATGTCTGTTTACCACATCCCTGCTCGTCAACCTGCTTGTCATTGTGCCCTTTTATGCCAAACCATTCTTTCCAGGAACAGACGTATTCGTAAACGCGGCGATAATGCTCATCATCCTCAAGTTGCTCACGTACTCTAGTGTATTCAACTTCGTCACCGACGTTCTGAAAGCGAAAAAAAACGAGCTCGTTACGGCGCTGGCAATCGACCTCATCTTGCTGATAACGTTCTCAAGTTTCATGTTCATTATCGAGCACGCCTCAGACCCGCGCGATTTTTCAAGCATTCCTGCTGCTGGGTGGTGGGCGGCGCAGACCCTGACCACCGTTGGCTACGGCGATCTGGTCCCTACGACACCGCTCGGGCAATTCTTGGCAGTTTTTGCAATGTTCTTAGGCATAGCCACTTTTGCCATTCCAATTGCCATTATCGGCGCCGGATTCACCGAGGCATTCGAAGCACGACGGGGCGGAAAAGGGCAGGCCGCCGACCCGTGCAAATTGCTGAGTAATTTGAGCGATCTCAAAGAGCAAGGAGTTATCAGCAACGAGGAGTTCGCGGCCAAGAAACAGGAGCTTTTGGCCCGGCTCTGACTCTGCTTGTTCGGGCAAGAGTGCTTCCGGCGACACGCGGAAGTTTCGATGTGTGCCGCCGCCGCGTTTCTGTACACCTACAATGAAGCCGCGCGAGACCAATACGTTTTTCCCATGCGGACGATATCCTTAACGAGGAGTCGACGATGGAAATTATCTTCGCGATGGACATTCGAGGCGGGGTCGTTGTAAAGGGCTATAAGGGCGACCGAGAGCGATACGAACCTATTGAACGCCATAGCAAGATCTGCACGACGTCAGATCCGTTGAACGTTATTGATGCTATCAAGCCGAGGAGGACATACATAGCAGATCTGGATAGAATCCTCGGCGGGGGCAGCAATTCACTTATCATCAAACGCCTCAGCACACGCACAAAAACGCTTATTGACATCGGGATTCGGCATCTTGACGATGTTCGAGAGGCTGAGCGAATTGGTGAAACCGCTATTATCGGCACCGAAACGGGAAGCCTCGATGTAATTCGGGCAGCGCAGTCGATGAGGGTCGCAGTAAGCATAGACGTGAAGGACGGAAGCGCGACGTCCCTCGATCCCGCACTGTCCGGGGACCCTCTTCAGGTTGTCGAAAGGATGAATCTCTACAAGGTTAGTGCACTTCTCTTGCTGAATATGAACTTGGTAGGAACGAAACAGGGCGTTGATTTCGATTTCATCGAGAGAGTTATCGATATCTCGGGGCATCCGATTCTTGTCGCTGGCGGAATAAAGAACAGTGAAGAGCTGGACAAGCTTGAAGACCTCGGGGCTGCAGGCGTCGTTCTGTCGACGGCAATTCACGAAGAGATAATCCCAGTCGATCTCGTACGATAGTGGGCGGGAACAACGTTAAAAAAGGGGGGGTACCTGACCTCGAAGTGCTTTCCGCCCAAAGGGTCGTATTACAGAATCGGAAGGTACCGGTCGATCTCGTATTAGATAAATGTGTACGATTATCATCCCACTCGTTCTTTTTGAGTTCAATCAAGTGGTCAAACACGTGATCCACAAAAGACTTCCTCACAATTGTGGATCGTTCAGTTTAGGCAATTGCAACCCTTGCTCGCTGGCAACGACTCAAGCCGTATGCGTTAGGATATTCAGTTGCCGTTTTGTCTTTAGGCGCAAAGATTAAGCCGAGCGCCGTTAGTTTTTCGTGCCTCGGATTACCTCACAAAAAAGGGCTTTGAGATCTTAAGCAGTCTCAACTTCGCGCCTTCGGTTAGTTAATTGCCCAAACTTTTTTCATCTAGCCCCTGAACGTCGCTAACTCAACTGGCGATGTTTGTGTGTCAAGAATGACTTAACCTTTATTTTGGAGTTATGGAGTCTCTCTATATTACTGAAGTATTGGCTGATGGCAAACTTTTTATATTATACTTTTATATACAGGTCGGAAGTAGGATGCCTACTTCTTATTAGTTACTTAAATGTCTATGACAAACAGGTGTAATACATGGTAACTGCTATTCTCAATTCGGGAGATACCGCTTGGATGCTGGTATCAACCGCTCTAGTAATGTTGATGACCATCCCTGGGTTGGCACTGTTCTACGGCGGTCTCGTGAAGAAAGAAACGGTCCTTAATACGCTTTTCTTATCTTTTTCGGCGTATGCTATAGTGAGTATCATTTGGTTTATCTACGGGTACCCCGTGGTTTTTGGTGCAGATATCCACGGATTGATCGGTGCTCCGGGAAACTTCTTCTTCCAAAACGTGGTAGAGTCAAACACGCTGGTAGGAACGATACCGACGAGCGTTTATGCAGCGTACCAAATGACGTTCGCCGCGATCACGGTTGCGTTGATTTCGGGCGCATTGATCGGACGGATAAAGTTTGGTGCGTGGATGCTATTTGTTCCTCTGTGGGCCACCTTCGTCTATCTTCCCGTTGCACATTGGGTCTGGGGTGGCGGCTGGCTCGCACAAATTGGTGCCCTTGATTTTGCAGGCGGCACGGTGGTGCATATCAATAGTGGTGTCGCCGCTCTCGCGCTTATCTTGCTGTTGAAGGGTCGTAAGGATCAACGTTTACTACCTCACCAACTGGGGTATGCCATCATCGGTGCCGGCCTACTTTGGTTCGGGTGGTTTGGCTTCAATGCAGGATCGGCGCTCGTAGCAGGACAGCTTGCAGGGTCGGCGTTTATCGTCACTAATACGTCCGCTGCTGCGGCCATGCTTTCGTGGATGCTAATCGAGTACATTCGCTTCCGCAAAGTGACCATGTTAGGCGCTGCCACAGGTCTCGTTGCGGGGCTCGTCGCAATTACACCCGCAGCAGGGTTCGTAAATATTCCCGCAGCGATGGTTATAGGTTTTGTAACTTCGATCGTGTCATACACTGCCATTGCGATAATAAAGCCGCGATTCGGCTACGATGACGCGTTAGACGTGTTTGGCGTGCACGGGTTCTCAGGTATTTGGGGGGCACTGGCTACAGGCATCTTTGCCAGTCCGTTTATAAACGCCCTCGGCACCGGTCTTGTTTACGGGAATCCGATGCAGTTGGTGATACAAGCCGTCGCAGTTGCCGCTACGTTCGTTTACTCGTTCGTGGTGACATTAATTATCGGAAAGGTCATTGACATAACCATCGGGTTACGTGTGAGTGACAAAGAGGAAGCCATTGGTCTGGATCAGGCGCTCCACGAGGAGTCTGCGTACCATATTTGACCTTCCATCTACGTGCTCACGAAGAGAGGTTGAGGTTCAAAAATGAAGAAAATAATGGCTATAATTCGGCCAACTAAGTTACAAGTTGTCAAGGAGGCGCTCGACGACATCGGCATTCCTAGCATAACGGTAACAGAAGTAAAAGGTCGCGGCAAACAGAAAGGGGTTATTGAAATCTATCGCGACCGCGAGTATTGTATAGATCTCCTTCCGAAACTCGAGATTGACATCGTGGTTTCTGATGAAAAGGTCGATACGATTGTCGAAACGATTGCAAAGGCAGCACGCACCGGGGAGATCGGAGATGGCAAGATCTTTGTGATGCCAGTAGAGGAGGTCGTTCGAATTCGGACAGGAGAACGTGGCCACGACGCGATCTAAGCGTAGCAATTAACGAAGGCAACCATCGTTTGTATTTTTTGACAGAAGATATAGATGGTGCATAAGCTTGCTTCGGGGTTCGGACGTGAAGAGATGTTCTTCTATACCCCGGTCGCTAGAGAGGAGCCCCGACGCGGGGCCCTCTTTCTATTGCTACCCGCACCGAACCCAGCCCGACGATATGCAGCTGGAGATTTGAAGCGTTAGCGATCGAAACGATCTCTTCGAATGAGTACGCATACTTGACCCGGTATAAGCCATAAGCGCCACGAGCCGAATATCGGTAACGAGGCACCGATCACTCGGAGAGAGTACCCGCTCAATTTCTATACAAGCATCTGTTGCTTGAGGTCTTTCTTCGCCTCGCTTTCTATCAAATTCAACCCAAAAAGAAACTCCCTCGATGATTTGACCTCAGCCTCGCTGAGCGATCACAAGTAGGTGTGATCTTCAATGGCATATACCGTCTAGTCAAGACGGGGGGCGTTTATTAAGTGATTCTTCGATCGCTGTGATCGCTGCAGTTTTGCACATGGGAGACTATGACGATGAAAGCTAGCGTTTAAGAGGACTATCGCCCACGTGCCCTGCTAGTTCGCCGAACAACACAGCAATTTGCCTAGATGTAAATCTTAAGGCCGGGCTGTTCGAATACTTTGAGATCCTTCGTTCTGTCGACGGCAATTCACGAAGAGATCGTCCTAGTTGACCTCGCACGATATGGGACGCACACAACATCAAAAAAAGATGGAAGAGCTGACCTCAAAGGTTGTTTTCCATCCAATGGATATATTACAGAATCGGAAGACCGGTCGATGTCGTATTGCGACAAATGTGTGCGATAATAGTCCCACTCTTTCTTTTTGAGTTCAATCAAGTGGTCAAACACGTGATCTCCTAAGGACTGTCGCACAATTGTAGATCGTTCAGTTTCGGCGATCGCTTCACCTATACTTTCTGGCAACGACTCGATGCCGTTTTCCTTGAGCTCTTCAGGTGTCATTTTATAGACATTCATCTCTACAGGTTCGGGCAATCGATATCCTTTATCAATGCCTTCAAGGCCAGTTGCGAGCAAAACGGCAAAGGCGAGATAGGGGTTCATCGCTTAGAAATGTTTATAAAAGAAGACAAACTAAAGCGGAATGAAAGTTCCTACTGAGGTGCTATCGCAGGAGATTTCACATGGCAGAAACAAAGGATAAAGAGTACGTATTGCGTCAGGTCGAAGAACAAGGCATCAAGTTTATTCGACTATGGTTTACAGACATCCTCGGCGCTTTAAAAAGCTTTGCGATCGTCAAAGACGAGCTCGAAGATGCCCTAGATGAAGGAATGGGCTTTGATGGCTCCTCAATCACAGGCTATCAGACGATTGAGGAGTCTGACATGATCGCAAAACCTGATCCTAGCACTTATGAGATACTGCCTTGGCGGCCCAAGGAAAAAGGCGTGGCACGAATTATCTGTGACGTGCTTGATCCTTCAGGAAAGCCTTACGAAGGAGACCCCCGTTACGTTCTCAAGAGAAATCTACTGCGTGCAGAAAAGAAAGGCCTTATATTCAACATAGGGCCGGAGCTTGAGTACTTCTATTTTATGAACAGCCAAGGTGCTGATGTCATCGACCACGGGGGGTACTTCGATCTCACTCCACTTGATCAGGCCACCGATCTTAGAAGGGATACCATATTTGCGCTTGAAGATATGGGCATTCGCGTCGAATATAGCCATCATGAAGTTGGGCCCAGCCAACACGAGATCGATCTGCGATTTACCGACGCTCTAACAATGTCTGACCGCGTCATGACATACCGACTCGTAGTCAAAGAAATTGCTCTACGCGCAGGTTACTACGCTACTTTCATGCCAAAGCCCATCCCTGGTGAGAATGGCAGCGGAATGCATACACATCAATCGCTATTTGAAGGAAAGAAGAATGCATTTTTCAATCCCAATGACAATTTCCACTTGTCGGATCTCGCCAAAGGATATATTGCCGGACAGCTAAAGCACGTCAGCGAATTTTGTCTCGTAACTAGTCAATGGGTTAATTCTTACAAGCGATTGGTCCCAGGCTATGAAGCCCCAGTTTATGTTTCTTGGGCGCGGCGTAACAGATCTGCTCTGATACGAGTTCCGATGTACAAGCCCGGAAACGAAATGGCAACTAGAGTAGAGTTACGTTGTCCCGATCCCGCTTGTAACCCGTATCTTGCTTTCTCAGTGATGCTAGCAAGCGGTTTGGACGGAATCGAAAAGGGCTACGAGCTTCCCGACCCAGTTGAAAAGGATATTTTCAAAATGACGCCGCAACAGCTTGAGGCCCACGGAATTGGCTCACTTCCAGAGAACTTAGGGCTTGCTATCGAGGCGGCTAAGAATTCCGAGCTCGTGCGCAGCGCACTCGGTGATTTCGTATTTGATCGTTTAATCGCACTTAAAAAGAAAGAATGGGCAGATTATCAGGTACAGGTGACACCATATGAGCTTGAAAGGTACCTCCCAGTTCTTTAACTGTGTCTTTATGAGAATACAAAATTAGAAGGATAAGCTTAGGCGATTGTCCGACAGAGCTCGACCCCACGGCGAGCTGATGTTGAGATACTTCACGCTTAAGATGCGATGGACTTCTAATAGGCGAACGGACGATTGAAGGACAGAAGAGCGGCAAAGAGTACTTGAGACCAATTACTAAATCTTTACTTAGCCACAGATTCGACGTTCAGATGTGTTCTGCCAGGGTTTTTTTTGCTGTTTCGAGAGGGATGCCTTTCTTTTTCCCCCCAATCTTAGCTATGGCAGCTATATCGACGCCTGATTTAAGCTCAATGTATCCTGTGTTTTGTGCGAGCTGTAAAAACCCCGCTCCTACATCGGTTCGCACTATGACCACAGTGTGACCCTCAGATGCGCCAACGCTTCCAAACGACAAATCTGCATCTTCGCTCGTAAAGTCAACGCAATGGGCGCAACCCCCTCTTTTTGAGACGCCTGCTTCTTTTAAAGGCACCTCGAGCGTAGCCTGATTCCTGAGTTTGACTATAAGTTTTCCCTTTACGTCTAGCCCGATTATCTCCCACGGCTTTATCCCGTATTTTGTTCGCAAATCGTAAAGAAGATTGTCCGTGAATATCTCGGTACAAAACAGGCCAAGGGAAAGTCGAATTGCGTTTTTATAGATCGATAAGACGTCAACGTTCGATTCGCGAATTTTTTTAACTGCTGTGGCTACGCAAGGCGTCCCTACAACAGCAATCTTACGTAGCTTTCTGTCTTCTATCGCATTTCTAAGCGCCTTCAGCATGGGGGCCCACAAATACTTTGATCCTGCCGACTTAAGAACTGCATCTGACGTTTGCACGAATGCAGGCTGAGATAACAGGCTCCATTTATCCACGCCCATCACTATCGCGCCGTCTATTAGATTTGAATCAAAAGCGGCGGCAAGTATAGCACTCACCACTCCACCTGACTGGGCCTCTGAGACATGAACCTTAGATTTTGATTCAAATATCGAAATGATCTCTCCGAATCCCTCTGAGCTCGTTTCTTCAACTCTCGGACAAGCATAGTAGCAGGCTGCGCAGGGCACTGAATCACGCGTTACCTTACAATAGTCATTCGATGTGGGGTGGTCAGCCCCTTCATCAAAATATAGGGCTTCCGTAGGACAAACGCCTACACACGCTCCGCATCCGCAGCATCTTTCAGTATCCCACACCTTCTCCTTTAAGTCTTTATATGAAAACAAGTTCACGTCGCCTCCGCAAGCTATTCACAAGTATACAACGCAGCATACGGTCTGAGCGAGCCTGGCGCGATCTTTGTGAAGTCCGTTTCTAAAACGCTCTCAAGGCTCAGGTTAAATTCGCGACAGTACTCCGTAAGCACTTTCTTAACAATCATTTCGTCATCAGCGGTCATCGGAAATTGCGCTGCGCCTTCTCCGAGCTTGTTATCATCAACCTCGCCTCTGACATAAATAGCTCCCCCGTGTTGTCCCGTGGCAAGCCAGTCCCCTAATAAGTCGTTTTTCTTGGCCGCGTTATGAATTCCTAAGATAATGATAATGCCACCAGCCATGTACTCTCCAAGAAAGTCTCCGGCGCGCCCGCCGGCAACTATTATTGGGACTTTCGACTTGTACGTCTTCATATGTATGCCCACTCTATACCCTACGTCACCTCGAACGAAAATCTTGCCACCACGCATGCTATGGCCTAAGATATCTCGTGCGTCACCGTGTATGACAATTTCACCTGAACTCATGGTATTTCCGACGCCATCTTGGGCGTTGCCAAAAACGGTCACTTTTGGACCATCCATGAACATTCCTAAGTCATTTCCAGGGGTGCCGTAGATGTCGATCTTGAGTTTTCCTCTCAAACTGTTAGCAATGAAACTCTGACCGTTTACGTCCTCAAGCGTCAGCTGCGCTGCTCCATTCTTAATTGCCTGTTGGATCTCCTCGTTGAGTTCCTTAAAGTGCTTGTAGTTCGCTACTATGCGCATGTATTACCTTTGAGTGCGTCTCGCTTTGCAGCTTGTCGATCGCTCTCGTATGTTAGATCACTTAGGCGGCTTTGGCGGGTCTGGCCCGTCCTACATGTCTTTTGTTGTCCCGCTTCGCAAGCGGCAACATAGCGCGGCCGCATGATCAACCGTCATCGCTTTAGTATTCGCTTTGTTACGCCTCTAGCCTATATATCAATGCACCACAGTTACACGCGAGCACGCACGATAGCTCCGCTGCGCCTTCACACAGATCGCATTTCACCGCTTCGTGGCCGAGTATCTGTATTGCTCCAAACGGGCACGCCGCAACACATTCACCGCATCCAATGCAGCGTTCGTTTTTAATCGTTACCGTGCTATTGTCATTCTTTTCAATCGCGTTCGCGGTACAGACCTCAACGCACTTCGGGCGCTTACAGTGATGGCACGTGATAAGACGTAACTTGCCATCGCCCTTTTCGTTCGTAAGCCTCGAAAGAGGGCTCGGATACTCGCAGATCACTGCGTTAATATCGCCTGACGTGCTGTGCCGCAGCGCGCATGCTAGCTCGCACAGCTTGCACCCTATACAATTCTTCGGAACAAAGTTAACGAGTGAATCTATGCAAGCGTCACAGCCTTCCCCGTAATGAAACTGTAATTCGTCACAATCAACGCAGCCCATTTCGTTCCACCTCATTTAAGAAAGAAAGAGGGTTTAAACACTCACTTACCTGCCAGCGGGTTGGACGCCGAGGATTTCGAGGGTCGTGTGATCCAATCCGTAACCTCGAAGCCGATCACGATTTCCTCTCAAACTTTCGATTGAGTTTATTCCCGCCGCACCAAGGATCTCTTTTAGCTCTATCGACCAAGCTAACAGTAAATTTGAGACTCGCCGTGCCCCCTCTTCTGGGTCGAGTCGTGACCTTAGTTTCGGATCCTGAGTAGTTATTCCCCAAGCGCATCTACCGGTATAGCATCGTTTACAAACGGTGCAGCCGAGCGCAATGAGGGCAGCAGTGCCTATCTTGACGGCGTCAGCTCCAAGCGCTATCGCCTTTGCAACGTCGCCACTGTTTCGCATAGTACCGCTGGCAATTAAGCTTGTTTCATTTCGTATGCCTTCTTCTCGTAAACGCTGGTCTACAACGGCAAGTGCAAGTTCAATGGGTATACCTACGTTGTCTCGAATTACTTTGGGAGTTGCCCCAGTGCCCGCTCGAAAGCCATCGATTACGATCGCGTCTGCACCAGCACGACAAACGCCGCTAGAGATTGCAGCAACGTTGTGAACTGCAGCTATCTTTACGAAAATTGGCTTTTTGTATCTGGTTGCCTCTTTTAATGAGTTGACAAGCTGCGCAAGGTCCTCGATCGAGTAGATATCATGGTGAGGGGCCGGACTTATGGCATCCGTCCCTACCGGAATCATTCGTGTTTCTGATATTTCATCAGTTATCTTGATTCCCGGTAGATGCCCGCCAATCCCCGGTTTAGCCCCTTGACCGATTTTGATCTCAACCGCAGCTCCGGCTTCGAGATACGCTGGATGGACGCCAAATCTCCCGCTAGCAACTTGCACTATGATGTGATCTGCATATGGGTAGAGCTTCTTGTGAAGCCCTCCTTCTCCCGAACCCATAGTAGTGCCAGACATGACTGCAGCTCGAGCTAACGCCTCGTGTGCCTCTAGACTGAGAGCTCCGTAAGACATTTGAGCTATCATTATAGGAATTTCGAGTTTGAGCGCTGGCGAGAGCTCGGTCTTCAGCTTGATGTCGTTACCTACTGATTCAAATTCCACAGATCGCGGCTTTTTCCCAATGTATGTTCGTAGTTCGATCGGTTCTCGCAAAGGATCGATCGCTGGGTTTGTTACCTGACACGCGTCTAGGAGTAGATTGTCAAAGATGATGCGCTCGTGCAGCTCATTTCCAGTACTTGCCAATAGAATGGCGCCTGTTCTCGACTGAGTAAACACATCTCTTCGCGCGTTTTCGGTCCACACAGGATGGGAGCTCATAACCGAAGGCGTTCGAGAGAGTGTTATCGCATCTTCAGGGCACATGCTAACGCATCTCTGACAAGCGACACACCGATCGTCAAATGTTTTGACCTTATCTCCTCGCCATTCTAACGCTCCAAAAGAGCAATTCTCAACGCATCTTTTGCACAGCCGACACCGTTGCCTGTCGATGGCCACTCTAAATTCAGGCACGGCACTAAACATCGGCGTTCACCAATGCTACTGTCGGCTTACCCGCGCGTGGGGCCCATACGAAGTCTGGATTCTTGCAGACTGCCTTAATGGCGCTCTCTTCGCTCGCCATAAACGTATAATCATCCTTTTGCGCGCACACCAGCGGTCGCAGCTTGATTCGATCAGTGAGCCCGACCATCGTATTTTTTCCCGCTACTCCAGTGAGCCCTGAACCGTTTGCTACGATGATGCTGGCAGGACCGTTCACCATTGCAGAGCCATAGGTAATTCGCAACGCCTCTATAATCCTCCTCTTTTCAGCTGGCATTCGGTCTATCTGTTCCCAGAATGGAGGCGCTAATACCGCAGCTACAAGTTCAAGGGGTAGTTTATGTCTTCTAACTAAAAGATCCCACAAATAAGCCAACACTTCAGAATCGGTAGAATTACTGCATTTGTACCCATACGACTCAAGAAACCGTCTGTTTGTCCCGTAACTGGTAATTTCTCCGTTATGTACGACGCTACAATCTAAGATGCTGAACGGATGTGCTCCGCCCCACCAACCTTGTGTGTTTGTGGGATAGCGTCCGTGAGCTAACCACAGGTAAGCTTTATACTTTTCTAGCTTGTAAAGCTCCGCTACTTGGTCAGGATAGCCAATAGCTTTGAAAACACCCATATTCTTGCCGCTTGAGACGACCAAAGCATCGCTTGTATTGTTAATTCTCATCGCAAGGTCAATGATGTAATTATCTGCGTCAATTGCGCACTTATCAGGCACTTCTACGAAGAAGCGCCAAGGGATGTAATCTTGTGAGATGCCTGGGACATTTCGCGTAGCAATTTCTTCGTCTTCATAAATGTTGACATGCTCTTGCAGCATTTCCGCTACTTGGTCTTTCTGATTATGATCCTTAAAAAGGATATGCAGAGCGTAATAATCCTTGTATTCGGGGTAAAGCCCGTAAGCTGCAAAGCCACCACCAAGTCCGTTGCATCGTTCATTCATCAAACGAATTCCCTTAATAATGCCACTTGCAGAAAACGGTCTGCCGTTTTCATTCACGATGCCTAAAGTACTACACAAGTCACGCCACCCCTCTCTATTTCTCCTTTTGTTGATGCCTAAATAGGCCTACTCATTCCGCTGACTAGAGTAGGAACTCTGGTTCCGCTCCACTATAAATATTTCTAAAGGCTTGAGTCATCCACTTAAAAAGTAAATCGCCAACAAATACCGCAATGTGCAGTGATACGACTAGGCAAGTAGTCGATTCAGGAGTTTTGCGTCCATGAGAGACGAGATAGAGTAGACCTTAGCTTTCACATCCACTTCATATAACGAGGCCATAGGGTTTGCGCCGGCAAATATGTTGATTTCCATAACGTCTTCCCCGTTACTGACCCCTAAAAAATTAGCTTCAAGAGGGCTCTCGATCCATCCAACAATACCGGCACGTTTTGCATCCTGCATAAGTTCTAACGTCCTTTCAGCTGCAATGCTAGGCACCGTTTGCACATTAGCTAGTACGGTGCCGTTTCCGCGCTCTGCAGCTGCCACAATGGAGGTCATTTGTCTAGAAGAAAAAACTTGAATCGGATCGAGCGACGTTCCTTGATATGAGATCAGATCGGTATATCCACTAGGTATTCTATCATTGATTTTAAGCAGTCCGCCGTATTTAATAGTTGAAGGGATGCCGTGCTTGATTAGCATGCCATTTATTGTCATACTACACATCGTGACCAACCCAAAGGAACCATACGGAACAAATACAGCACCAACTTTCTCGCCTTCCTCAATGATGCGAACGAAAGGGCTCACCGTATATCCACTATTGATCGTCTCTGCGGCTATTTCGAGGGCTCGGTCAAAATCATCTTTGTCAATAGTCGCGACGTTTATGATGATGTCACCGTTTCTTTGCTTTAAATCAAAACTCGTTCTGTAAACAAGATCCTCTATCTTGGTTATTAAAAATCCAACACGGTCTCCAACAATTGCCTCGTTTAACTCATTAAGGCCTTTCTCTGTAATTATCCGACCGGCATTGCCTATCTTAAGAGTAAATCCTTTGTAGTCAAGGAGTACCAAGTAGTGCCGCACTGCCCGTTCCCCTATAGGGTACCCCCGCTGACTTAAGCTGGCAGCAATCGTACGCGCTCCGATTGCATCGTCACTCGCATCTAAGATCCGCAATATTTCTATAAGTTTCCTTTGCGTTTCAATGCTGGTCATGTGCTACAAGCCACGCGCGAGCTTTCGACTTTTAAACACTATACGTGCGCTAATCTAATGAGTACTCGCATATTTGTATCTTTCCGGGTAAAGTTCAATACTCATAAATCCCTTGTGCTATGCAGGGCTCGTAGGGTAGTGGACTATCCTCTTGGACTTCGAAGCTATTGCGGAGAGATCCAAGGACCTGGGTTCAAATCCCAGCGGGCCCGTTTACCAGTTTATTCGAAAGCACTGACGTGACTATCAACATTAAGGGCTAACAGTAAGAACAAACTGTTTTTGTTAGTTGGTTAGGCTCGTAAGAGGCGCCGGAATCGAACCCCCCCTTCGAATGAATTTTTTCGAGCTGAAAGCGTTGAGCGGGACTACGGGCGCCGCCCCTAGCAGTCCGCCGAACTCAATCCAGTCACCTTCTTTTCCGACGGGAATAAGACGCACACCTGTCGTTTTGTTGTTGATGACCCCTATTGCGCACTCATCTGCAATTATTCCGGCAATCGACTCGGCAGATGTGGCAGAAGGAATGCACACCATGTCGAGACCCACCGAACACACGGCAGTCATTGCCTCGAGTTTTTCCAGCCCAATCGAGCCGATCTTAAGTGCTTCGGCCATGCCTGCGTCCTCGCTAACCGGTATGAATGCCCCACTAAGCCCCCCTACTCGCGAGGACCCCATCGCGCCTCCTTTTTTTACCGCATCAGTGAGCATCGCGAGTGCGGCAGTCGTTCCGGGAGCTCCGCAACGCTCAATACCCATTGCTTCGATGATCTGAGCGACAGAGTCCCCCTTCTGGGGGGTGGGCGCTAAAGAGAGGTCAACTATTCCAAAATCCACACCCAATCGCGCCGCTATCTCTTTACCTACTAGTTCGCCAACGCGTGTGATCTTGAACGCAGCTCGTTTGACAACCTCAGCAAGCTCACTGAGGTCACAATCTCCCATTTTTTCTACTACCGCTCTTATGACGCCAGGACCTGATATTCCCACGTTCAGGACCGATTCGGGTTCTCCCGAACCGTGAAATGCACCTGCCATAAAAGGGTTGTCCGGCGGCGCGTTAGCAAAAGTAACCAGACGGGTACAGAGCCGCGGATCGATACGAGCCAGTTCTTTGATGATCTGTCCCATTTTAAACGCAGCCTCGACATTGATGCCCGCGTTGGTGGTTGCAATGTTTACAGAGGCACATACCTTTTCAGTCGTGCTTAGCGCCTGTGGGATCGAATCAACAAGTGCCTGAGTCCCAACTGTAAAGCCTTTTTGAACGAGAGCTGAATAGCCACCGATGAAGTCAACGCTTAATTCAGACGCAGCTTGATCCATCGCACGTGCAATTTGTGGACCAGCTTGCGGATGGACGTCGATTAACGAGCCAATGGGAGTTACCGAGATGCGTTTGTTAACAATAGGCAAGGAATACCGTGCTTCCACGCGATCGGCTTCTGAGCACAGATTGGCCGCTGTGGATACAATCTGATCATGAACGGCCTTGGCCATTCGTTCAGGATCGTCTCGCACACACCCCATCAAGTTCACACCTACGGTAACCGTCCGTATGTCGAGATGCTCGCTAAGAATCATGTCAAGGGTTTCGAGTATTTCGTCAGCAGTGAAGATCATAACTACCCCTTTAGCACGACGCTACCTGCGTACGCACCAGAGCTATAGCGACCGTTTATCGACTTGAAGCTTAGCCTTTGCGGTTTTTAGCCCGAAAATGAGGTAACATCTTTAGTCGCTAACCGCGAAGACGATGTGAAACGGAATGCGCCAGAACGAGAAGTTTCTCCGTGCTGCATTAGCTCACAAGCACGTATCTAGATTTCGGCGATCGAATAACATTTCGTCACGTTTTATAATGTTGCGCGGGTAAAAAAAGCGGACCCGGGGGGATTTGAACCCTCGACCACCGGCTTAGAAGGCCGGTGCTATATCCTGACTAAGCCACGGGCCCGTTATTCCACCATGCTCGTAACTCATACTTATAGTGTCTTAAAAAAGCGATTAAGCAACGCTGGTGCATTTTAGCAGCTTCGGCCGTGAAAACGGTATCTTAGGAGAAACGAGCAAATATCAGTAAGAAGCTCTCGACGCTGACGATCATACCTCCAGTTATCGCAAAGAGCAACTGCATCTTAGCTTATGTAGAACTGGCCAATTTAGGCTGAGATGACTTCAGCGCCCCTCATAGTGGCATACTTCAGAGGTTTCCACTGTTAAGATCTTTCCGGGTCCTTTATCCTCAATCGCGCGCAGTCGGCACGTCAACTCGCGCAGTTCAAGCTGAACACGGGCTGACATGAGTTCGCGTTCTTCATAGAAGTCGCCAACGCGGTGTCTAACTTTTTGCATTGTAATAGTTTTATCGCGTAAGCGCGCCAGCACGCCAGTCGTACCGATCGCAAGATCGTGACGGCTAGCGTCAGTCACAAATAATTCGTCACCGACGTGAGCTTCGAAAACAATGGGGATATTGTGAGCGCTGCGCAATTCAAACGTCCTAACGCGCTTTTCGGTGAGATCATCAATTGATTCTTTTGATATACCGGTCAAAGCTAAATGTCTCATTTGCTCACCCATACATGACCTGAGTTTGCCCTTTTGGTTCAGCGAGTTCCGCCCCTTGGACCTGTTCTGCAAGCTTGTGTAGCTCTGTTTCGATGTGGTCCGCTTCCTCAAGTAGCTTCTGGGTGCTGATATCCAACTGCAATACGTCGCTTACCACGTCAATCACACGAGCTGCTGCGCGGGGATCCGGGGTGGGGCCCTGCGTTTCTCCCAAGAGACAAAGTGCCGGTAGCTTACTTATGTGGCTCTCATTCATTATACTGCCAGCAATGCCTGAAATACTTCCGGTTACTAAGGTCTCAGCTTTATCTTTCACGAGATTTAGTTGTTCGGCACCAGTTGCTGCAGCATAGACGGTGCGTTGCTCGCGCATCGTAGCGATGCCAGCAATGGGTATGTTGAGCCTTGCGTTCAGGCTCTGCGCCCAGTTAATAACCGATTTCCCTATATCGTAAGCAATCATCGGGTGAATGAGAATATCCGATAATACAACGATGAAGTTATTTTGAGGGTCTTCATAGATTCTCACGGGGGCGAACGTGAGTCCATCGTAGAGCACCGTAATCGGCGGAAACAGGCGAGATTCGATGGTTCCTATCTGCTTCATCTTGAGCTCGGATGCTATTTGCGTAGCCACAATATTACCAACGAGTCCGATCCCAGGGAATCCCTCAAGGATAACAGGGTTTTTTGAGCTCACCCCTTCTTCAACAATTATGTTCACGTATTCACTATCAGTCGTTCCGGCTTTCATAATATATCAGCGTCCTCTATTGCTCACTCCTTAAATAATGACCCATTACTAAGTAAATACTTTGTCTAACTGTTCCGCGACTCGTGTCTCGATGCAGATGGTATCCTACGGGCCGATTGCGTTCGATGCGGAGCGCATATAAACAATATGATTGTAGAAGAGTACAGTGTGGCGCATAACTCATAGGTCGTGATCACAATCCAAGAATATGCGTTCAAACGAGGATTCAAGCAGGACGCCCACAAGCGCGTTATAGAAGCGCTGAAAGCGTGTTTTGACGTAGACATCAACGTACGCGACGAAGAATACGTTCTAAGCTATGGGGCACTACGAAAGATGACGATACGCGTGAGCGACACGTTACTCGTCGAAACTGAGTCTATGAAAGACGTTCCTGACGCGTTGACGATCGATACGAATGCGCGGTTCCGCTGTTTTCTGGAAAAAGTAACCGGATACACGGCAAAGCAGCGGGGCAAAAAGGCTCAAGAAGCGGTAAAACGCACCCAAGACTGATTTGCTTCCTCTCTTCATGCGCCTTATTCGACGTAGATCGCCGGTTTTGCCGGAAGCGCCCGCCTCGCGCGATTCGCAGGATCATACTCCTCGGAGTTTTCTACGCAGACGTACACGTGTTTCCCAAACTTTCGGGTCAAATACTCCTTAGCAGCAAGCAGAGTCTCCGATTCCGCCTCGAAACCCAGCGTGCTGTCAGAGGTGGGTTCGTGAGCGAGCGATTTCGCGAGACCGGGTGCGATCTGAGCTATCTCTTTCAAACGCGTCCGCAGATCTGGGTTTTCTTTGGCTCGAGCCATAATTTTCTTAATCGAGTGGTCATCAAGCCCCCCCGCTATCGCGTAGAGTTGGTACTTCCACGCGGCTGCAAGATAGATGAAAACTGATTCAGTTTCTTGTCTGATCGCAGCTTGAATGTTTGAGATGTCACCAATCACGCCGTCAAGGAAGAGCTTTTGTGCAAGTGTTTCAGCATAAAGGTTATCATAGTGCGGGAATGCCGCCAAGGAGATGTAGCCGACTTTGTGCATTCTCTCCCACAATTCTTCAGCAATATGGGGAACGACCGGCGCGAGCACCCGAAGCCATATATCAATGATGTCCCAGAGTACGCGACGCCTCTCGTCACTGTCTAAAATCATCGATTTGTACTCTTCGACCCGATTTATTTGCTCAAAAAACGCTTCCGTTACGTACTTTCTGTATGAGAATTGACGAGCCGCTTCAGAAGCTCTTGACACCATGGCGTCGGTCGCTGCCAGGATCCACTTACTCGCAAAAGAGAGCCCCTCGTCATACTCCGGCCGCCCAACCTCGATATCACTATTTGCTGCGTGCCAAAACCGTAGGAGCCTTTTTTTGACCATCTCGACTTCATTTTCTCTCCAATCAACCGTTGAATTGAGATCAGCAATGGAAACTAGACAGAGTCTCACGAGGTCGGCACTGTAGACCTCTGGGACGGTGGCAATAGGAATTACATTGCCCCTACTCTTCGACATCTTCACCCCTTCGCGAATCAGAAGCTCGTTTAGGGTTACGACCCGCGGCCAGCACATCTTAGGAAAGATTATCGCATGATGGAACAGGAAGAAGCTCAAGTGATTGGATATATGGGCGACGGCGGTATGCCGGTGATCGTTAGGATACCAATAGGTAAACTCGTTACGCGCCGCCCTCAGCATATCCTGAGATAAACCCGTTTGCTGGCTTACGTGTTTTAGATCGCCTTTACCAAGAAAGATAAAATCAAAGAAAGCGGGCGTAAGCTGCTCTGGGTCGCACTCCCTTAGGTGCTTGATTACAGTATAAAGCGCCATATAAATGACGGAATCAGAAAGTGGCTCAATGATCCAACGCTCTTTGGAGAATGGAAAGATGGTACCGAGACCTCTGCGTCGGACGCACGGCCGTTTATCGAGCCACTGAAACGTCTGAGCGAATTGTGTCCGATACGTTTCCGGTACGATTTTTAGCTGTTCTAACAGTTCAAATGCCTTTGCTTTCCATTTCGGGTCACCATAGTTGAGAAAGTATTGGTCGGGCTCAATAGCGACAACCACGTTGCCGCCGCATCGACAGAGTCCTTTTGCTGAAGTCTCGTAAATGCTTGATGCGGCATTTCGCGCCGTGAGAAAGTCAACGATGTCTTGCTTCACGTCGCGCACAAGTCTGCCTTCAAATTGTTGTGCAACGTGCCTAAGGGTGCCAGTATAGAACTCCTCCCTATAGAGTAGGTTGGTAATTCGACTAAGCGTATCATCGTCACGTTGTGATTGGACGTTATTGCGTTCGCATAATTCTACGGCTGGAAAATCGCCGTATCCGTCAACCTTTATCAGAGAGATCGGGTTTATAGCGTCAATATCGTTGTTTAACCGATAGAGATCGATGTCCGCGTTGATACCCCGCTCTTGCTTCAGGTCGTTCAGAGCTGCCCAATCATAAGGCGCGTGAGCGGGAACGCTCATGACGATTCCGGTGCCGTAATCGACATCAACAAAGTACGCCGGGAGAATCGGTATTTTGCTTCCGACAGGGCTAATGCAGTGAGTACCTAACAAGTCCGAACCGCGTAACTCCTCAATTATATTTACATCGTGCTGCTGATAGCGCAACTTGGATGCGCTCTGCTGTGAAATGATCCACTTCTCACCGTCGACATAAGCCTTGACATAGGTCGCGCTCGGAGCCACCCAGAGATTTGTCACCGCAAAAACAGTTTCAGGACGCAGCGTTGCTGTAACAACGTACGCGTCATCAAAGGAGAACTTGATTCCAACGTACTCGTCAATAGATATCTTCTCGACGTCACCGCCAGCAATATCATCTTCTCCAACGGCATTTTGATCGATCGTGCAGTAAAGGATTGGGTGCTGCCCGCTGACTATCAGTCCAAGCTCCATTAGCTTGTCGTACTGCCATCGAATGAACTGGTTGTAGATCGGATCTCCGGTGGTAAACTGCCTAGACCAGTCTATAGAGAATCCCATTTTTTGGAAATCTGGAATGATCTTAGCTGCAAAGTAGTTCGCAATATTCCAAGGATTGACAAATGAGTTGACGATCTCCTCGACGCGCGACTCGTCTGCTTCGTAGAGTCGGACGTAGTTTTTGTAAAGTGCTATAGTCGCGCTCTCGCAACGCTCTATGCACGAGCTGATTGCGAGAATCGGGGTCCCCGTGATGTGCCACGCCATCGGCCACAAGACGTTGTGGCCGTTCATTCTCATAAACCGAGCGTGAATGTCGGCTATATTGTACGTCCGCGTGTGGCCTATGTGCTGCGGTCCGCTTGTATACGGATATGGTGTCGTTAAGAAGTACTTGTTCGATCCCGTACTTTTTGGCTCAAATATCTTATCGCAAAACCAACGATCTTGCCACTTGCGCTCAATTGCTCGAATTTCGTCGAGTTCGGAAGCTGTCAATTGTATCCCTACAAGTCTGAACGATCAAAAAATGGTGATTCGAACAAGCGACCTTATCGGAACATCCAGGACTTGCCGCATTCCCTTCTTGTTAATAAGAACAGCTACCGAGAGCGGTGTTGCTTGCATCTCTTTGATGACCTTGACAATTTCAGTAGCGGTGCTGCCGGTAGTGATGACGTCATCGACTATCGCACAAGTTTTTCCTGAAATATCGGCAAAATTTTGACTAAATGATCCTTTAAAGTTTTCCTTCTCAGATCCCTTCTGCTTTTGGGGGACAAACACCGCAAGTTCTGCTTCAATTTCGTCTGCGACCAGCGTCGCAAGAGGCAGGCCACTTAGCGCAACCCCAACGACGACGTCGGGAGCGCCCGTTTCCAATATCATATCGACTAAAGCGAGCGAGACGAATCTGAGCCGCTCAGCGTTTTGCCCTATCTCACTCCAGTTAACATATATATCCTTTGGAACAGGTCCTCGCGAGGTTTCGGAGCGGGTAAGAAGCCACGTTGCGGTATCTCGTGATATGTTCAGTTCGTCAGCTATCTCGCCCGAACGTAACCCTTTCGCGTGCAGTTCCTGCGCGTTACTTATGAGGTCGTTTAAATCTTTCATATTCTTACTCCTACAACCACCGGCACTTACCGTTTCACCGGCTTAACTTTCACGTCAGATCCACACACAGGACAGATTGCTTCCGACTCATATAGTCGACCACATCCAACGCACCTGCGCCTCCACTTGAGCACGCGTTTGATTCGCGCCTGCTGGATCGGTTGTGTCTCAATACCGAAGAGCGCAGCGACGTTTTGAATGGAATAGTCATCGGTGACCAGCGTACCGCTTAGTTCGAGTGCTTTAGCCAGCAAGTCAATATCAGCTTGAGACAGCCTGAGATAGTCACCTGTAGACTTAGCCTTTTCCGTGATGATTTCCACGTCGGTTTTCAGGGGAGATTCGATTTTCAGTCCCTCTTTCAGAAACTCTTGCAGCGCTATTGCCGATTCAGAGCTTTTCAACTCGCGGGTTACCTCAGGAACGGTGTACATGTTGCCAGAGACTTGAAAACCATAAATAAACACGGGTGCGTCAAGTACGTACGTTCTGGTCATCTGCTACGCATATGTAATTGATCCAATATGCACTTTTTTAAGATCAGACTTGATGGAAAACCGTGCTCCGTGGACAGAAAAGCCAGGTCAGCGTTTTTTGCGTCACAGCTACATCCTTAGCCGACGCACTACGATCTTGGCGCTATTAGCGTGACGCGGCGATTTCGTGGACTAGCAAGTCGCGGCTCACTGTGTGGCGGAGGCAACTCGGCCCTCTCCGAGCCAGAGAAAGGTTTTTATTATCGCCAAGTGCTCTATTAATGTTTATGAATGGAGGCGCATATAATGACAAACCTGCCTGAAGAAGTAATCAACAACATTAATGCCGTGAAGACTGTAGTGTTCACATCGGTAAGTGATGCTGGTGTGCCTAATGCCGTACCAAATCAATTCATCATTATAAAAGATCCCGAAACTATTCTCATCGGTGACAACAATTGGCAGAAAACTCTCGATAATCTGAAGAAGCCAAATAGCAACGTCGCTCTTACCTCGTGGGAGGGCTACGTGGGATATCAGGTCAAGGGTGTGGCCAACTATGTCACTGAAGGGCCTGACTATGAGATGATGAAACAGAAGATCAAGAGCCGAAATGAGAAATTACCTGCAAAAGGCTGTGCAATAATGACTGTAACGGAAGTCTACGACATTGCACCGGGCAAAGGAAAAAGAATCGCCTAATAAGCCAAGAATCTAAAAACTAGAGTCGCTCAGCACTCAAACGATCACTATCAAGATGGTTAAACTTGTCGCTCTAAGCTGCAGCTGGAGAATTAAAGACAAAGAATGACAGCAGACATAGTCGCTCTTTTTACCGAGTTTGGTCTTAACAACGAGGCAGCAGAAGTGTACCTTCACCTGTTGCAAGCGGGAAGACAAACAGCTAGTGAAATTGCCGAATCGTTTCATCTCACCAGTCGTGCTACGAACGACATCTTGCGGGAGCTTTCAAAAAAAGGACTCACCAAGCGTATATCGACCAATCCGGAGACGTTCCTTGCAGCTTATCCGTCCCCCTTAATCCGCCCTGCCATTGACAAAGAGGCCACGAAATTACAGCACCTGAGCGAGGCACGAGATAAGTTGTTGGAGCTGTGGGACGTTGAGCGCACAAAAGCGCAAGGTTTGCCTGTCGAATCGTGTCCAATCGAAGAGGGCTTCTCTATTCTCTACGATAAAGACGACATTATTAGCAGGCGGCTCGAGACCTTCGAAGCGACGGAGAAAAGACTTTGGGTTATCTCTACCGAGTTTTGGCTCCCTCGGTGGGACAAAGTGCTAAGCGACTATTTTGTTGACAGTGAAGGAAGATGCAAGATCGAGGATCTCAGGATCCTGCTTCCGATCACGCAGAGAAACATCGACGTTGTCAAGCAACTCTCAAAGTGCTTTAATATACGGCACGCACCAATGATGAGCAATATCGCTATCGTTATTTCAGACTGCAAAGAGGCCATTTACACCGGTGTTACTAAGGATCTGGACGAGTTGGAGAGAGTTGAACTCACCCCGTCGCTGTGGTCAAACAACAGCGGATTCATTGAAATACAGAGTTCTGTTTTTCAAACACTTTGGGAACGAGGAGTAGAAGCTCGTTTTAGGATACAAGAGATTGAGACGGGTAAGCCTATCGAGGTCACGCGCGTTATTACCGATTATCAAGAGATTGTACGAGACTTCACATCGCTGATAAATACGGCCCAAAATGAGATATTCTTGTGGATTAGAGGTGAAGCTTTGCCGGTTTTGGCACCACTTATCCCCAAGGACGTGCGGCAGCGAGGTATAAGCGTTATTGTAATGGCTGAAATTAACAAGGATAACCTGCAAGCGGCACAGGACATCGCCCAATACGCAGAGGTGCGTCATATCCCTCAGATTGTGCATAGCACAGGTGTCATCATTGACCAACAAGCAATGCAAGTGCTGTTGTACTCTTTCAGTGAAAAGGGCGCAGAGCTCTTTAATTCAATTTACACGAACACACAGAGCTTTGTCGAGACGCAGCACTCGATGATGGAAGACATGTGGCACTCGGGAATCGAGCTGCGGTACAGAGAACAAGAGCTAACGGAAGGTCGAGTGGTGCAGACGATACAAGTGATCAAGAAGAGGGAGAACGTCTATAAAGCTTTCTACGAGATGCTCGACAGATCGAAGAACGAATTCAACGTAATACAAACTCGCATGGGGGTAAAACGGCTCTATAACTTAATAAAAGACAGAGAGATGCCGAAGATTACCTATCGTTTGCTCGCCCCTATTGAGAACGTCAACATTGAAGAGGCGCGTCTGCTTACCAAATACTTTGAGATTCGGCATCTTGAATCGGAAACTGGGGCTGGAATTTTTATATCGGATGATGACAAGCTGCTTGGAACGAGCTATATTTACGACACTGGTGACGTAGATAACGTGATTTACAAGTCGGCATTTAAAACGGACATCTCCGAGTTTATTTTTATTGAAAAGGAACTCTTCAACAGCTTCTGGTACAAAGCAACGCCGCTAAGTGTCAGAGAGCAGGAGCTGCCAGCCGATACTAGAAAAGGTGTGATTGACGCAGAGAAGCTAGAAAAGCGACCAGTCCGACGCTAGGGCCATTTACTGGGCCAGCAAGGATTCTGCTCGCCAAGCGTTCAATAATTTAAAGCTACGGGATCGGCGACACACTGATGCATCTATCTAAAGATTTGTTACAGCCCGTATACTGACGATGGGCTGCTATTTAAACGCTCAACGCAACAGCATGCAGGTTTGACGAGTTTTGTGACTGACTCGCTACGAAAATACACAAAGCAACATTTTTTATACATAACACGACGTGCAATATGCAAAGGGGTGTCAGCGTGACGCGTGGAGTATTACACAAAGACGTTTCGACGCTTAGTGGCGTCAACGTCGGAAAAGTAAAAGACGTTCTGATAAACTGGGACAACAAGGAGATCTCACTTGACGTCTCAAAAGGCTTGCTTAAAGGGGAGACAATTGTTCCTTGGTCGAAAATCATAAGCGTAGGCGATATTATTATTGTTTCTGATGATTTAGCCCCGGAAGGACGCAAATAAGCGCTCTATGTCGCTCCTTGTTGAGCGCTCTACCTTTATTTATGATTCACGTTTCTTGTGACTTTACCGTTCTCTGACGTGCGGTCACAGCCAAAAAGGCAGGTCAGTTGCGAATGAAAGATTTTGCCGTTGTATTCGACTGCGCTGGAACGCTTCTAAAGAAATATCGCGTGGCGAAGGATCTCGATCAAGGCACTTTCTTGCATCAGATAGTATCGCTCAGCTTAGTCGGAACGCGGGAGGATTACGTTCTCGCCGTGTTTCAGTTGAACGCTCCCAAGGACTTAGAAGGTGTGCCTACTGACCTTTCAATCGCCGATTTCTTGGACAGCTACAAAGTTGAGCTTGTAGTCGTGTGCGCGAACGTCCCTGTTACAGACGCAAAGGTAATAAGCGCCGTCGCGAGGGATGAACGGAGCCGCGTCAAGGACTTGGTCGACGTGGTGAGCGAAGTCAGCAAGAGTTGTAGCGCGTCTTACTTCACGGGAACTGCGGCAATCGTGGATATCCGGCAAGGTAAGATCCCTTATGTTCTCGCCACCTGCGGCGAACTCTTCGACTCTGCCCTTCCAGTAGTAGATGAACTGAAACGAACGGGAGGCGACATATACGTGGCTTCAGGTGACGCAAAAAATACCCTGTATGCGCTTGCTGATCGCATTCACATTCCGTATAGCAACGTCCTAGATATAGCAACTCCCAGCGTAAAGGAACAGCTTATTCACCAACTCAAGCATAAATACGGGTATGTCGTCATGGTGGGTGATGGAATAAACGATATTCCCGCACTCAAAGCCGCGGATCTTGGAGTATTAACGGTACAACAGAAAGAAGAACGCCCTACAGCGCTCTTCGAAGCGGCCGATCTTGTCATAAAAGATTTGACGATCTTACCGGGTATATTAAAAAACGTTATTATGAATAACCGTTATAACGGCATGGGGTCGAAGGAGGCAACGCAGTAATGGCCGTCTTGATAGAAGTTGAGAACCTGGTCAAAACGTTCGGAGAATTCGAGGTTCTCAAGGGAATTAATTTCACATTAGACGACGGAGAAGTATTAGGGATCATTGGGAAAAGTGGGGCTGGAAAAACCGTCTTACTCCACGCTATACGGGGGATGAAGGAGTACAAGCCCACAAGCGGTAAGATCTATTACAACGTTGCGTATTGCCAAAATTGTCGACACGTCGATGTGCCCAGTCGAGTCGGGCAACCATGTCCCGTTTGTGCCGGAACAATGCAGTTGTTCCGAGTCGATGCGTGGCCTGATGATGAGAGCGATTTGCTAAGGGACGTTAGGGGCCGAGTCGCGATAATGCTACAACGCACTTTTGCTCTTTATGGAGACGAACGGGCTATCGAAAACGTTATGAGAAACTTTACAGAAGGCGGTTACAGCGATTCTGAGGCAATTTACAAAGCATCTGAGCTCATCGATAAGGTGAAGCTATCACACCGTATGATGCACATGGCCCGCGATCTGAGCGGGGGGGAGAAACAACGCGTTGTTTTAGCTCGTCAGCTTGCAAAGTCGCCGATCATCTTGCTCGCTGATGAGCCTACAGGCACTTTGGATCGGAAGACAGCAGAGATCATTCACAAGGTAATCCAAGCCGAGGCCAAAACGAATGACATGGCGGTACTCGTCACCTCCCACCTTCCTGAAGATATTGAATCAATAGCAGACAGAGCAATACTACTAGAAGATGGAAGAATCACTAAGGAAGGCGCTCCTAAAGAGGTTGTCGATCACTTTTTGAGCACCGTAGGAGAGATAAAGAAACGAGAAGTCGCCTCTGGTGAAACGATGGTCAAAGTGGACGAGTTAGAAAAGAAGTATGTCACACTCGATCGCGGAGTGATCAGAGCGGTGAGCAGCGTGTCTTTCAATATCCAAGAAGGAGAAATTTTTGGCCTAATTGGACTAAGTGGAGCCGGAAAGACAAGTGTTTCGAAGATTATCGCAGGCGTGCTCGAACCAACAAACGGGGAGGTGCTTGTACGCGTAGGTGATGACTGGGTGGATATGACTTTACCCGGTCCGGACAACCGAGGAAGAGCTAAGCCGTATATCGGGATTCTTTATCAAGAATACGACCTTTATCCATTCCGCGACGTTTTAGACAACCTGACGAGCAGTATCGGGCTAGAACTGCCTGCCGAATTAGCGGAACACAAAGCGGTAGTAACTCTGATGGCAGCGGGATTCAGTGAGACGAAGAGTGAGGGCATACTTACAAAAGTCCCTGACGAGCTGAGCCAAGGAGAGCGACATCGGGTGGCTCTCGCACAGGTTATGATTCGCGAGCCTAACCTCGTAATACTCGACGAGCCGACAGGAACGATGGATCCTATCACCAAAAAAGACGTGTCTAACTCAATTCTCACGGCACGAGCAGAAACGGGCGAGACTTTTATGATTGTTTCGCACGATCTCGATTTCGTTAAGGAGGTCTGCGACAGGGCAGCCCTCATGCGCGGGGGTAAGATTATCTCTATCGGACCGACGGCGCAAGTGCTTGATTTTCTAACAGAACGCGAGCGAGAGGCTACCTAACGGAAGTAGCAAGCATGTGCGCAAAGTCCATCGTTCTTGACGGAAAACAGGTTGCGCTCAATTCCGCCATTCGTACACTACGCGATGCGTTTGAACATACAAACACCCCTTACCACGATGGACACATCGTAGGCATCATCAAGGGCAGACAAGCGCAAAAACTCGACGTCATCAAGGAATACGCCATTTACACAGACAAAGGCGAGATCAGAATTGAGATAGATGAGCCGTGCCGACGCCTTTGGCTGCGCACGCATGATTTTTTCGTGGGAGCAAATATCCACTGGTCCCAGCCGCAGATAGTATCAGCCGGTCCCGTCTCAACCGACCTTAAGGTCGTTCGGGCTGAGCGAGAGTACGAGCGCTGGGATGTCACATACAGCCTCGGAGGGTTTGACCAAGCCAACACGTACCTTTCATTCATCAAAAAGAGACATAGGGCCTCGTATGGAACAAACATTGTATTAGGAAAGGCCGTTGCAGGCAGGAACGTAATCGAGAAGCTTGAGAACGGTGACGACATTCAAAAGATCGAGCCTATCGAACGGCTTGAGTACGTCACAGACAAGTTCACGACATCTGACCTTGACCTCAAACTTGAGCACGGGATGGAAGTGTACACCTACTTCAAAGCGACCCTTTCGCGGGATGTTTCAGAGGGCGTAGAACACTTTCTAGCTCTTGCCAAGGACGGCTACTATCAAGTAGATGCAGTGACAAACACCTATGTCGTTTCTACCCGCTTGCGTGGTCGATCATCGCCTTTTGAACTGCTCGACGCAAGGAGTGACGGCGCGATCACCGTTCGGACGTCTGGAAACGACCGTGGGAACGTATTTATCTATAAAAGGGATACGCCTTCAAATTCTAATCATTCAGTTATCGGTCACGTCAGTGAGGGGCTAGAGCTCGTCAAAATAGCAACGCCTGGGCAGAAGCTGCGCGTACTTACCGATCCGACGCGTATCATGTTGTTAGGATTACGCTATGCGTCAGTGGAAGAAGAAGTCAATCGATTGGGGATCTCACTTGAGCGCGAAGGGTATGAAGGAGACGATGCCGTGGTTGTGCATCAATCGCCCCTCAACACGATTGAGATCCTTAAAGCGAAAAGGGTAAAGACCTTTGCAGTTCCTTACGATAAGCTCATCAAAATTGAGCTTTACGAAGATAGCGCTCCTAAAACAGTGGCGTACTTCAGGACGGTTGCGGGATTGCGGGATAATCCCGTTGGTTCACTACAAACGCACGTCAAGTACGGCACGACCATCATGTTCCGCGCGCAGACCGCAGAAACGTTCGATATTGTGCCGGAAAACACGCCGACTACACAGGTGACGGCCGCCGAAATCGGCGTTTCAAACCGTTCGTCCAAGTACGGAGGATTCATAGGGGTTCGCCTCGAGGATAACAAGAAGTACGGGCCTACGGGAGAGCGGTTCAACAGTACCAATATTATCGGGAGGATCGTGAACCCGGAGCCCCTTCAGAATGTGCGTGAAAATGAGACGATATTCGTTTGCGAAGCTCTGTAATTTAATTACTGGATAATTATGCTGTTAATCGCTAGCATATCATCGTCATGAACGAGTGGTGTTATGGTACCAGATGAAACTACGAAAATGGTGGTTTTGGCAGAATCCAGCCCGATCTTACCTAGTGAGCTGGCATTGCGAGCCTACGAGTTGTCAACAGACGCTGTGGTGAAAGAGACGTGCTACGGGCTCATTGTCACGGGATCAGAAAAAGCAGTGGATGAGATCATAAAAGAACTAAGGAAACTCGACCCGTCGGGAATTTTCGTCAAGGACCGCGGGTTTCCTCCGGGAGATTCGAGACGGTGTCGCGCCGTCAGGGGGGGTGGCCCCCGACCGGGCTTCCACCAGCTTGAGCGGGAATCAAACATCCTTCCGAGTATCTCCTATGGGTTAGAGAATATCGACGAGCCATCGGACGTCAAAGGACGGGAAAAGCGCAAAAAGCTCACGATTGACCGGTTCATCGAAATCATTGAGGAGCAGTCTAAAGAGGATGTGAATGGTTAAAATACTCGTATATCCGTCAAACAGTCTAATATTGGCTGATTTGGTCGCGCGGTTTGGCCACGAACCACTGACACTGATGCGCGTCATCCGCCAGAAAATCAAAGAAGTCGGGATAGATAGCCCACCGATAAACGTCACGCCAGAAGACCCGAAGAGAGGACTCAAGTATGCTGCAGTAGACGTCCCCTCAGGCGTGCGGGGGCGGATGGCACTGCTTGATCCCCTAATCGAACAGGCTGAAGCTGCCATAATCGTTCTTGAAGCGGATTACTCATTTGGTTGCATGGGATGTGCGCGCACAAATGAACTTGCCAAGTACATCATACGTAACAAAGACATACCCCGTCTGGAACTTACGTATCCAACGAATGATGATGAAGCGCGTGAATTCGTACGAAAGATTCGCGACTTCTGCAAATCCCTGACATCCACAGCGGAGGTTATCGCGTGACGCGAAAAATACGGATAGCACACCTCGCCTGTGGATCTGAATACAGTGGGGTACAAAAGGAAATTCAAGATGCTGTAGAGTCCGTTAATGCCGAACTCGTTTATCCCGAAGTTGATACTGAAGCGATTAAGGACGCGGTAAGGGAGTTCGGATTGGAGGTTGCCAGTCCTGATTTGCAGCTCATGATAGCACGTGCGAAATCTATCGTCGATGGTGGTTTCCCGGTTGACGCGGTATTTATATCGACGTGCTTCCGATGTGCAGAAGCGGCGATAACCCGCAGCGAATTGCGTCGTTACATTCATGAGCGTGCTCATTTACCCGTCATAAGCTACTCGTTCACGGAACGAACCACGGCAGAAACACTGCTAACGAGAATGGGGGCGCTCGTCACCACCGCGCTCAGACGGACGCTGCTCGCTCGTGAAAAACAGACTGGACTAACTGCTGGTATAGACTCAGGCTCAACGACCACAAAAGCCGTGATTATGCGAGATAATGAGATTATCGGGGTTGGATGGGTTGAGACCACCGAAGTGCTGAAGAGCGCAGAAAGTGCATATACGACAGCGCTGACCATGGCGGGAGTGGACAAATCTGAAATTCAAGCGCTCGGAACGACAGGTTACGGTCGCTTGCTCATTGGAGGAGCTATGAACGCGGCGCTCGTTCAGGAAGAGCTGACTGTCAACTCGAAAGGCGCGGTCTATCTGGCAGAGAAGCAGAAAGGGCCGGCTACGGTCATTGATATCGGGGGCATGGATAACAAGGCTATTTCGGTTATCGACGGCATACCAGGTAGCTTTACTATGGGTGGCATTTGCGCCGGGGCTTCAGGTCGCTTTCTCGACATGACCGCGCGGCGGTTGGGTGTCGATATCAGTGAGCTAGGGCCCTTGGCATCAAAAGGAGATCACAACCGTGTAACGATGAACAGTTACTGCATCGTTTTCGGGACACAAAGCCTCGTAAATGCTCTCTCGCTCGGCGCAACCAAAGAAGACGTCGCAAGTGCGGCCTGTTATAGCGTGGCAGAACAGGTCTTCGAACAGCAGCTGCAAGAACTGGAAATTGTCGAGCCCGTCATAATGGTCGGTGGAACATCGCTCATCAGCGGGTTGGTAGAAGCAATGCAAGACTTGCTCAGAGTGAGCGTTATAGTGCCAAGGTACTCGCAGTACATCGGCGCTGTCGGATCTGCGCTGCTTGCTAGCGGGTTTATCAATGAGCAGCAAGAAAAGGCGTAACTCAGCCAAGCGCGGTGAGCCAGCGCGAAGAAGCCGTATACACACATGATAGATTCCGAAAAAGTCGCTGTTAAGTCGCCGGATGAGCAAGGGGCGCGCTTAATTGAAGAACTTGCGTATGACGTTTTGTCTGACCTCGACGTCGCACGATCGGTGTACAATATAAAGATCTACGTTGACCCCGACGAACCAGTATTCATCTTGTATGGCAAGCTTGCAGTTTCACTTCCAGATATCAAGATTTCCGACGTCGCGACGATGACGCACACAGATGATGGATTGAAGTTAGATATTAAAAATGAACGCTACGTCAACGATCTCCTTGACAAACTTATTGAGCTTTATGGGAAGGCTAACATTTTGCAGATTGACCGTTACACGGTGCTTATCGCTACCGACGACGATATTCCTAACGAGACCATCCATGAACCTTCCGTAGAGTTAAAGCGCAAAGTTATCGATTCAATACGGCGGATTGCGCCCGAAGGTTACAGGATAATAAAGCACGAGATTTCTAGAAACTACATTTTATTCATAGCGTCCGAGGAGCCAATCAAAGAAGAGTGGATACAGCAGGGACATAAGCTCCTTAAAGAGGCCGGAGTGTAAGATGCTAGAGCCCCTCATGTATACCGGCGGCGTCTATCGTCACGATGAATTGATAGAGCTTGTTGAGGACCTTGGCGGCCACGTTTTGCAAAAAAACGTGATGCAGCTCGAGGTGGTGCTCTTAATCCTCGTACCTGCCGACGATATTAACGCGGTTGAAGAAAAAGCAGCGGAACTCTTGGGAACGATCGCCAGGGCCCCCCTTATCGGCACCGAAATCGCTGTCGTCGCACCAAGCCTCGCTTATCACCATATGCCACACCCGACGTGCGACATCGCAGAATACCTCCGAAGAAATGGCGCAAAAACGAATATCATTGGCTTAGCTCGTGGGGTAGGGCGGCGCGCAGCGCAGCTGACCAAGAGCGAGCGCGGACTGATAAACGAGCACGATTTAGCGTTGTTTATTTTAGGCGATTTCTTGAGCTGTATCGTGGACGTCAAATATCAACTCTACGAGGACTTAGAGATTCCCGTAATAGTGACTGGAGGCCCAGAATGCGACACGGTTCCCTATGCTTATGCCTATATCGGGGGGATAGGACGACGCGCTAAGGGGTTCCACCGGGAGTCTGAGTTCACGATCTTGGATAGCATCGTTGAAAAGATCAGCACAGCCCTCGATGAAAGGCGCGAAGAGCTCGAAAAGGATCCACTTTCGGTAAGCCCGTTCCGCCTTATGGATGAAATTACAGAACAGATTCCCGAAGTTGGTGAGAGTCTTTCCCCTACGCCAATTACGATGCATCTGGACGGCATGCGGATCAAGCTTCCGTTCGACGAGTACTACGAAAGAGTGAGGAACGTCAAACTGGTTGAAGGTCCTCTTCTATCTGACGTGGCAGAGGTAAGACCCTCGTATATGCGTGAGTATCTAATCCTAAAAATCAAGACAAAATCGGTCGCAGGATTTGCCCTCTAACGACAGGTCTAAAATTTTTTAGCATAATCCACTTTTCAAGCGATTAAGACGTGCAAGCTTCTTATGTGCCTACCGCATCAATCGTCCGCAGCAATTCTGTAAAACCGTCTACTTCACTTTTTAGGACTTCTTTACGGCTTAAGCCGATGCTCATCTCGCCATCAACCGTTAGTTGTTCGGGTCCTCTCCGCACGATTCGGTACACTCCGTCAGCGCGCAGCACCTTAGTAACGGCCTTGTCATGCACCATCGCCCTTCCAGGTATAATAACGGTCTCCTCCATATCCTCGAGTTTCAGTTTCTGAAGATCGTCCAACGTGATGAGGCAAGCGATCTCTTTTTCGGTGTTTACAACATTAACGTTCGGCGCAATGCGCTTAAATATTGAACGAAGATACGGTCCCGCCACTGCGCCAGTGATCACTGTAGCTCGTTTGCCAGTTCGTGGCAGGTACGCCTCTGGATTACTTGAAACGTAAAAGGGCGACCCAATTTCCGGATCCCACAGCGGGGTGCCTGTCACCCTCAGCTTATAATCGTTGTTGATCGTGCTCACCAACTCTTTAAAGTTCTCGATTGGCTGAGAATCGATGTCGCGCATTATCGGTGCATTTCCAAGAATAAGCCCCTCTTTGGCTTGATTCGCGAATCGCATCAAAATCAAACCACGTGCGCCAAGTTCTTCGAGATCGTTACACGTTCGCCTTAGGACATCGCCGTCGTTTACCCCTGGTATGACGACTGCGGCTGCATAAACGTCGCACGATGCGCAAAAAGTCGAGAGACATTCAAGTGAGGCTTCTGGCGAAGGGTCCGCCATGTACCGTTTGCGCAAACTGGGATCAGTCGCAAAAACGGTAAAAGAGACTTCGCGAACGTTATGACCTACGAGCGTTTCTGCAGCGTCACGGCTGTCAAAGCCTTTTCCGCTTGTGTAACCGAGATGGATAGGGACTTGAAGACTAGAAAGCAGCTCGGCCAGCTCAATTAAGTGAGGGTAGCAGCTGACATCCCCCCCGCCACTTATTGTGACCTTTTCTGGGTCCTTTGCGCTCAGCTTGAGCGTGGCGTGGACGTCTTGCGCTACGCGCAAAAACGGCTTAAAACCGGGGTACTTCTCAGCAATAGCTCGTCCGCAGTAGTCACAGCCCTCGCTGAGGGGTGAACAGAAATGACAGCCAAACGGCGTAAAGTCCTTCACCTTCTTGAAGTAGCAATAACTGCAAAACCCGCGACAGTCAATCCCGGGCTTCCCCCCCACATCGGCAAGCAGCTCCATGTGATCCTCTATTAGCGCGGTATTTCCATTAACTAGTTGTTATAATTCAACTAATATATAATTTTACAAAAAATAAAAAAAAGAGGGTTAGAACGGATTTGGAAGCCCTATTTCCGTTCTTTCGTTGCGAGTCCTCTCAGAGCGATGAGAACGGATTTGGAAGCCCTATTTCCGTTCTTTCGTTGCGAGTCCTCTCAGCGCGATCCCACTTGCTCTGCGCGAGCCTTGTGAGCATTTCCATGCCAAACTTACCTGGATCTATTGGCTTGGTCTCAAACAGGCCCACTTCGACTGCGCTCTCGAAAAGTTGTTTCCCAGTCTGGGTCCGCGGCATCACGGTTGACCATCCATCAGGCGAGCCGATCGAACCGGTCGAAATATCCGCTGTCCGCGCGGTCAGGTCGGGACAAAGGTAGCAACCCGGCTGAACGTAGTTGTGAGTGAGCTTCACTGGGACCTCAACACGCTCGCCCATGCTTGACGTGACGATCATCTTGCCTTTTGACACGTCCATCTTTTGGACTTGTTCAATATTCACTTTGTGAATTTCTTCGACGATCGCTTTAATTCCCGTATAGGTGAAGTTCTCAGTACAGAATATGCCGAGAAGCAATGCCATCTTGTTGGGCAAATGGCGGGCGCCGAATGGATAGAGCTGCATCTTTCGAACCGCATAGGTCAGGCAATGCATTCCCACCATCCCAATCTTATCGAGGCCGTTCTCACGTGCTGCGATTTTCAGCGCGCTATTCAGCGGACACAGAACGTATTTGGTGCCGGCCGCAGCTATAATCTCCTCAGGCGTCGTGGCTACATATGGCTCTGGATTCCACGGTTCTTCGGTTGGCATGGCAACGATAGCGCCTTCAATCACGCCCGTTTCAAGCGCCTGTATAAGAAGCGTGCTTACTATGCCGCCATCTTGCGATTGTTTCTGGAGCGCCTTGTCCGTCGTCTTCACCGTCATTATATCTAGGTATTTGCCAAGAACCATTTACTCCACCCCCATGATACGCTTCTCTATCATTTCAAAGGTCGGCTCGAAGCTCCTAGGACATTGTGCGTAGCACGCTCCGCATTTTATACAGAGCTCCTGGTTGACGTGCGGACGCCCGTAGTCCATGTCAATCGCCCGCGTTGGGCATGCCATGGCACAGGTGCCACACCCGATGCACAGTCCGTTTCCGATGATTTTCGTTAATAGGTCACAACCGCACGCAAATCCCGCAAGTTCGGCGAGGGGCTTCAAGTAATCTAGGTCCCCACCCACAGCCGCGAGTATCGTGTTAGCGATCACCTCAGGACCAGTGGGGCATCCAGGCAGTGCGAAATCGACTTTAACGAGATTCGCGACGGGAACGAACGATTCCTGCGAAGGCGTCGCCGCTTGTCCCCCTACACTGAATCGAGTCACGCAGCCTGAGCTGGCACAACCGCCCATGGCGACTAAAAATGTCGAATTCTGTCGGATCTTGCGTATGTCATCAACCTGTCTCTTGTCTTGCAGACAAATCGAACCGTGAACAATGGCAATATCCATTTGGTCATCGGGAATCTCTCTTACATCCGCAAGCGTGGTCTCATAACGATAGTCTATCGCGTCGAGCAAATCAAGCAGAATGTCGTAGTTATCGGTTAGCGATATAAGACATCCCGTGCATCCACTCATCACTGCCGTTAGCACCTTCGGCTTTGCAGCAGCCATTTCTTTCACCTCCGTCTCCGCTTCCGCGGACTTTACTGTTATCTCCGGTTGAGCAGCTTTAATTTTCTCTTCTGCAGCCGGAGGGTTAGCCCTCTCCATCTCTAAGATGTTGTCGGCGTCAGATTTCTTCTCTTTCTTCCAAAACGGGCTCATAAAAATCCTCTACTTCCTTTTGGATTAACTCCATAGCATTGGGAATTGATCCACTAACTTCCTCTGTAAGTCCAAATTCGATTTGCTTCCAACTCTTCGGCTGGCACGCAATGATGGTGACATCACATCGTTCTTTCAAGTCGTTAAGTGGGGTTGACGTCTGCCAGCATTGGTGGTCGGCGTAGCGATTCTCGTCGACTTCGTCTATCGAAAGCTTCTTTAGCTCTCCGGGAGCGCCTCCAAAGTCAATCGAATCAACCAGCACGAGCTTCTTGCATTCAAGAATTCCAAACAAGAAGTACCCTCTGCCGACGTCGACGACTTTCAGTCGCTTTGCGCCGTTCAATGTCTGCTTTAGCACAGGAACCAAGGACGTCGCGAAGCCATTGTCACCGTAGAGTGGGTTTCCACAGCAGGCGATAACCGCCTCAGCATCGCAAATCGATTCGCTCACTTCAGATCATCTTATTCTGAATGATGGCTTTTTCCGGATCCAGCACGATCATATGCGTTGCACACGAGTTGCAAGGATCGTACGCTCGTACTATAACCTCTGCGAACTTGTAGTGGTCCCCTTCCAGTGCTTTGCTGATGGTCGGGTAGTTCCAAGTCGTCGGAACGAGGCAATTGTAGTAACGAATCCTTCCCTCCTTGACCCGCGCCATGTGAACGTTCGCGCCGCGAGCTGCTTCGTTGATTCCGATTCCAAGCTCGTTGTCGCCGAGACCTGCACAATTTTCCTTTGTTGTGCCGCTTGTATTGAGCTCATCGAGGATATTCTCTGCCCTGTGAACAAGCGTAGCTAGTTCACGAATCCGAGCCTTTTGGATACCCATCGCGCCCCTCTCAGCGAATCCCTTGAACGTCGCCGCTCGTGCACGGGGGCCTACTTCCACCGGTTCGCCGCCAACAAGGCATATCGTATTGTTTGCCTCTAGCCCAACTTCAATCGAGCTGTACCAGTTGTTCGGCTCTTCTTCGTTAAATGTGTCCCAAGGGAAGGCCGTCCTGTCACCATAAGTCAAGTCTGAAGCAAACACGTTGTAGTCGTGCATCCCCATATCAGACGGATATTCAGAGTCCTTAAACAGGCCCATCATGAAGTCAGTGTGTTCATTTGCAAGTTGTTCATAGGTTCGCAGACTAGTCTGCAATTTAGCTTTTGCGAGATCGCTGATGTTGTGTTGCATCCCACCTATAACAATATCTGGAGCATGTAGGCCTTCTCCACCGACCACATCGATGATGTTCTGGGCGACTTTTCTCATTCCCTGGCAGCGCTTCATGGCCTCTGCGTAGACGTTTTTATCAAACCCGACTCCGATGCCAAAGTCAGGAAAAATCAATATGCTATGAAGCGGGTGGCTGTGCATTTTGTTAGCAAGGGCACACAGTTCTCGTAACAACATGCCGTCCTCTGGGGGCTCAACACCGATTGAGTCCTCGACGGCCTCTACCGAAGCGCACGCGTGAGTGATTGGGCAAATCCCACAAATCCGTGACGTCGCCAGTGGCGCAAACTCCATCGGCTTTCCGATAAGGAACTTTTCAAAATTCCTGATCGGCGTTATGCTGAAGTAGTTTCCTTTTTCCACTATGCCGTCATCGTTAGTCTCTAGAACTAACTTCGAGTGCCCTTCAACACGAGTAACGGGTGCCATTTCAACTATATTGGCCAAACTAGTTACCTCCTTTTTTGGTGTTCTTAAGAGATTGACTTTTAATATCTCTAATGTTATAAAAATGGGTAGGTGTGCCTAGTCCGAATATCCTCGATATAAAGTTACCTCTCGGAAGCGCATATTAATAGCGAAAATGAGCTCCTTTCGCGTTTGCTGCAGCGTCAAGATTAAACAAACGCTTATATACGGAGGAAAAAGCTGTTGCTATTGCTCTAGCCTCTCTAGTTGTTAAATTGCACATGAACTTTTTCCAATTCATCGAAAACAAAATGTCTTAAAAATATTTAATCGTTATCACTAACTAATAATAACGAATACACAGTTATAACTTACCTCATTCAACGCGCTTTCAGACTAAGCGTCGTCTGATGAAGACAAATAATTAATATTTTTAATGAAATCGTGCAAGTCTTGCCGATTACGCAACTATGAATATGCTAATTAAAAAGAACTTATGCAAAGATTTGCACAAGTCTAACTTCATCACAAATCTGGAGAAATAAGGCATGGGCGGTTGCGTTTCTTCTCAACCTTGCAGATAACATGCAATACGTGGTATAAAACGTTATCACTAATTAGTAATAACGGTCTTAATATCTTTTTTTTACGCTATCAACAAAGCAAATGCGATAAACGCAAATAAGCCCGTCTTAATCTATTATATAAAAGCTTCTAATTAGCGTATGTATGAACAGATATATAGTAGATAACTCTTTTAATGCATTTTTGGTGAAATTATGGCTTTTAAAAGTCCTTTAGAAACAATCAAGGCCGTGCAAGTCACCGGCACAGCGAAAACGCTAATGCCGTGGGATAAACTCCTTCTCATGGGATTTCTCGCAGGCGCGTATATCGCGTTTGGGAGCTTGTTAGCGCTCATCGTGACTGCTGGTATGACTAAAGCGGGGTATCCCATCGGATTATATCGATTCGCGTTCGGCGCGGTATTTCCCGTCGGCTTAATGTTAGTGGTGATCGCAGGCTCAGAACTATTCACGGGCAACTGTATGTTCCCGGTAGCAGCAGTGCTTCACAGAAAAGCAAAACTCACGGGATTGGGGAAGAATTGGCTCGGCTCATACGTGGGCAACTTCATCGGGGGCGTGTTCGTCGCTGGAGTTCTGACATTCCTCACCGGCCTGATCGTCGCGCCAAAGACAGGTGGAGTGGCTACAGCCTATTTCCTTAATTCTCAGGCAGTGTATAACGCGAAACTGGCTTTGCCGTTCTGGGATGCATTCTACAGAGGCATAGGCTGTAACTGGCTCGTGTGTCTTGCTGTATACCTAGCTGTTGCCTCAGACGATACAATAGGTAAGATCTTTGGGATTTGGTTCCCAATAATGGCATTCGTCGCGATCGGCTTTGAGCACAGTGTGGCCAACATGTACTTCATTCCGACCTACATCTTCGCTAACGGCTGGGGTTGGGACATGTCAAAATGGGGAGAATTCCTATACGTTAACCTGCTCCCCGTGACCTTAGGTAACATCATAGGCGGCGCAATCTTCGTAGCTATGATCTACTGGTATGCGCTCCTTCGTGGAACTGGAACGGAGAGGGCTATCGCTGACCAAGCAGAAATCGACTAGTGAATAAACTAGCCAGTTGGCTTTTTAAGATCTGGCTACCTTGACGGGCAAAAGCCCGTCCTCTCTTTTTTATACTAAAGATTTAAGCGAGGGCAAACTCTTTCCAAAGGGACACGCGTGTGCTGAATTCGTACACAGCGAGGATCGACTCACCGTACCTCTGATCAAAAAAGATGGCACGTTCGTCGAGTCTACGTGGGACGAAGCCCTATCCTTAGTTGCTTCGAAGTTCAAGGCAACGCAGGACACGTATGGACCCAATTCGGTTGCGTTCCTGGCTTCTGCGAGGACAACAAATGAAGAGAACTACTTGATGAACAAGCTGGCGAGAGCGGGATTCCACACTAACTACCTTGATCACTGTGCGAGGCTGTGCCACGGTCCCACGGTAGCCGGACTCGCACGCTCGTTCGGCTCTGGTGCAATGACAAACTCCATTGCCGACATTTAGAAGCTAACTGCATATTCATCATCGGTTCGAATACCATGGAGCAGCACCGATAACGAGGAAAAATCAAACTACGACTCTACCTGAGATTGCGTATATTACGGTTGAGGGACAATGGCCCCGCTAGTAGTAACGGCCATAAAGAGACTCAAGAACAAATAACAAAAATATAAATGGTGCGAGCCCTTGGCTAAAAAGGGCCCGCTCCGCGCAACGCTAGAAGCTAAGTCGTTAATTACTCTATCTTCTTTTTAAGTATTAGAGCTATACACAAAATCCCGGCAACCGCGAAAATAGCTTCGAACCCTGGAACGGGTGGTGCTGTAGTGTTGTTATCAGCTGGTTGCAGGAAGCTTGTTACCCCGGCTGCTGTAGTCGTCGCGTTCGTAGTGGTTGTTACTGCTGTTGTTGTATTTGCTGCCGCTGTTGTCGTCGCGTTGCTCGTTGCCGTAACATTTGCAGTTTCTTGCGCCATTGATGGCAGACTAAAAACGAGGATTAATAAAAGTGCCAAAACGCTGCTTATAACTACTCTCTTCATTTTGATTGATCATCTCCCATATATTCAACAGATAACGCGCGTAGCAGAGAGACATAACACGGCCCCCCATATACCCAAGGAGAGCTATCTGCCAAACAGATAAGAGAACAACTCATTAAAACGTTTTTCGATTTCTGTATTCGCACGCGAAGCTCGACCGTGAATCTGCAAAGCAAGACGGCGGCCATAAAACTCCTATTTCACATAACGCGCACTCGAAGCGCTACAAACATTTCTTCTCAGGATCATGTCTATACGAGCCCTTCTGCGTTTTCACAAACGTTAGAATCGCGCTCAGCATGCGTTCAGTTAGTTGCAGAAATGCTGGAACACCCGTATGTATTTAAATTCTTTAAAATGTGACACAATTTGGGAAGCAAGCAGTTAAGCCCAGGACTATTTTTGAGGAGTAAATACGTGACACGAATTCGTGTCACGCAGACTACATAGCAATTTATCATCAATGTTATCGAGAGCGAGGAGAGTACCTGTCCCTTTAAGCTCATGAATAGCACGACATGTGAAACTATGCATCGTCGTCCTCTTTGTGACGGGCTGTTGGCAAGCGTTCTTTCTGCTTTCGGGAAAGCAAAGGAGGTGAACAAAAGTGCAAGCTCAGACATTCGACACAACTACTAACACCTGCACCTATTGCCACTTCGATGCGCAAGGGAGTGCGAGTTGGGACTAGAAAGACCTGACAGCAAGTTGTGCGCCAAATGCGTAGCTAGCTGTTACGATGACATCGTCAGAACCAAATGCTAGGAGCAGCAAGTAAGAAGGCCGCGCAACAAGTGCACCAACTATTTTCATTATCGCGGCCTCTTTCTCTGCTAATATAGCTCTAGTTAGAAACTGGCGTGATTGTTGTTGTTAGTCTCTCTTTTTTCCACTTTTGCTTTGAATCTGAAGCTGCTTTCCTCTTGATTTACAATCTTATCTTGGACTTATCTTCTATAATGGTGGTCGCTTATAAATGTCGAATATTGGCACCAGCGTCAATAGAAGCAAAATACTGAAGTGACGTGCCAATTTCATCTTTCGACTCTTCAGAAACTGTAAATAGTCTTGTCGGTAAGAGTCCCTATTCTCACTCGTAAGCGCTACTACCTGAATAGCAGGCTGCTTTTGTAGCTAAGACTTGTCTGTGGGCGTTTTCTTGCTCACGCCTTAGCATGTTTACGTCTAGAATAGCCTTTTTCTGAAAGGATGCTATAGTGTTTAGTTTAATTGTAGTATGGGATCATTTGGAAGTTGCTATCCTAATTACATTCGTTTGCCAAGAACCGCTAATGTACTCTTATAAAATCTGAAGCTGCGATAAGAGCGTTTTGTGGGCAAACACTTACAATAAAATCCTCGGAAAGAACTGCCCATATATCGAGAAAGCGCCATTTCAAACGCTCTTCCGCGATAACTCTGCCCGTATTGAGGGAAGTTAACTTAAGCATGTACCTGCAACTTTTTAAGCAAAACGGGAAGGTGGCCTATGTATCTAGGAAAAGACGTAACGACTGAAGACAGCATGGAGCTAGGCAAGGTAAGTGATGTGTCTATATCAAGCTCAGGAGAGGTCTATTACCTTGTCGAAAAAGGTAAGGATCCAAACATAAGATACTATTTCACCCAAGAAGATGTGCTAGCGTCCAATGAACGAGTAGTGACGCGTTCTGTAGGGGAGTTTACAGACGATATAGCAAAACGATCACATTTCTTGTGCGCGCTTTACGGAGTGGAGGTACGTGACACCACTAACAATCGCGTTGGGGTACTCGATAATTTTGTAGCAAGTCCTCAAGGCGCACTTGTGGTGATTGAAGATGCTAAAGGTACTGCCTTAGTTGGCCGATACCGCGATCTCGACCTGACTCGACTTAGCAAATTTGCGATACTAAAGCAGCTGCCGGCTCAAGATTCCTTTGACGAATATCTAAAGGATATAAACAGAGATACCCTCCTTACTAAAGGTATTAGCTGCGATTTGAGCAGCGTCGCAAAAGATGAGGGTTTGCTTTCACGAATCCGAAAAAAGTTATCGCAGTCAGAGGAGGATCGAATTATCACTGATCAGGCCCTTATAGATTAACGCTCGGTCGAAACTGCAGGTGCTTTACTGCGAGCTCTGTTCTTAATAAATCCGAGCGAGCGAATGTTGAATATAGTTGTAGAAGCAACTACAAATAGTAACGCAGGCTATGGGTAGAGCCCAAGGAAGACCCTCAACTGATTGCTTGTGTAGACTCAAATTAGAAAGATTAAAGAGGTTTGAGTTAAACTAAGCTTGGTGATTTGAATGCCTACACGAGAAGAAATGGTAAAAGAGGTCGTTGACGACTACAATAGCGAGCATACTCCGCACTTTCACGACAAGACGGAATTCCAGATGAGACTTGAAATGTACCATAATGTAAAGGACATCAAAGACCTTTTGCAAAAGATCGTCGAAAAGATGGGCTAGAAGCTTATATTACACCAATCAACACTGATTATCTAAATCGTCGCTCAGCGCTCGAGAAGCTGGTAGCCCTGAGCGAACTCTTTATTAACTTCGACTACTTCAGCAGCGAGCTCGCGCTGTGGTTCAGGGACACCACCAAGCGTAGCGACCTTCGCAAGGGAATCAACAACTTGCGCATCTGCGACGAACTTGCCGTCCGGTAGATCAACGCCCGTTACGAGTGCTTTTGTCGATACAAAGCATCCGCTGCCGATATTTGCCTTGAAAATAGTCGCACCGAATCCGATGAAGCTGTGATCTCCAATCGTACACGGTCCATGGACGACAGCTGCGTGGGCAACACAAACTTCTTGGCCTATTATTATTGCTTCTCCCTTCAATCCGTGCATAACGACATGATCTTGTACGTTTGAGCCACTTCCAATTACTATTGGCCCTCCTTCATCACCACGTATCGACACGTGCGGCCCGACGAACACGTTTGAGCAGATTTCAACGTCACCGATTACAACCGCTGATGGATGAACGTACGCAGAGGTGTCTATTTTCGGCGTTTTTGAATCCATCCAACTTGTCTTAGGGTTCTTTTGGATCATTGGTCTCACCAAAACAGTACTAAAAAAATACGCCCTTATATTTCCAATTGTCGCTTCCCTCAAAAATCGGCAAAGGATTGCACAAATTCTCATCCATACATACGCCTTCCTAAAGCTGGCTACGACGAGACGTTTGCCCGCTTATCACATTGAATGTGTGATCGATTCTTCTTCGTGACCTTACGCAGAATCAGGCGCGGCGCCATGTTCACACGGCTAATAACCATCCGCTGTATTTCTCCTAAGGGCCACTGGTTGCTCGTTTAAATTTTTGGTTAAGACAAAATCAACGCCAGACTGCCGCAAAAAGTCTATGACGACGTCAACAACGTCGTCCAACGTGAAATCATCGCGGTCTAGCACTGAACTTCCTTCGAGCAATGCGCCTACATCGTCGTCGCTTGTGTTTTTAAGACGAAGGATAATTGAGCCTTCGGCCTTGCTTGCGCCGGTGTAGATTTCATCGCCGTCCCCGTCAGTGACCCCGATAATCGGAATGCCAGCGCGGGACAAAATGTCGCCACATATTGCTGTGGTGTCGTCTCCGACAGTTATAACGCAGATGGTTTTTTCATTGACAGATTCAAACGTGCTTTCTGCACAGTGATTGACAAACGAAACTTCGCCACGTTTCAACGGCCGGGAGGGTAACGTAGAGGGGCGATCGAAAGTATCATTGCTCGGTCTGAGGTGGCCAGTCTTGATGTAAGCAGTGCTCAAGTCAATATTCCCAATCTTCTCAATCCCATGGGCTTTCGTCGCAATCCCTGCGATTTCTACGATACTACCTCTCCGTGCGATGATCGCAACGTCGTCACCCACCACGGTCCCCACGACCTTTCCCTGAACTAAAACGGGCTCTCCTCGCTTGGCGCCGTGGACATGTCTTAAAACCATATCGCCATTATCTTCGACGGATAAGGCTTTTTTTTGCTTTTCGATGAGAGTAAGGGATAAGCGATGTGACAAGCGCCTGGCAACGTACTGAACGTTGCTTGACTTGTCCCCATCCACGCCCCGCCAAATGATAACGCTGCCGTCGACCAACCCTGGTCTTTCCACTTGGATAACAGAACGTTGTACGCGCGACGATACGATCTGGCCGAAGACGGTTCCTGTTTCGGACGTTTTGCCGCAATTAGCAAGAACAAGAACCTTTTTGTCAGAGAGCTTAGCAAGTGCCTCGCTCGTATGTATTTTTTGGGAGGTATCGATGAACGGCAGATGCCTATCTAAGGCAGCGACGCGGGCCATTGTACCTCCAACGAGCGCCGATACTGGCCCAAGTGAGTGCAAAGCTTCTACGATATCAGTGATTTTTCCAGAATCTATGAGTTCAGGACCGTGGATCACAAGTCCTATGTCGATTGCACGTTCTAGCGGCATAATCTCGTATGACTGTAAAGGGTTTTGCTCTGCTTTTGAAATTGCCTTAGCGGCTCCTGTCCGATCAATGAGGGGTGCGAATAATCAGAGGTAACGGGCTTATTGAGCGAATACGGCGTGCCCTTGTCACAGCGCCTCACTAACACGGGTGTCCTGCCCGGCCCGCTGTCAACTTCAAAGATACTCCGCCGGCTAAATCTTCCACCCGGTAATAGAGTAACTGAAGCTGTAGCCGGAGGCCTGGGCCGCCTGCTCCATCCATGTCCTTATAGCGCTCCAGTCGTAGCTGTAAGAATATTGCTTGCCAAAGTAGTTAGATTGCTCTGTAATGCTGCCCTCCCGGGGGCCTGCTCCCGTCTTGTACGTCTCGGCCTTGAAGCCGAACCCCGGGGAGATTCCATCACCACCACCGGAAACCCCTGAGCCCGTCTCCTTCAGCATCTCCGTGAACTTGAGCTCCCTTGCGGCATCGTCAACCCTGAACCTTGCGATGTACTCGAGCTTTTTCTTTGAGAGGAACGCCTTGCGCTCCGCGACCACGAGCGTAAGCTTGTAAGCCCCGGTATTCTCCTTGAGCTCAGCGCCGATCGAAGCGGCCATTCCCCTAATGTCATCTGTCAAAGCCATTTCGCACCTTTGTCTTCCATAGACATGTGAGTCTGTAACGCTGGCAATGCCCGCTACCGCCAAGGATTTCCAACCGCCACCCTTCACGTGATGCCCGCAATTCAAGATTATTCCATCTCTATGGCATTTTGCTCTGTTGGAATAAATTTGGGTAACAGAATTCGATGCGTTATCAGTTATTCAACCGTAACGCACTTAGCAAGATTTCGTGGCTGGTCGATCTCAGCACCTTTGTACTTAGCTGTATAGTACGCGAGCAGCTGAAGCGCTACTGCAGCGAGCATCGGCGAGAAGAATTCATCAACGTCCGGTATCTTAATCACAGAGTCTACATATTTGACGATCTCATCATCAGAGGCGTTTGCGATCGCAATTACGTACGCGTTTCGCGCCTTTACCTCTTTTATGTTGCCGAGCGTCTTATAATACGTTTTACCCTGCGGCACGAGCGCAATTACCGGCGTGTCAGCGGTGATAAGGGCGAGCGGGCCGTGCTTTAGCTCTCCTGCTGGGAATCCCTCAGCTTTAATGTACGCGATCTCTTTTATCTTCAGCGCACCTTCGAGGGCTATGGGGTAGTTGAGCCCACGTCCGATGAAATAGCAGCAATCCGCTTCGCAAACTCGAGAAGCAGTTTTCTCGATAGTGCTGATATTGTCGAGCAGTGATTCGATAAGTCCCGGCACCAACTTCATTGAAGTGATGATATTTCGTGACGTCTCAACGTCTGTGAGCTTCTTCAATCGCGCGACATAGACGCCGAACATGTATAGTACCAGTATCTGGGCCGTGAATGTTTTTGTAGCAGCGACCCCAATTTCTATTCCTGATTTTGTGAAGAGAACTTCGTCTGCTTTTCGCGTAATGGTGCTTCCGACCACGTTCGTAATCGCAAGCGTCAAGTATCCTTGCGATTTGGCCTCGTTCATCGCTGCCAGCGTGTCTGCGGTCTCACCTGACTGACTGATGCAGATTGCGAGCGATCTTGTGCCCGGAAGGACGTTATTATATCGAAACTCAGAACTGTACTCGACACGGACCGGGATTCGCAGCAGATCCTCCAGTATATATTTGCCAAGGAGTCCAGCGTGGTAAGAAGTCCCACAAGCGATGATGCTAATGCTTTCAATCTCCTGGATCTCGTTTTCGAGCGCTCGAAGTTCTTTAAAATCGATGCTACCCTCGAGCTCGCACAAACGATCTTCCATGGTCTCACGTAGTGCCTTGGGTTGCTCGTGGATTTCCTTAAGCATAAAGTGCTCGTAACCACCTCGCTCTGCATCTTTAATGCTGCCGTCCGCGATTGTTATGGTTTTCTCGACTTTAATGCCCTGCAATGTTGATACGGTAACGCTGTCCCTCGTGATCCTGACAATTTCTTCGTCGTTGATGTAAAGGACCTTGTTTGTATATTTCCTAATTGCGGGAATATCACTCGCAAGGAAGTTCTCCCCGACCCCCAATCCCACGATTAGCGGGCTATCTTTTCTCGCGGCGATAATGACGTCTGGCTCATTGTCCGATATGACCGCAATGGCATATGAGCCTTCGACACGAAGCAGTGCCTCACGCACAGCTTGCTCGAGATCACCGTTGTAGTACTCTTCACAGAGGTGTGCCAGCACTTCGGTATCCGTTTCAGAGCTAAAAATATGTCCTTTCCTCGTAAGTTCCTCTTTTAGGGCTTGAAAGTTCTCTATAATGCCGTTATGAACCACGGCAATGCTGCCACTACAGTCGACGTGAGGATGCGCGTTAGTCGAAGAGGGAATCCCGTGGGTAGCCCACCGCGTGTGACCGATCCCAACACAGGCATTATCGGTCAAACTCAAAATAGCTTCAAGGTCAGAGATCTTTCCTTCAGTCTTCGTGATGTCAATTTCCGCCCCGTTGAGCGTGGCAATGCCTGCAGAGTCATAACCTCGGTACTCGAGCCGTTTTAGTGATTCAACTAGAATAGGCGTTACTTTCCTGTTGCTGATGCACCCTACTATGCCGCACATTAAACCGTCTCGCGAATAATTCCTTCCGAGGCCCACAACATAGGCGGTCGTGATTATCTATAAAAGTTCCGATTTTTGCCCCTGCTTAGCTTATTTTGGATTAGCTGCCCTCATAGATGATGTTGTTAAAAATACTATAGATTGGTATCACGTACCCTACTCTTTTTATTCCTCTCGCGCTGGATAGCTTTTTATCGTAAAATGACCTACCCCCCACAACATGAAGGTCTTGCTAGTCGGTTCTGGTGGTCGTGAGCATGCGATTGCAATGGCAATAAAAAAGAGCGGGGAAGAGCCAACGCTCTACGCTGCGATGAGATACAAAAATCCAGGAATCGCCCGATTATGCGAGGACTATCGCATCGTCAACGAAACAGACGTCGAGAAGGTGACCGAGTACGCCAGAAGTGCTGACTTGGTGGTGATCGGTCCAGAAGCGCCACTCGCAGCTGGCATTGTCGACGTGCTCAACGATCACGGTATGCGTGCTTTTGGACCTACGAAACGAGCTGCTCTAATAGAGTCGAACAAGGGCTGGACGCGTGCCTTTATGTCCCAACAAGGGATCAAAGGATGCCCTAAATACGCGCTCTTCGACGATTTGAGTGACGCGGATCGCTTTATTAAAGAGAATATCGACGACGGCAACTTAGTGATTAAACCATTTGGTTTAACTGGCGGAAAGGGTGTCGTGATTGTCAATAGCTACTCTGAGGGGAGAGATTACCTTAAAAAGCTCAGTGGGCCGGTCGTCATTGAAGAGTGTCTTTCTGGGGAAGAGTTCACCGTGCAAGCATTCGTCGATGGAAACGTGGTTGCCCCCGCACCGGCAGTTCAAGATCATAAGCGCGCTTTTGAAGGGGATCTTGGACCGAACACGGGTGGCATGGGTTCGTATACAGACAAGTCGTACGTTCTGCCTTTTATGGAAGAGGAGGACTATAGCGCTGCCGTCGCCATCATGCAGGGTACGGTTGACGCGCTGAAAAGCAGCGGCGCGACGTACAAAGGCATCCTCTACGGACAATTTATGTTGACGAAAACGGGACTTATGGTCGTCGAATATAATTGTCGATTCGGGGATCCCGAGGCAATGAACGTTCTTCCACTCCTCAGATCTGACTTCATCGAGCTCGCAGAATCAGCCGTTGATGGGACGTTAAAATCGACTGATTACGAACTTAGTGCGACGGTCTGCAAGTATGTTGTACCAGCTGGCTACCCGGCAAACCCCAAACCAACCGAGATCACGATCGACAAGGATAAGATCGATGCTACGCTGTTTTATGCGAGCGTTGACGAGCGCGACGGCGCGATTGTCACCACTACCTCCCGAGCGTTGGCAGTCCTTGGTGTGGCTGAAACTATAGATAATGCCGAACAACAAGCAGAACGAGCCCTGCAGTTCATAAAGGGCGACGTATTTGCGAGGCACGATATCGGTAAGAGCGAACTCGTGCAAAGTCGTATTGAGCACATGAAACGCTTAAGGGAGGGCAGCTAAGAGCGCGCCCCAGAGGCCCAAGATGAACGGTCTTATTTCTATCGGTGATTTATCCAAAGACGAAATCTTCGACGTTTTACAGCTCGCTCTCCGCCTCAAAGATGAACGATCACGTGGGACGTTCTCAAAAGGTTTGCAGCACAAAACTCTGGGAATGATATTTGAGAAGCCCTCGACGCGAACACGAACCGCGTTTGAAGTTGGTATAGTCGAGCTGGGAGGATATCCAATCTACCTGAACTGGAATGATCTCCAGCTCGGGCGAGGTGAGACGATCGCAGATACCGCGAGGGTACTCTCGAAGTATCTAAGCGGGATTGTTTTGCGGGCGACCCGCCATTCTACCATTGTTGAAATGGCTGATTACGCCTCAATCCCAGTTATTAACGCCCTCTCTGATCTTGAGCATCCCTGCCAGTTGCTCGCTGACCTGATGACGATTTACGAGAAGAAAGGTACGCTCAGCGGCTTGAAACTTGCTTGGATTGGAGACGGAAATAACGTGTGCAACTCTGCCATACTCGCGTGCGCCTGTTTGGGCATGCGCGTCGACGTCGCATGTCCGCCGGGGTATGAACCGAACGCTGCCATTGTTGAGAGGGGTCAGACGCTCTCAGCCGTGAGAGTAATTCGCGATCCGTTAGAAGCCGCGTCCGCTGCAGACATCTTATATACGGACACCTGGATTTCCATGGGAGACGAGGCTGCTTCTGCAGAGCGCTTGCTTGCATTCTCCAAGTACCGCATTGACGAAAAAGTGCTCGACAGAGCCAAGGACGACGCGATAGTGCTCCATTGTCTTCCTGCTCATCGGGGGCAGGAGATCACCGATGAAGTGATGGATGGGCCACACTCGGTCGTCTTCGTGCAAGCTGAAAACAGGCTCCACGCCCAAAAGGCTTTGCTATTGAAGCTCCCCTTATAATTACCACGGCTCCTTTTTTTTGCCGAGCTTATACCCGATGAGGTTTACTACGAGGTGTAACAGCGGAGTCAAAATGAGGAGGATAACTATTATCGAAGGGGTGAAGTTTTGGACAAACCAGTCGCTAAAAAAGACGTATGTAAGCACCCATGCACCAACGACGAAGTCAAGCTGATCAGCAACGGGTAATGGGCTGCCTCGATCAAGGCCTAGCCTCCTTTTAAAGAAGCTCATCGCAAGATCCCCGAGCATAGCGCCCAGCGATAGGGTGACGACGACTGAAATCGGCTCAAACGAGGGCACGCTAATGTGCGTGCTTTCTTTGATAACTTGTAGAAGCAGACCGACTACTATACCCGACAGCGTCCCGCCGATTAAGCCCCGAAACGTTTTCCCAGGGCCAAAAATCCTTCTGCCATCGATAAAGTTCCGCTCAAAATCGACAGGGGTTTTTCCTGAAAAGAGGACCGCGCTCGAGTTAGGCACGTAGGCGGGGAGCATCAGCCATAAGGCGTCAATTACAAGCGAGAGCATTGCATTGCGAAAGGCGCACTATACGTATTAAATCTGTCTCTCGTCTGTCCAGAGCGTTCATCGCAATCGAACGCAGGGCGTGACTGCTCGCGGCCTACCCCGACCATTAGAACACAAAATAATAATAGTAACAGAATAAAATATTCTGTTAGGAAAAGCCGGAGAAACTACATGCCTATTTACGACGCACCAGTGCCGCTACCTAAGCGAACGACCTCGTTATGTCACATATGCCTGAAACCAGTCGATGCTACCATCTATGAAAAGGACGGCCAGATTTGGATGGTTAAGGAATGTCCGGAGCATGGCGCGTTCGACGAGTTGTATTGGTCAAGCGCAGAAATGTATCACAAGGCTGAGCGGTTTTCGTATACCGGAAACGGAGTGCGGAATCCTCAGCTAACACTTCATGAAGCGTGCCCGCTTGAATGTGGCCTCTGTGATGCCCATCTGACTTCGACGTCCTTAGCAAATGTCGACGTTACTAATCGGTGCAACTTGCGCTGTGAGTGGTGTTTTGCTAACGCACATGCACGAGGTTACGTATACGAACCGTCATTCGAGCAGCTCAGAGACATGCTTTCCACGCTACGCCAAGAGCAACCGGTTCCAACGCTTGCGGTTCAGTTTTCGGGAGGTGAACCGACTTTACGGGAAGATCTCCCTGAGATCATCAAAATGGCGGTTGAAATGGGCTTTATTCAGACCCAAATCGCGACAAATGGCATTAGGCTCGGAAAAGATGATACGCTAGCACAGAAGCTAAGACAGGCTGGACTGAACACAGTATACCTTCAATTTAATGGCGTTTCTAAGGAGACGGATGGTCTGATTGAGCTGAAAAAAAAGGCGATCGAGAACTGCAGGGAAGTGGGCCAAGGCGTGGTGCTAGTTCCCACGGTCGCTCGCGGGTTAAATGATCATGAAGTAGGGAAAATCATCTATTTTGCAGCTCAAAACGTGGATGTCGTCAGAGGGGTCAACTTCCAGCCAATGGCATTCACAGGGGCCGCAAATGAGTTCACACCGGCGGTCAGAAACGCTCAGAGATACACCCTGCCCGATCTCGCGCTGAACATAGAACAGCAGACGGATGGACAAGTGAAAACTGAAGATTTTTATCCTGTGCCGTGCGTCGTTGCTATTTCAAAGCTCATTGAGGCTTATACGCAAACGCCACAGATCGAGTTCAGTACACATCCGCACTGCGGTATAGCTACTTACTTGTTCATCGAAGACGGGAAACTGATTCCAATAAACAGGTTCGTGGACGTCGATAGATTCTTTGAGCTGACCCAGAAGCTTGCGGGCAACCTGAACAACGGCGGTGTGCTGCGGAAGCCAGCAGCGCTGATGCGGGGATTACTCGCACTGAATTCGCTCGTCGACGAAGAGAAACAACCTAAAGGGATTCAGTTTAAGGAAATAATAAAGACGGTCTTGCTAACTCACGATTATAAGACGCTCGGTGACTTTCATAAAAGAGCCCTCTTCATCGGTGGCATGCATTTCATGGACGCTTACAACTATGACGTTGAACGGGTCAAGCGCTGCGCCATTCATTACGCCGTCCCAGGCGGGTTGATCATCCCATTTTGCGCATATAACAGCGGCCCTAACTACCGAGACGCTATAGAAAAGAAATACAGTATCCCCCTTGAGGAGTGGGAGCGCACGAAAGGCAAGCTTCAGTATGAGGCGCTCCCCTAAACGGAGATAGCCCGGCACGGATTCGAACCGTGGTCGTGAGATCCAGAGTCTCACATGATTGACCGCTACACTACCGGGCTTAACAAATTCCGCTTAAAGAACGATGCTCACCCTATGGATGAGCTCTGTTTTACTGTCGCCCCGACCATATATTTACTTAACGAAGGCGCAACCAACACACGTATGTGAAGGCACTAGCACACTCAGTTTTTGCTTTTATCTTCTGCATCGCCATTTTTGAGCTTGCTATACCAGAAACAAACAAAGTATTGATACTGCTCTCTGGCACTGTCGCGCTCGCACTGGCATCGATTCCTGACATCGATGAACGTATGCCCAAAAGACTTATTCACCACAGAAGCGGGGTCTCCCACTCGATCTTCACCATCGCGGCATGTACCTTCGGTTCATTCGCCCTTCTCTCACGATACCCTCCCCTTGATCTACTCGTTGTACCCGCAGTTACCGCGGCCGTCACAAGCCATATCCTCCTCGATACACTAACAAGATCGGGCTGTCCGCTGCTCTGGCCTTTGAGCCGTCATAGTTTTTCAGCGCACTTGTGTAAATATGATAATCCGTTAGCCAACGCATTGATTATTTTGCTCTCTTCGCTCGCAATCCTTACCTTCATATTGTGTGGTTGACCTCAACTGAGTCCTACCGCAGCTAATCATTTCTTTGGTATATGGACTAGTAACGTAAGCCGTGTAAGAAATCTAGCGGGGGACATCGTCTCGCGAATAAACTAACACAATATTAAAGTATTCGAAAAACCAAGTTTGTTTGAGGATCTAAATTGTTCCCATCGAAGAAGGTTCAAAATCTGGTTGGTTCCAGAATTCAAGTCGAGATGAAGGGAGAAAAATGTGTGCTCGAAGGCCTCTTAATGAGTGCCGATGACTATCTCAACTTACATCTTACGAATACGACAGAAGTTGTTGACGGGGAGAAGTCGCGAGTTCTCGGATCGGTAGTGCTCCGCGGCAACAACATCATTCTTCTAAACCCCGTGAACGACTAAACCTATAATTAAGGGCGCATGCGTGAAAAAACACGCTACGCTGCTTTGAGGAAGTCCAAAACACCAATATACTCACAGTTCACTTGTCAACGATAAAGGTGAAGGGAAAGTGAAAGCTGAAGACGGCGAAAAAAACAAGCACGATGTGCTTCTAGCGCAAGGTAAGATAGCCCCTTGTATCGGATGCCACGAGGTGTGTACTCCAGAGTACTGTTCGCTCCTCGACGAGTGGCTAGAATTGCTCATGTAAACTATCGCGTTTTATTGCGAGGTGGACAGCCACCTCATCACTTGGGGCTTGCGGCTTAATTTCAGCACATTCTCTTGTATTTTTTTTAGTCATACATCTTTGCTTAACTGGAAGCCAAAAACCCTTTATTAAAAACAACTCTGCAAACATGAACATGTAGTTTCAGAAAAAATCATAATTGAAACGGACAGGCACAAATTTAGAAAATGCAACTTTAAAGGCCTTTTATCGTTGTTTAACACGAAAAACGCCGACTAATGGCAATTATTACACAATATTGAAATACTTTGATCGCGAATGTTAATATGGGACTTATTTTGGGAAAACGCGACGTAAAGCTAGCCAGACACGCAGTGAAATGTTATTACGGCTTAGATGATGGAGACGGAAAAATCGAGGTCATCGAGAACTTTGACAACAAGATGCCTACCGGCGGCTTCATAAAAGATATAACGGAAGAGCTAAAAGCGTGGTGGCCACAGAATATCGGTATGAAGTCTAAAGTCGCTCGATTGTCCGAGTCAGATTTTATATACTGCGTTAATGAGCTCCGTGCGAAAAACGGATCACCGCCAATCGCTTCAGATGGGAACTTGCACAAGAAATGGATGGAATGTTTGGCATCAAATGATCCACATATTTACCTCGTAGCTATTCGAGGCGAGCGCACGAAGCTCGTTTTAGTAAATACGAAGGTCACTGCCCAGAGCAGATCCTGATTTTTTTTGAAGAAATGCTGCCCCATTATACATCCGCCGAGGGCATCTTATGAATGCGAGGCGATCGGGAGACCATTTTAGCGGCGTAGACGAGCAAATCAGCCAAGTAGAGACGGAGATACGCGACACTCCTTACAATAAAGCCACACAACTCCACATCGGTCGTCTAAAAGCAAAACTAGCGCGGCTAAAGGAGCAACGGGAGACGAAAGGCTCTCATAAAGGGACTGGATATGCGCCAAAAAAGTCCGGTGATGCCACTTGTGTCCTGGTAGGATATCCCTCCGTTGGAAAGTCAACTTTGCTGAACGTGCTCACTAACGCAAAATCACCAGTGGGCGCTTACGATTTTACAACACTAAATGTCATACCTGGCTCTATGGTGTATAAAGGAGCGCGCATACAAGTCTTGGACGTTCCAGGACTGATCAGTGGTGCAGCAGCAGGCAAAGGCAGGGGCAGAGAGGTCATTTCAGTTGTCAGAAGCGCAGACCTCATCCTAATCTTGGTCGACGTTTTTAGCGAATGGCAAATCGAAGTGATTAAAAAAGAGTTAAACGACGCTGGAATCAGACTAAACCAAAGTCCCCCAAACATAGCTATAAAAAAGAAAGCCCGTGGAGGTGTCTTAATTAAAAGGGCCCCAAATGCTACTAACATCGATGAAGCCACGATAGTTGCGATTTTACACGACTTCAAGATTCACAACGCAGACGTTTTGCTTAAAGAAGACGTTAACGTCGATCAATTGGTAGACGCATTGATCCCGGGCAGACGGTTCGTCCCTGAAATAACGGTTGTAAACAAGATAGACCAATTACCTAGCCCAGTGGGTTTCGGTGACGTTCATATTTCCGCCGAGCACAACATTAACGTCGATCGTCTTAAAGATTTGATCTTTGAAAAGCTAGGGTTTATTCGCGTGTTCCTAAAACCTCAGGGAAAAGCGGCAGATACCGAAAACCCGTTGATCTTACGCCATAATTCGACCGTCGAAGAGGTCTGCAACCTTATGCATAAACAAATCTCGCGGAAATTCAGGTACGCTCATGTGTGGGGCCCAAGTGCAAGACACGCTGGTCAGCGTGTGGGACTAGACCACCAGCTGCTTGATGAAGATACTGTCACTTTGGTGGCTTCACGCAAGTAACTCCTTTTTCCAAGGTTTCTGTACAGTGATTTTGCACAGAGCGCCCGAAGTAACCGATAAATGCTCAGTAACGGCGAGTGCAACAAATGGTAGGTTAGGTAGCTAAAGTTGAACTTCAGTACCGGCCTCAGGTATGCTTATATTCCTGAATCCGGCCTCTTCCAGTTTACCTCGGTAAAATTGCTGGGCTTCATACTCACCATGAACTAGGAATATTTTTTTCAACTGACTTTTATCCTGACAACTGATATAATCCTTCATTTCATGGTAATCGCCGTGGCCCGAAAATGCTTCAATCCGTTCAATCGTTGCCCTCACCGGGTGCTTTTCGCCGAAAATAGATACAGGATTTTCACCGCTTACTATCCTAGCCCCCAATGTGGTGGGCGAACAATAACCAACTACAAGAATAGTGTTCTTCGGGTCTTCAATATTGTTGGCCAAGTGGTGCTTTATCCGTCCAGCTTCCATCATACCAGAGGCAGAGATGATCACGCAAGGTTCCTTAATAGAGTTCAGCTTTTTCGATTCTTCGGTGCTTTTCACGTAAAAAAGGGAGCCAAATCCGAACGGATCTGGGTCACTTTGCATCACTTCCTGAATGTCATCACTGAGGTCATCGAGGTGCAACCGGAAGATATCGGTAGCATTCACTGCCAACGGGCTATCAACGTACATATTTATTTTTGGCAAAAGCCCTTCGTTAAAGAAGTTATTCAGCGCATAAACCACTTCCTGCGTGCGGCCGATGGCAAAGGCAGGAATAATGACTTTTCCGCCTTTTTCAACGCACGTCTGGCGGATCACCCGAAGCAATTCTGCCTCGGCATCATGCATCTGCGGGTGCACGCGGTTTCCATAGGTCGATTCGGCGATCAGGTACTCGCATTGCGGGAAAGGCT
>Ga0208851_1000016_pt1 | contig 72762 bp, 63 predicted proteins | sample NGESurshal092012_FD_184481 | JGI IMG/M metagenome (GOLD analysis project Ga0208851, IMG submission 184481) | Arctic peat soil microbial communities from Barrow, Alaska - NGEE Surface sample 415-2 shallow-092012 (SPAdes) | ecosystem: Environmental > Terrestrial > Soil > Wetlands > Peat ... | reverse complement strand
AACAGCAGGGGTGCGAGCTGCGCGCGACCGGCGTAGATCGCCGCCGTGTAGCCCGCGGGGCCCGATCCGATGATGATCACGTTGCGGACGTCGGTCACGGCTGGCCTCTCGACGGCGGGGCCCCTGGCCCCGGGTGGTGCGGGTTGCTGCTCCGGCGTCAACGATCCTAGGCCGGACGGCATTCCGGTGGACGCCGGAGAGCGGCGCGGCCGGGCTAGGACGCAGGCACCCGCTCGAATTCGACGAACGAGGGCGAGCAGTCCAGCGAGACCACGAACACGTCCAACGTGCTCGGGTCGCCCTGGGTCGGGACCACGACCACGAGGGCGGGCTTGCCGGCGAACGTGCCGGCATCGATCGCCAGCGCGCTCGAGGTCTCGCCCGCCGTCAGCGCGTTCACGCAGGCCGCCGCGGCACCGGGTGCCTGCAGCGACTGCATGGCGCTGCGGTAGGCCGTGCTCCCCGAGGTCGTGGCGCCGACGGTCGACCCCGTCCCCAGGGCGGACGACGAGGCCGACGGGGCCGGGGTGGCGGCGTCGGCCGTCGCCAGCTTCGCGGGGGTGCGGGCGGCCGCGGTGAGCGCGAGCACCTGGGTCGCCAGGGTCGACTTGGCGTACGCCGTTCCGGAGGCGGTGACGACCGTGCTCCCGGCCGCCTCGGGTGCCGCTCCCGCGACGCTTCCGGCCGAGCTCGACGCGGCCCCTGCCGAGGTCGAGGTGGACGAGCCCGAAGAGCCGATCCCGCCGAGGACGTTCACGGCACCCACGACCACCAGGGCTGCCGCGGCGAGGCCGCCGACGACCTGGAACACGCGCATCGAGGGGCCACGCCGGGCCGACGTCGACGGCGCCGGCAGCACCGTCACGGGCGCGGTCCAGCCGCCGGCGCCCTGCTCGCCGTCGTCACCGGAGGCCGCGGTCGGCGCGCCGCTGACCGCCGCGGCCGAGCGGCGCTCCTCGGCGAGGACGGCGTAGAGGCGCCGCTCGACCTCGGGCGGCATCTCGACCGGCTCGTCGCGCAGGAACGCGAGCAGCGACCGGACGTCGGCGTCCTGCTCGGGGGTCGCGTCGGGTCCCGGGGTGTCGGCGAACCCGTCCGTTGTGCGCTCGGTCATGGGGTCACCTCCCGGTTCTCCTCGTGCTGTCGTGGCGCAGGTCTGACGTCGGCGGTGGCGTCGGGGTTCCGCAGCCCCGCCAGCGCGATCGCGAGCCGGGCCCGGCCGCGCGAGCAGCGGCTCTTCACCGTGCCCTCGGGTATGCCCAGGATCTCGGCCGCCTCGGCCACCGGACGACCCTCGACGTCGACGAGCACGATGGCCGAGCGCTGGTCGTCCGGGAGGTCGGCGAGCGCGCGGTCGATCTCCATCCGCAGCTCCAGACGGTCGAGGTCGTCGCGAGGATCCGCGAGCCCGCGGTGACCCGTCTCACCGTCCTCCTCGGGCAGTGGCACCGTCGGCCGCGCCCGGCGCCGGCGCATGCGGTCGAGGCAGGCGTTGACCACGACGCGGTGCAGCCAGGTCGTCACCGCGGCCTCGCCCCGGAAGGACGCCGCGTTGCGGTACGCCGACACCAGGGCGTCCTGCAGCGCGTCGGACGCGTCCTCCGGGTCGCCCGTCGTGCGCAGGGCGACGGCCCAGAGCCGGTCCTTGTGGCGGCGTACGAGCTCGGCGAACGCATCCGGGTCGCCCGCGACGTGGGCCGCGAGCAGGTCGGCGTCGTCCGAGGACGCGGGCTCGGCCCGCTCGTCGTCCTCCAGGACGTTCTGGTCGTCGCTCATCGCGTCGGCCAGCCTACGGCTGCGAACTCCTCAGCCCAGGACCCGGACGTCGGCGACACCGCCCTGGAAGCTGCCGTCGGCCGAGGGCAGCGCGGTGAGCCACACCACGAGGAAGCGGGTGGTCACCGGTGTGGGCACGCGCAGCGTCACGGCGTTGCCGGCCCCGGTGACCTGGGCCAGCGAGGTGAACGTGTCGGGCTGCGCGTTGGGGTTGTCGGTCGCCAGCACCGCGAGGTCGGTGCCGTTGCCCACCAGGCGCAGCGCCACGGCGGACACCGGCCGCGGGGCGCCGAGGTCGAGCAGCAGCCCGACCCCGGGCTTCCCGGACATGTCCGCCGCCTTGTAGTGCACCGTGACCCAGGCGGTGGCCGGGTTGGTGTCCACGGCCAGCGCTGCCAGGGCCGGGTTCTCGTGCCGGTCGTTGCCGAACGGGTCGAAGTCGGAGACCGAGACGATCGGGATCACCGTGTCGCCGGCAGCGGCCGTCGCGATGGAGCTCGGGCTCGACGTCGTGGCCGTCGTGGCGACCTCGGCGCGCGGGACGGTCAGCGGCGAACCGCCGAGGCCGAGCACCATCTGCAGCCCGAGATAGGCCAGCCCGACCGCGCAGCCCACGGCCACGAGCACGCTGGCCACCCGCACCCCGGTGCGCCCGCGCGTGCGGGCGACCGGCATCGCGGAGGGCACCACGAGGGCGGCGGCCAGGTCCGCCACGAGGTCGTCGAGGGAGTCGTAGTGCCCGGCGGGCTTCGGCGCGTCGGTGGTCCGCAGCGCCCGGGCGGTGATGACGTCGAGGTGCCGAGGAACGTCGGCCACCACGCGGCTCGGCCACGGGACGCTGCCGCCGCGCAGCGGCGGGACGCCGGGGACGCCGTCGACCGCGGTCGGGCCCGGCCAGCGCCCGGTCAGCCCGGAGTACAGGATCGCGCCGACCGCGTGGACGTCGGCCAGGGCGGGGTCGTCGCCGGGCTCGACCCCGCGCAGCACCTGCTCGACGCCGAGACCACGCACCCGGACGTCGCCGCCGTCGGTGAGCATGACGAGCTCCGGGCGCAGGTGGCCGTGAGTGACGCCGTCGGCGGCGGCCGCCTGCAGCGTCCTGGCCACCTCCAGCGCGAGCACCGTGGCCTCCCGTTCGGGCAGCGGGTCACCGCGCCGCTCGGCGAGGCGCTGGGCGTACGACGTGCCCGCGAGCCACTCCGTGACGATGACCAGGCAGCCGCAGGTGTCGTCGGTCACCGCGTCGAGGACGTGGACGGCCCGTCGGTCGGTGACGTGCGAGGCGCGCAGGGCTGCGCGCCGCAGCTCGGCGGCCTGGGGGTCCTCGAGCGGGACGAACCGGACGCTCACCGGCCGCTTGAGCCGGTCGTCGTAGCCGCGCCACAGCGCCGTGCCCGCGCGGTCGCCGACCTTGTCGACGAGGCGGTAGCGGCCGAGGACGACGTCGTCGGGCGCCGGCGCGGCGCGCTTGGTCCGCGACGTCTGCTTGGCCATGGAAGCAAGGCTAGGTGCCCCGCGTCCGTTGCGCGCCCAGGACGGGTGGGACGGGTGAGGCGCGACGTGGGCCGGGGGCGACGAGCGCCGCCGTCAGAGTGGCCGGACCGCGCCGACGAGGCCGCTCAGGTAGACCGGCGAGACCTCGACGTGACCACCGGTGTGCGGCGCCTGGACCATCAGCCCGTGGCCGATGTACATCGCCACGTGGTGGATCGACGCGGGGTTGCCGGTGTCGTAGGCCCAGAACAGCAGGTCGCCGGGGCGCAGGTCGCTCAGGGCGACGTGCACGCCGATCTTCCACTGCTCCCGCGAGGTCCGCGGCAGGCTCTTGCCCGCCGCCGCGAAGATCCGCAGCATGAGGCTCGAGCAGTCGAATCCGAGGGTCGACGTCGCGGCGCAGGAGCCGTCGGCGAGCCGGCCGTCGTCGGGCGCCGAGCTGGAGCACCAGCCGGTCGACGGGCCACCCACCCCTCCGCCGCCGGCGGAGTACGGCGTCCCGAGCCAGTGCTTCGCGTCGGTGAGCGCTCCGACCGCCCAGGGGGTCGCCGGGTCGGCGCCCGCCTCGGCGATCGCGCGGTCGACTGCGGCGTAGGAGTCCGCGGGCACCGCTGTGACGCCCCAGGGCGGCACGCCACCGAACGCGGCCGCGGCCGCCGCCTCGGCGGCCGCCTGAGCGGCCGCGCGCTCCCGCTCGACGAGGTCGCGCACGAGCTGGTCGGCGCTCGCGAGCGCCGCGGTGGCCTGGGCCTGCAGCGACTGCGCCCGCACCGCGGCGACGCGTCGACGGTTCTGGAGGACCGCGACCCGGGCCGTGAGCAGCGCGACGTCGGCGGCGTTGACCCGCGCCCGCGCAGCGGTGAACCGGGCCGAGGTCGACTGGGCGATCTGGCCGCGTACGACCGAGTCGATCGAGGCGATGCGGTCCAGGACGTCGGAGATGTCGCGACCGTCGAGCACGCTGCCGTAGATCGCGCCTGGACCACCGCTCATGTAGAGCTGGGCCGCTGCGGCGTCGGTCCGCGCGGCCTCGACGTCGGCGGCGCTCTGGGTCGAGTCGACCGCCTCGTTGGCGACGGTCAGGCGCGTGACGACGTCGTTGAGCTCCTGGTCGGCGGCGCCGTAGTCCTCGGCGGCGGCCTCGACCTCGGCGTCGAGCCGGTCGACCTCGACGCGCAGCGCCGCGGCCTGGGCGCGCGCCTTGGCCAGGTCGGGACCCGCGGACGCGGGGGCCGCGGGAAGGAGTGCGACCAGGGCGACGACGACGGTCGCGGCCAGCGCCAGGGTCCGCCCCGTCGGCCGGCCGCTCATCGTCGCGCCACCGCCGCCATCAGACCGGGTCCTGGAACGTGGCGGTGGCGACCGCGACCGTGTACTGCTTCACGCGGGGCACGTACCCAGCCACGATCGTGTGCGCCTCGCGGCGCAGCTCGACGGTGACGGCGTGCCGCGTGCCGATCTTGAACCCGCTCGCCACCAGGGTGTCGCCGTGCTCCTTGGCGTAGCTGGCGGCGGCGGCGTAGGCCATCTCCGGGGTGCCGCGTCCGGCGAGCACGGTGTTGGCCCGCAGGGCCGCCTCCTGGGCGTCCTGCTGGACCCCGATCTGGGCCCCGGCGATCGAGATCGAGTCGTAGCCCACGGCCCCGACCACGGACAGCATCAGCAGCAGCTTGGCGAGCGTGCCGACGACGATCGCACCCGCGTCCGATCGCGCGATCGATGATCGCGACGGGGACGTCGGAACCTGGAGGGAGGCCACTTCGTTCCTGTCGGCCCCGCGAGAGCCTCTCTTGAGCAACGGCGTCGTCCGAGTCGCCCGCAGGTCGCCCGAGCGGAGCAGCGCCTCAGCCTCCGAGCGGCAGCCGTCGGCGCACCATCGCCACCATCTCGGTGACCTCCCTGATCCGCATGAGCCGCGCGAGCGCCAGGTAGGTGACCAGGCCGAGGCACCCGACGGCGGCGATGTCGAGCAGGGCCGCCACCTTGTGGGAGAGGGCGAGGTGGTCGGACAGGACGTGCTGGACGACCGCCATGACCGCCCAGGTGCCGAGGCCGGCGAGCAGCATCCGGACGAGCGCCCGCACGGTCCGGGGGGTCTGCAGACCCCCGATCCGCCGGGCCAGCACCCGCCACCCGATGACCAGGGTGATCCAGTACGAGCCGACATAGCCGGCAGCCAGGGCGATCAGGGCGAGCGAGCCGTGGTCACCCGAGGTGGTCAGGCGGAACAGCGGGTAGGCCAGGGCGAGGTAGAGCACGTTGAGCACGACGGTCACCCAGAACGCCGTCCGGGTGAGCTCGAGCGCGTACCAGCCGCGCAGCACGATGTAGTAGAGCGTGAACGGCAGCAGGCCGAGGGCGAGGACCGACGCGACCGAGCCGGTGAGCTCGGCCTCGGCGCGCGTGGTGGCGCCGTAGTTGAACAGCACGACCCCGGCCTGCGTGCCCAGCACCATGAGGCAGACCGCGGCCGGGACGATGAGCGCCGACACCGACCGCATCCCGCCCGCGATGTCGCCGGCCAGCCCGGCGTAGTCCTCGGCGTGCGCGGCCCGGCTCATCCGCGGGAGCAGAGCCGCGACGACGGAGACGGTGATGACCGAGTGCGGCAGGATGAAGATCAGGTGGGCGTTGGTGTAGGACGTGAGACCGCCGGAGGTCGTGCCGTTCTCGGCGGCCAGCACGTTCGCCGTCGTCGCAAGCCGGACGATGGCGATGTAGGCGAGCTGGTTGACCAGCACGAGCGCGATGGTCCAGAAGGCCAGGCCGCCCGCCGTGGACAGGCCCGCGCCGCGCCACCGGAAGCTCGGGCGCCACACGTAGCGGGCGCGGACCAGCACCGGGACCAGGACGAGCGCCTGGGCGGCGACGCCGAGCGTCGTGCCGATGCCGAGCAGCGCGACCTGCGAGGGCGGCAGGGTCGTCGCGTTGATGCGCGCCTGACCGGCCACGACGATGAAGAGCAGGAACGTGGCGATGGCGATGAGGTTGTTGAGCAGGGGGGCGAACGTGGGCGCACCGAACCGCCCGCGGGCGTTGAGCACCTGCGACAGCATCGTGTAGACGCCGTAGAAGAAGATCTGCGGCAGGCAGAAGCGCGCGAAGGCCGTGGCCAGGTCGTGCTGCTGGTCGGTGTACTGGGGGGCGTAGAGGCTCACGATCAGCGGTGCGAGCAGCACGGCCGCTGCCGAGACCACGAGCAGCACGGTGCCGACGAGGGTGATGAGGCGGTCCGCGTAGCCGCGGCCGTCGTCGGAGTCGTCCTTCATGTGGCGCACGAGCTCGGGGATGAACACCGCGTTGAGCGCGCCGCCGATGATGAGGATGTAGACGACGTTGGGCAGCGTGTTGCCCAGGCTGAAGGCGTCGGCGAGCGTGCCCGCGCCGAGCGCCGAGGCCAGCGCGATGCCGCGGATCACGCCGCCGAACCGCGACACCACGGTGCCGACACCCATGACGGCGCTCGACCGCAGGACGCTGGAGCTCGTCCCGCCCGGGGTGGTCTCGGCGGCGGCGTCGGACGCCGGGTCGGCGGCGACGTCGCCGGCGAGCTCCTCCGCGAGCTGGTCGGTGAGCTCGGCGGACGCGTCCCTCACCATCGCGTCGTCGCGGGGGAGGTCAGCCATGGCCGGCCTCCGTCCCGTCGGGCGTCGTGGCGTTCTCGGCGGTGTCACCGATGCCTGCGCCGGCGCCGGCGTTGGTGTCGCTGTCGCTGTCGGTGGCCGTCGGCCGGCGGCGACGGACGAAGTTCACGCCGAGCAGCAGCACGAGGATGCCGAACAGGCCCCCGACGATCCACTGCGCCGCGCGGGCGTAGGCAGCGGACCGGACCTGGGTGCGGGTGGGCTCGCCGAACACCTGGCCGTCGGGCGTGAGCAGCATGATGTCGACGGCGACCGGCCCGGTTCCGATCACCCGCGCCTTCACCTCGAGCGTGCTCTTCTGCCCCGGGGCGAGGGTGACGGGCTTGACGTCGGCGGCCACGAACCGGGTCGCCGGCGTGCCGCTGAGCCGCAGCCCCACCCGCGCCGGCCGGTCGAGGTCGTTGGCCACGGTGACCGGGATGGTGCCCTCGTCACCCGGCAGCGTCACCGGCGCCCGGGAGAGCACCTTCACCTGCGCGACCTGGGCGTCGACGAGCCCGCGCACGGCCGAGAGCAGCCGGCGGCCACCGTTCGGGTCGCTGCGCCAGGCGGCCGACTCGGTCCGCGTCAGCGCCTCCTCCAGCTGGGCGGTGCTCGTGTCGGCGGTGTCGGGTGCGACCGACCGCAGACCCGCGAGGTCCGTCCGCCCGGCGGCCACCAGGGCGAGGTAGGCGGGACGCAGCTCGGCAGCCCGCGCTGCCGCGGGGTAGTCGGCCCGGGCCCGTGGCACGTCGCTGGGCGGGGTCGCGACGAGGGTGCCGAGCCGCGACGGCGTCGAGAACGGCGACGCGGCCACCGCCGTGACCAGGTCGGCGGTGCTGCCGGCGTACGGCGACCACCTCATGCCCGGCGCGATCACCAGGGTGCGCGGCGTGCTGGGGAGCTCGAGGCTGGTCATGGCGATCTCGGCCAGCGCGGTCTGCCGGCGCACCACGGGGTCGGTCGTGACCGGGTCGACGACCGCCTTCGTGGGTGCGGCCACCAGCCGCGAGACGACCGGGTCGGACACGGCCGCGCGCAGGGGCGAGCCGCCGGTGGCGAGGTCGACCGAGCCGGTCGGGGTGTAGGTGACGGCCGGGCTCGGTGGCAGCGCTGCCGCCGAGAGCACCACCACGCGCGCGCCGGAGGCGCGCAGCACGTCCAGCGTGCCGTCGTCGGCCAGGCCGCCCGCCGGCAAGGCGAGGCCGTGGCCGACGGGCGCGGTCAGCAACTGCTGCGGCAGGTCGCGCGCGGTGGTCGAGGCGAGGGCGATGTCGACGTCGAGGCCGGCCCGGTGCAGGGCGACGACGTCGGGATCGGCGTAGGCCGAGGCGGTCACCTCGGCGGACGCGGTGAGGGAGCGGAGCCTGGACAGGAACGCGGCGGCGGCCGCCCCTCCTCCCCCCGGCGTGCTCGTGCCGTCGGTGTGGCGGACGACGTAGCCGTCGGTCATGTCCTGGAGCGACTCGAGCAGCGCGGGGTCGACGACCCAGCTCACCGCGCTCGTGGCGCCTTCGGCCGAGTCGAGCAGGCGCGAGAGCCGGCCGCCGCTCGACACCTCGGTGGCGAGGTGGTCGTCGTCGAACACGCCGTCGCCGACTCGCGAGGGCGCGGTCGACAGCGGGAACAGCCAGACGACCGGGGTGGGCGTGACCTGGCCAGGCACGGGGAACCAGGGCAGGAACGTGCGGGTCAGGCCGGTGGAGATCGCGCCCTGGCCGTCGCCGTCGAGGTCGGCCTGGGACTCCACGCCGAGCACCACGACCTCGGCCGTCGAGGACAGGTGCAGGCTCGCGACGGGCACCGAGAGGGTGAAGGCGGCCTTCGCCCCCGGTGCCAGGGCAGCTACCACCGCGACCCGGGTGCCGTCGACCCCGACGCCGCCGCGCCCGGCCGTTCCCGCGAGGATGTCGGTGATCTCCGAGCGGTTGCGGACGGGTGTGGGCGAGAGGCGAAGGCGTACGACGACCTGGCGTGCGGTCGTCGCCGCGGCGTTGGCGACGGATCCGGTGATGACCAGGGTGTCGTCCGGTGTCGGGACCGCAGGGGTCATCGTGCGCAGCGTGACCGGCAGGGCCCCGGAGGCCGGGTCGACGGCCCGGACCGCGGTGCCACCGGCGCCACCTGCCGCCCCGGCCGCGGGCCAGGCGGCGGGCGCGCCGACGCCGACCGAGACGAGCACGACCGCCGCCGCGACCAGGCGCGCCGCGCGGCCGCGCCTCATCCGCCGGTACCCGTGTCGGCGCGCGGATCGCTCGGCGCGAGGAGGTCCTCGACCCGCTCGATCAGCCGGCGCTCGTCGGCGTAGGCCAGGGCGGCGGCGACCTCGGTCAGCGGGAACCAGGCGACCTCGACGACTTCGACGTCGGCGTCGGACAGCTCGCCGCCCTGCGCCTCGAGCAGGAAGTGGTGCACGGTCTTGTGCACCCGGCGCTGGTCGGCGACGAACCAGAAGTCGATGGTGCCCAGCGGGGCGAGGACGACGCCGCGGATGCCGGTCTCCTCCTCGACCTCGCGCACGGCCGCGTCCGCCGGGGTCTCCCCGGCCTCGACGTGCCCCTTGGGCAGCGACCAGACGAGGCGTCCGCGCCGGTCGTGGCGGGCGATGAGCGCGGCCCGGGGGACCTCGCCGGTGCGGTCGACCACGAGGCCTCCGGCGCTGGTCTCGTCGACCCGGACGAGCCGCGGGGAGGGGGTGCGCGGCTCCGGTCGCCCGCCCGCGGGGGGCGCGGGACGGGGGGAGCCGGACATACCCTGAGGATAGCCGCGCCGGTGGACGCCTAGGCTGTCGCGACGTGCCCACCGAACGCCCCGAACCCGACGCCGATGCGGTGGGGCGCGCCCTCGAGGCGCTGAGCGTGCAGGCGGGTGTCGCGCTGGAGCTCGGTGAGCTCTTCGCTGCTGCCGGGCACGAGCTGGCGCTGGTCGGCGGACCGGTGCGCGACGCCCTCCTCGGCGGTCTGGGCGACGACCTCGACCTCACCACGGACGCCCGGCCCGAGACCGTGCTCGCGCTCGTGACCGGCTGGGCGGACGCCGTGTGGGACGTCGGCATCGCATTCGGCACGGTCGGCCTGCGCAAGGGCGCCCACAAGCTGGAGATCACGACCTACCGCGCCGAGGCCTACGACCGCGGGTCGCGCAAGCCCGAGGTCAGCTACGGCGCGTCGCTCGCAGACGACCTCGTCCGGCGCGACTTCACCGTGAACGCGATGGCCGTGCGGCTCCCGGCGCTGGAGTTCGTCGACCTGCACCACGGCCTGCGCGACCTGCGGGCGGGCGTCATCCGCACCCCGGGCACGCCCGAGGACTCCTTCAGCGACGACCCGTTGCGGATGATGCGCGCCGCACGGTTCGCCTCCAGCCTGGCGTTCGCGGTCGCCCCCGAGGTCGTCGCCGCCATGTCGGCGATGTCGGGGCGGCTGGCCATCGTGTCGGCGGAGCGCGTGCGCGACGAGCTCGTCAAGCTGGTGCTCGGCGCGGCGCCGCGGGCCGGGCTGGCCCTGCTGGTCGAGACAGGTCTCGCCGAGCTCGTGCTGCCCGAGCTCCCGGCCCTCGCCCTCGAGGTCGACGAGCACCACCGGCACAAGGACGTCTACGAGCACACCCTGCAGGTGCTCGAGCGCGCCATCGACCTCGAGACCACGCACGAGCCCGTGACCGGGCCCGACTTCGTGCTGCGGTTCGCCGCGCTCATGCACGACGTCGGCAAGCCGCGGACACGGCGCTTCGAGCCCGACGGCGGGGTGTCCTTCCACCACCACGAGATGGTGGGGGCGCGGATGACGCGCAAGCGCATGCAGGCGCTGCGGTTCTCAGGCGAGCTGACCGACGAGGTGTGCCAGCTCGTCGAGCTGCACCTGCGCTTCCACGGCTACGGCGACGGTGAGTGGACCGACAGCGCGGTGCGCCGCTACGTCCGCGACGCCGGGCCGCAGCTGGCGCGGCTGCACAAGCTGACCCGGGCCGACTGCACGACGCGCAACCGGCGCAAGGCCGAGAAGCTCGCGCGGACCTACGACGGGCTCGAGGAGCGGATCGCTCGGCTCTCCGAGGAGGAGGAGCTCGCCGCGATCCGTCCCGCCCTCGACGGCAACCGGATCATGGCGATCCTGGGCATCCCGCCCGGGCGGGACGTGGGTGCGGCGTACAGCTTCCTGCTCGAGCTGCGCCTGGACCGCGGCCCCATGTCCGGGGACGACGCCGAGACCGCCCTCCGCATCTGGTGGACCAACCGCCCGCCGACCTAGCCGTTCTCACTGAAGGACGCCTTGGTTGCATAGAGGACAAAACACTCCGCTTTCACCTGTGACGCGCGGCGGCTGTCCGATCGGCGCGGTCCGGGGGTGCCGGTGCGCGGGCGTCGCTCATGCGTCGACGCGACGGAGCGGCTCGGCGCCGACAGGGCGCCGCCGCTGGTGCACGAGGTAGAAGCACGTGTGGACCAGCAGCAGCACGACCACGGGTCCGACGACGAGCAGCTCGAACTCCCCGCGGTCGCCCGCGAAACCGGGAGGGAGCGCCGCGTCTGGGTCCGCCGTGCCGAACCCCGGCCACAGCAGGCAGAACGCGGCCAGCAGGGCCCATCCCGTCGCGACCACGGTGATGAGCCACGCGACGCCGAGCCCGCCCGGCACCCGGAACGGACGGTCGAGCCCCGGCTCGGCGATCCGCAGCCGGACGAAGGTCGGGAACACCAGCAGGTAGGCGAGCACGATGAGCGCGACGGCGAGGGTCAGCGCGGCGGAGAAGTAGCGTTGGCCGTCGCCGTCGGTGAGCGTCACGTCGACCGCCATGGTCACGAGGGCCACCGCCCCGGACACCAGACCCATCCGCACGGGGACGCCCGTGCGCTCGGAGATGGTGCCCATCCACGCGGGGCCGGCACCCTCGAGGCAGGCGGCGGCCTGCGCTCGGCCGGCGCCGATGGTCCACGCCGACCCGCTGGCCAGCAGGACCCACACGAACGCGAGCGCGCAGACGTCGCCGACCAGCACGCCGGGACCGGTCAATGTGGCCGACCCGTCGGCCCCGACGCTGCCGCCGTAGACGGTGAACACGGTCTTCATGGCGTCGACGAGCCCGTGCAGCGACGTCACCTGCGCGGGCGGCAGCACGAGCAGCACCGCGAGGATCGGGACGGCGTACATGAGCAGCTGCCCCACGCCCGCGCGCCCGATCGCGACCGGTATGTCGCGGCGGGGATCGACCATCTCCTCGGCCGCCGACGTCGGCAGCTCGATGCCGACGAAGGAGTAGAGCAGGATGGGTGCGACCGCGATGAAGCCGAGGTACGTCGGACGCAGGTCGCCCACCACGATCCCGTGCAGCCCGTGCTGCACGCCGTAGACGACGACGGTCACCGTGAAGAACGCCAGCAGCGCGATCTGGGTGAGCGCTCCGCTGGTCGGGACCCACTTGCCGATGCGCAGCGGCACGATCGCGCCGATGGTCGCCGCGACCACGAAGACAGCGCCGAACACGTAGACGCCGGTCCGGTCGAGCTCGCCGAAGAACCGGCCCCACACGGCGATCGCCACGACCGTGACCGAGCCGCCGAGCCACATCGGCGTACCGGCCCAGTAGAGCAGCGACGCCACCCCGGCGGCGTAGCGACCGAACGACCGGCGGACCCACACGTAGAGGCCGCCCTCCTCGGGAAGGGCCGCGCCGAGCTCCGCGCTCGCGAGGGCGGAGGGGACGAAGAAGAACACGAAGAGCACCAGCAGCCAGGTGAACGCCTGACCACCGCCGATCGCGATGGCGCCGATGGTGTCGACGACGACCATCGCGGAGATGAGGAAGAAGATCGTGTCGAACCTGCGCAGCTCGCGCCGCAGCTTCGAGCGCTCCTGCGCCGACCTACCCTCGACCAGCTCGGCCACGGCCCCCCCGGCTGCCTCGTCCTGACGGTCAGGCTAGAGGTGACGGGACAGGCGCGCGGGGGTTCCGCGCACGTCGGGCACCCGGCCCTCGCCGTCGCTCGGTCGTGACTCCGCGCGGTGCCCCTGCCAACGGTGAAGGCGGAGTTGGTTGCTCTCTATGCAACAAAGGCGTCCTTCACGGCTACCGGTGGGGTCAGGGGGTGGGGGAGACGTCGACGGGGGTGGTGTCGGTGACCGGGGGTGCGGCTTCGGCCGGCTCGACCTCGGCGCTCGTCGCGTCGTCGGACGGGACCGAGCCGGCACCGGCTCCGGCGGCGGCGAGGAACTCGAGGACCACGAAGGCCACGACGGCGAGGACGGCGGTCCACAGGATGAGCGAGCCGGTCAGCGGGCTCGCCGTCAGGATGACGGCCGCCGCGACGCCGACGATGAGGAACCGCCAGAACACCCGGGTCCTCGCGAACCACGCGGCCACGGGCGCGATCGCCGTGCCCGAGGCGCGGCCCCCGGCTCCTGAGACCGCGCCGCCGAAGAGGCGACGAGCGGCGAGGGCGGACGAGGTGCCGGAGAGGAACCAGCCCACGACCAGGAGCACGAGGCCGAGCGCGTAGGCCGCGCGGACCGCGTTGAGCAGGAACGCGGTGAGGATCGTGAAGAACGCCTGCTGCGCGATCGCGAACGACGTGCCGGTGAGGGTGAGCTCGATCTGGCTCTGCCCGTAGGCCATGAGGAGCCGTACGACGAGGCCGCCGAGGATGATCGCGATGCCCACCGCCATCGTCATGCGGGCGCGCTTGCGCGAGACGAGCACCGCGATGACGAAGAGCAGGAGCACGGCGTAGATGAGCCACTGGGCGATCGGCTGGCCGACGGCGTAGGCGAACCGTGCCTGCGCGAGTTGCGGTGAGGTGAGGAGCACGACCTGACGGTCGGCGATCGGGGGCACCGGGATGTTGGCTGCGAAGGAGAGCCCCTGGTCGACCAGTCGCTGCTTCACCACCGCGATCAGGTCGCCGGTGTCGAGGATGACCTGGTCGCCCTGGATCGTGACGGGGCCGGTCGGGTCGCCCGAGAGCGCCTTGACGAGGCCCTCCTGCAGCTTGGTGTTGATGGTGATCCACAGCTGGTCGAACTGGTCGCTGTCGAGCACCTTGGTCACCGTCTGGCCGACGAGGTTGTTGACGGCGACCGCGATCGGTCCGGCGAGCGGCTGGAGCTTCGGGTTGTCGGTCAGCAGGTCGGACACCCGCTGCTGCGCGTCGATCTGCGTCACGAGCACCGTCGTGAGCTTGTCGCCGACCGCCTGCTTCACCGTCGGGTCCTGCGCCAGTGGCGCGACCGTGGCGATGTAGCGCTCGGTGTCGGTGAGCGTGCGCTGCCCCCAGTACGCCGTCAGCGCGATCGGGAACAGCAGTGCCGCGACGATCACGAGCACCCAGGCGGTGAGCCCGCGGCCGTCGAAGCGGCGCGGTGCCTTCGCCTCCTCGAGCTCCGCGATCCGCGCCTGGAGGGCGGCGACGTCCTCGGTACTGGCGTCCGACATGGCAACTCCTCGTGATGGTCCACGGCGGCACACCTGGTCGCCGTGAGGAGCCTAGTGGCGCGACCGGCCGCTATGTCGACACCCGAAGCGGGTGAGCGGGCCGTCAGCTGCCGTGCGCGAGGGCGGCCGGATCCTCGGCGTAGCGCACGGCCGGGTCCCGTGCCTCGCGCACCGCGGCCCACGCCCCCGCGGCGACCGCGACGGCGGCCATCACGACCGCCATGACCGTGGTGCTCGTCTCGGTCGACAGCGCCAGGGTCGCGAGGACGACTCCCGCGACGATGCCGACGTTCGTGGCGACGTCGTACCAGGAGAAGACGCGGCCGCGGTGGGTGTCGTCGACGTCCTCCTGCACGATCGTGTCCGAGCAGACCTTCACTGCCTGGCCCGCGAAGCCGAGGAAGACGCCGCGCACGACGAACCCGGCGAGATCGGGCATCGCGACGCCGACGGCGCCGAGGCAGACGCCGACCACGAGCGCGCCGACCGACCACGGCACGGGCCCGATGCGCCGCGACGTCCAGGGTGTGACCACCGCGCCCGCGAGCGCGCCGATGCCGGCCGCCAGGCTCGTGACGCCGATGGCCGCGATGGCCGCGTCGGGATCGCCGGGGTGGAGCGTCTCGCGCGCCTGCAGGACGGTGAGCAACGTGGCAGCGCCGAAGATCGCCCGGTGCACCGTGACCAGCCCGATGGCGCGGGCCGCCGGGCGGCGCGCGGCGAGGTGGCGCACGCCGGCCACCATCCCGGACGCGATCGAGCGGATCGTCTCGCGCGAGGCGCCGGCGTCGGGTCCGAGCTCGTCGGGCGCCAGACGCGCGGCCACGAGCCCGGCGAGAAGGTAGACCGGGACGGTGGTGGCGAGCACGATCACGGCGCCGGTGTCACCGCCACCGGCCGCGTGCCGCAGCAGGAGTCCGCCCAGGCCGCCGACGATCCACGCGACGGTGCCGGCGGTCGGGGCCAGGGCGTTGCCGGTGACGAGGTGGCGCCCGGCGACGACGTGGGGCAGGCCCGCCGACAGCGCGGCGAGGATGAACCGGTTCACGCCGAGCAGCCCGAGCACCCAGACCGCGAGCAGCAGGTCGCCGGGACCCCGGGCGACGATCACCGCGAGCCCGGCCACGAGCGCGGCGCGCGCGACGTTGGCATAGAGCAGCACCGAGCGTCGACGCCATCGGTCGATCAGGACGCCGGCGAACGGACCGATGAGGGAGTAGGGCAGCAGCAGGATCGAGAACGCCACCGCGGCCTTCGCCGGCGTCGGCTGGCTGGTCGGCGAGAACAGCACGAACGCCGCGAGCCCGGCCTCCAGGAGACCGTCACCGGTCTGACCGACCAGGCGGGTGCCGAGCAGCAGCCGGAACCCGCGCACCCGCAGGATCTCGCGCAACCCGACCCCGCCGCTGCTCACGCCGCGACGGTACCGCCCCGGGATGCGGCGTCAGCGCCCGTGACATCTCACGCGCAGGGCACGGCTTCGACCGTGATGCGGCGGAGGCCGGACCCCCGTGGGGATCCGGCCTCCGCAGTCGTGCGTGGGTGCTGGTGTCAGCGCTCGATCTCGCCGGCGATGAAGGCCTCGACGGCCTGCTTCGCCTGGTCGTCGGAGTACTGCACCGGCGGGCTCTTCATGAAGTACGACGACGCCGAGAGGATCGGGCCGCCGATGCCGCGGTCCTTGGCGATCTTCGCCGCGCGCAGCGCGTCGATGATGATGCCGGCGCTGTTCGGGGAGTCCCACACCTCGAGTTTGTACTCGAGAGAGAGCGGGACGTCGCCGAAGTTGCGGCCCTCGAGGCGCACGAACGCCCACTTGCGGTCGTCGAGCCACGCGACGTAGTCCGACGGACCGATGTGCACGTTGCGGGGCGAGATCTCCTCGCGCAGCTGCGAGGTGACCGACTGGGTCTTGGAGATCTTCTTCGACTCCAGGCGCTCACGCTCGAGCATGTTCATGAAGTCCATGTTGCCGCCGACGTTGAGCTGGTAGGTCCGGTCGACGGTGACGCCGCGGTCCTCGAACAGCTTCGCGAGCACGCGGTGCGTGATGGTCGCGCCGACCTGCGACTTGATGTCGTCGCCAACGATCGCGACACCGGCGTCGGTGAACTTCTGCGCCCACTCCGGGGTGCCGGCGATGAAGACGGGGAGCGCGTTGACGAACGCGACCTTGGCGTCGATGGCGCACTGGGCGTAGAACTTCGCCGCCTGCTCCGAGCCGACGGGCAGGTAGCAGATGAGGACGTCGACCGCGCGCTCGCGCAGCGTGGCGACGACGTCGACGGGAGCGTCGTCGGACTCCGTGATCATGTCGCGGTAGTACTTGCCGAGACCGTCGAGGGTGTGGCCGCGCTGCACCATGACGCCGGTCGGCGGCACGTCGCAGATCTTGATCGTGTTGTTCTCGCTCGCGAGGATCGCGTGGGCGAGGTCCTGGCCGACCTTCTTGGCGTCGACGTCGAACGCGGCGACGAACTCGATGTCGCTGATGTGGTAGTCGCCGAACTTGACGTGCATCAGGCCGGGGACCTTGGCGTTGGGGTCGGCGTCCTTGTAGTACTCGACGCCCTGGACCAGGGACGACGCGCAGTTACCGACGCCGACAATGGCTACTCGTACCGAACCCATCGGGATTCCTCTCTCAAACACCGTGGGCGGACGGGTGGATCCCGGCCCCGGACGTGGTGGTGGTCGCCGCGTGCCCCGACGGGGCGGCGGAGTCGTGCGTGGTGTCCTCGGTGGTGCTGGGCTGGTCGCGCTCGCTCGCGATCAGCTCGTCGAGCCAGCGGACCTCGCGCTCGACGCTCTCGAGCCCGTGCTGCTGCAGCTCGAGGGTGTAGCTGTCGAGCCGCTCGCGTGTGCGGGCCAGCGAGGACCGCAGCGCGTCGAGGCGCTCCTCGAGCCGCGAGCGGCGGCCCTCGAGGATCCGCAGCCGGACCGAGGCCTCGGTGCGGCCGAAGAACGCGAGGCGGACGCCGAAGCGCTCGTCCTCCCAGGTGTCCGGGCCGGCCTCGCCGATGAGGGCCTGGAAGTGCTCCTTGCCCTCCGCCGTGAGCCGGTAGACGATCCGGCCGCGCCTGCCCGACAGCGGCGCGCCGGTGGTTGCCTCGCCGTCCTCGACGAGCAGCCCACGGGCCTCGAGGTCCTTGAGGCAGGGGTAGAGCGAGCCGTAGGAGATGGCGTGGAACGTGCCGAGCACGCCGGAGAGCCGCTTGCGCAGCTCATAGCCGTGCATCGGGTTCTCCTGGAGCAGACCGAGGACGGCGAGCTCGAGCACTCCGCTGCGCCTGCCGGGACGCGGTGACATGCTCAGGACCCTCCTCACGGTGCTCTCGACGATTCCGTACGCCGGTTCTGTGACCGCTCGATGTATCGATGCGATATAGCGAGAACACTACGTCCTCGATGAACGAACGGCAAACTCGGGGGGCACCCGCCCGCCACGGGCGCGCCGTAGGCTCCCTGTCGTGGCCTCCCCCCGGCACTCCAGCCACCGCGCCAGCCGCATTCGCGGGGCGCGGCCGGCCGAGCCGTCCCGTGCACCGCTGCCCGAGGCCGAGGACGTCGCCGATCCCGCCCGGCCTCGTGCGGTCGTCGACCACGGACTGACCCGCCGCGCCGTGCTCGAGGCCATCCGCGGGGGCGATGCGATGGCGCGCGACGACCACTGCGACGCCGACCCCTACCTGCTGCGGGCCGCCCGCCACCACGGCGAGGCGACCGAGCGGCCCTGCCCGATCTGCCGCAGCGAGCTCGTCCACGTGACCTACGTCTTCGGCGACGAGCTCGGTCCCTACTCCGGACGGGTCAAGTCCTCCGCCGACCTGCCCGTGATGGCCTACGAGCACGGCCAGTTCCGCGTGTACGTCGTCGAGGTGTGCGCGGACTGCGGCTGGAACCACCTCACGATGTCCTACCTGCTCGGTGACGGCGTGCCCCGCCGACCGCTGCGCCGGCCTCCGGACCTGCTCGACTGAGGCGGTCGTCACACCCGCCGTGCGGTTGTCGGACGGCGGCGTGGGGCATGAGACACGGGCCACAGGTGCGCGATTCGGCCGCCGCCCCGAAACCTGGGAGCGTCGCCGTACGTCAGCACTGTGGTCGGGCCGTACGCCGCCGTACGCCCGACGGACCCCAGCAGAGGATGTCTCGTGAGGATCGACTACCCGCGCCGCGGGCGCACGGGTGTGCGGCACTGGCTGCCCTCGTGGCGCCAGCTGCTCTCCCTCGCCGTCCTCGGGTTCGTGGCTGTCGTCGGCACCTTCGCCGTCCTGGTGGCGCGCACGGACGTCCCCCAGCCCAACGACGTCGCCACGGCCCAGACCACGATCGTCTACTGGAACGACGGCAAGACCGAGCTGGGCCGCTTCGGCGACGCCAACCGGGTGAGCGTCCCGCTCGACCAGGTTCCGCTCGCGATGCAGCACGCCGTGCTCTCGGCCGAGGACCGCGAGTTCTACGACGAGGGCGGCTTCTCCCCCAAGGGCATCGGCCGCGCGATCTGGAACAACCTGTCCGGCGGCAGCGTGCAGGGCGGCTCAACCATCACCCAGCAGTACGCGAAGAACGCGTTCCTCACCCAGGACCGCACCTTCACGCGCAAGTTCCATGAGCTCGTCCTCGCGGTGAAGCTCGACACGAGCGTGTCCAAGGACCAGATCCTCGGCGACTACCTCAACACCATCTACTTCGGCCGCGGCGCCTACGGCATCCAGACGGCGTCGCAGCAGTACTTCGGCGTACCCGCCAGCAAGCTGACGCTGGGGCAGTCGGCGGCTCTGGCCGCGATCATCCGCTCGCCCGGCGGCTACTCCCCGGACACCAACCTCGACAAGCTCAAGGGTCGCTGGACCTACGTGCTGGACGGCATGGTGGAGAAGGGGTGGATCACGCCCGCGCAGCGCGCGGCGGTCACCTTCCCGAAGTTCGTCGCGAAGAAGCCCGCCAACAAGTTCGCCGGCACGAACGGCTACCTGCTCGACAGCGTGCGCCAGGCGCTGCTGGCGCACGGCTTCACCGACGACGACATCAACAGCGGCGGCCTGCGGGTGGTCTCGACGTTCGACCAGCAGGCGCAGGCCTCGGCGGTCGCCGCGGTCGAGGCGAAGGGCCCGAAGACCGGTGCGCAGGGCCTGCGGATCGGCCTCGCCGCCGTCAAGCCGGGCACCGGCGAGGTCGTCGCGATGTACGGCGGCGCCGACTTCCTCACCAACCAGGTCAACAACGCCACCCAGGCCCTCGGCCAGGCGGGATCGACCTTCAAGCCGTTCACCCTCGCTGCCGCGATCGAGCAGGGCATCAGCCTCGACTCGGTCTGGAACGGCAACAACGGCGTCATGATCCAGGGCCGCAAGGTCGTGAACTACGCCGACGAGTCGCTCGGCCAGATCACGCTGCTGACCGGCACCGAGAAGTCGGTGAACTCCGTCTACGTCGCCGTCACCGACAAGATCGGTCCCGCCAAGGTCGTCGACGCCGCGGTCCGCGCGGGCATCCCGGACAACACGCCCGCGCTGCACCCTGTGGTCCTCAACGTCACCCTCGGCGTCTCCTCGCCGCACGTCATCGACCTCGCCGCGGCCTACGCGACGTTCGCCGACCGCGGGCAGCAGGTCAGCCCCACGGTGCTCAAGGAGGTGCGCGGCCCCAACGGCGGCGTGCTCCTGCGGCTCGACCCGTCACCGAAGCAGGCGTTCTCCTCCGACACCGCGGACACGGTCAACTACGCCCTGCGCAAGGTCGTCACCGACGGCACCGGGTTCGCCGCTATGGGGCTCGGCCGGCCGGCCGCCGGCAAGACCGGCACCACCAACGACAACAAGTCCGCACTGTTCGCCGGCTACACCCCGCAGCTCGCCGCCGCGGTGATGCTCGTGAAGGACGGCAAGGACGGTCTGCCCGTCTCGATGTCCGGCGTCGGAGGCCTGCGCACGGTCACCGGTGGCTCGTTCCCAGCACGCATCTGGACGGCGTTCATGAAGGGCGCGCTGAAGGGTCAGCCGGTGGAGCAGTTCACCGACCCCGCGAACCTGCCCACCGCGACCCCGACGCCGTCCGGACCCACCGGTGCCACCGGTGCGAGCGGAGCGACCGGAGCGACGGGCCCGGCGACCCCGACCCCGACGGCGCCCGCGCCGAGCGGCAGTCCGTCGCCGGCGACCCCGCCCGCGACCCCGGCCCCGCCGGCTCCGCCGGCCAGCACGCCGCCGGCGTCGACCCCGCCGGCGGCCCCGACCCCGCCGGCCCCAGCGCCCACGACGGCGTCCGCCTCGCCGTGACGGGCCCGACGGGCGGCGCAGCGTCGTGAGCGACCGGCGGTACGGCACGATGGCGTCCGTGCGCGAGCCCGATGCCGTCGTCCTCCCGGCCGACTCCGACCCCTTCGTCGCCGCGGCGACCGAGCGGATCGGCGGCCCGTCGGGCGAGCACCGCGGGCGCTTCGTCGGCTTCTGGACGCCGCTGCGCTCGCTCGTGCTGATGGCGACGTTCGCCTACACCGTCGGCTACCTCGCCAAGCTGCCCTGCCACGCCGAGTCCTTCGGCGGCGACGCCCGCTACACCCGGCTGTGCTACTCCGACATCCCCTACCTCTACCAGCTGCGCGGCTTCGCCGACGGCTGGCTGCCCTACGTCCAGACAGGTCCGGGCCAGGGTCCGCCGCTCGAGTACCCGGTGCTCACCGGCTTCTTCATGCAGGTCGCCTCCTGGCTCACCGGCCGCGACGGGAGCGTCGCGGCGCGCTCGCTCACGTTCTACGACTGGAACGCGATCCTGCTCTTCGCCTGTCTCCTGCTCACCGTGGTGGCGACGGCGCTCACGGTGCGCCGCCGGCCGTGGGACGCCGCGCTCGTCGCGCTCGCACCCGGCGTGATCCTCTGCTCGTTCATCAACTGGGACCTGCTCGCCGTCGCGCTCACCGCCGGGGCGATGCTCGCCTGGTCGCGCACGCGGCTGGGCTGGGCCGGCGTGCTGCTCGGCCTCGCCGTGGCCGCCAAGTTCTACCCTGTGCTGCTGCTGGGGCCGCTGCTGCTGCTGTGCCTGCGCTCGGGCCGGATGCGCGCGTTCTGGGTCACGACCGGGTGGGCCGCGGCGGCCTGGAGCGTGGTCAACCTGCCGGTCTACCTGGCCAACCATGACGGCTGGCTGGAGTTCTACACGTTCTCCTCGTCGCGCGGCGGCGACTGGGGCTCGATCTGGTACGTCCTGCAGGTGCTCGGCCACCCGGTGCCGGCGAACCGGCTCAACGTCGTCGCGATGGCTCTGCTCGGGCTGCTGTGCCTCGGCGTCGCGGCGCTGATCATGGCGGCGCGACGACGGCCGCGGCTCGCGCAGGTCTCGTTCCTTGTCATCGCCGCGTTCTGCATCACCAACAAGGTCTACTCGCCGCAGTACGTCCTCTGGCTGATCCCCCTCGCGGCGATGGCCCGTCCGCGGTGGCGCGACTTCCTGATCTGGCAGACCGGCGAGGTCGTCTACTTCGCCTCGATCTGGTACTTCCTGCTGCAGTACGGCACGAGCGACAAGGGCCTGCCGGAGGGCTGGTACTGCCTCGCGATCGTGGTGCACGTGCTGGCGACGTCGTACTTCGCCGCCATGGTCGTGCGCGACATCCTGGCGCCGCGCTTCGACCCGGTGCGCACCGACGGCGTCCCCGAGCACGAGGACGACCCGGGCGGCGGGGTGCTCGACGGCGCACCCGACGTGCGGGTCCTGCGCCTGCGCCGCGACGACGACGACCTGGTGGGAGCCCACGGGGCCCACAGCACGCCCGCGGCGCCCCCCGCGCCCCCACCCCTGCGCCGAGACTGAGGGTGTGGGGGCGTAACAGGCTGGGACACCCCCACACGATCAGTCTCGGCGGCCGGGAGCAGCCTGATCTGCTGCCTCACCCGCCCAGCCCATCGGAAGGCGGTGGGGGTGGGTGCGTCAGTCGAGTCCGACGACGCGGTCCGGGTGCACCGTGGTCATCCGGACGTCGACGTCGACCTCGTCGCCGACCGCCGGGAGGGGTACGCCCTCGGGGACGCGCAGGAGGCTCACCTGCATGTGCGGCGGCTCCGCGAACCAGCGCTGGCGACCCGCGACATGGAACGGCGAGAGCGCCCGGCCAGCCGCGTCGAGCACGCCGGTTCCTGCGGTGACGGCCCGCTGGCGCACGCTCGTGTTGGCCGACGGCGACTCCAGCGCGACGCCGTGGGCGGTGCCTCCACCGATGACGAGGACCGCGCCCGCGCGTGACGCGCGCCGCTGGCGGTAGCCGCTGGCCTGACCGCGGCCGACGTCGTGGACGGCGAGGACCGTCCCGCGGGTCTGCAGCGCGGACCGGTCGCCGAGCCACAGGCGCGTGCCGATGCGGGCGAAGAGCGCGATCTCGGGGAGGGAGCGGCGTACGGTCGCGAGCTCGCGGTCGTCGAGGTGGCTCACCCAGAGCGCCGCGGCGGAGGTCATCGCCGCGACCGTGTCGTCGGTGGCGGTGTCGGCGGCGGCCACCCGGTCGGAGAGATCCGCGACGGCGCTCAGCCAGCCGAGGCCCCACGCGTGCACCTCGATTACCCGCCCGGTCGCGCCGGCGGGCGGGACCGGGGCGACGGCGGAGTCGTGCCAGCGCGCGCCCGGATCCGTGCGGTGGTCGGTGTGCGGCTCGGCGATGGGGAGGTGCAGCGCCAGGCCCTCGAGGCGGAGCCGGCCGCTCGCCAGCGCGTCCACCGCCGCGTCGTCGCGCAGCACCGCGAGGAGCTCGTCGACCGTGAGGCCGAAGCGGTTCATCGAGGTGAGCGCCTCGAGGACCACCCGGACCGGTCCGGGGCCCTCGGTGAGGGTCGACCAGGCGGCGGGCGAGGACACCGTGCGGACGATCCGGCGGGCGTGCGGGCCGTGGGCGAGCTCGACCCAGGCCGTCGCGGCGATCCGGTCCGCCGGCTCGAAGGGCTCGAGGACGAGGATGTCGCCGTCGAACGACGCCGCCGCGGCGGTGGCCTCGAACACCGTGCCGACGGCGAGGCGGGTGAGTCCGAGCCGGGCGACCTCACGCGCGAGCCGGTCGTTGCCGATGCCGTAGCCGTTGCCCTTCGCGACGGGGACGAGGTCGCCGTCGGTGTGCTGGTGGGTGCCGGCGCTGATGGCCGTGCGGACGGCGTCGACGGTGGCCGCGGCGTGTGCGCGCCACCGCTCGCCGTCCACGTGCAGCGTGAACGTCATGCGACCAACCTAGGCCGGTGCGGGCGCGGACTCGCGCAGGCGAGGACGGTCAGCGGCGGGAGAGGTAGGCGTCGACGGCGCGGGACATGAGCGGGCGCAGCCGCAGGTCCCACTCGCCGAGGTACTCCTGGGCGTGACCGCCGGTGCCGAGCTTGAACTGGATGAGGCCGAACAGGTGGTCCTCGGGGTCGAGGGTGTCGCTGATGCCGCGCATGTCGTAGAGCTCGCAGCCCGCGGCGAGGGAGTCGCGGATCATCGCCCACTGGATCGCGTTCGACGGGCGTACGTCGCGACCCTCGTTCGAGGACGCACCGTAGGAGTACCAGGAGTGCGTGCCGACGCGGACCATCGTCGTCGCGGCGAGGACGCGTCCCTCGTGCCTGGCGAGGTAGAGCCGGATGCGGTTCTCGTCCTCTGCCTTCATCGCGCGGTACATCCGCTGGAAGTACGCCAGGCCGCGCGGGGTGAACCGGTCGCGCTCCGCGGTCTCGACGTAGACCTGGTGGAACGCGGGGAGGTCGTCGCACGTGCCGACCACCACCTCGACGCCGGCCTTCTCGGCCTTCTTGATGTTGCGCCGCCAGAGCTGGTTGAAGCCGGCGAGCAGATCGGCCTCGGTGCGCCCGGCGAGCGGCACCTGGAAGACGTAGCGCGGCTGGACGTCGCCGAAGCCCGCACCCGTGTCGGCCTTCTGGCTCCACCCGAGGTCGCGCAGCCGGTCGGCGACGGCGAGGGCCTCGGGGAACGACTCGTCCGGCTCGACGTCGCGCAGGCGTCGCGCGGTGCCGACGGCGATCGCGTCCTTGAGGGTGTCGGCGTGCCATCGGCGTACGACGGCGACCGGGCCCAGCTTCACCGCGAAGGCACCCATCGCCCGCAGCACGTCGGCGAGCGGGTCGAGCCAGTCGGCGAGGTCGCGGCCCGTGCGGGCGCCCGTCCAGTCGATGTCGGGACCCTCGGGCAGGTAGGCGAGGTAGCGCTTCACCCGCGGGACCTGGCGCAGGAGCACCAGACCGGCGCCGACCATGACGTCGTCGTCGAACCAGCCCAGCGAGGCGTGCGACCACTCCGCCTTCGCCGCGGCCCACGAGGGAACCTGGAGGAAGGAGATCGACGACCGGTCGGACCGCTCGCGCACGTAGGCGAGGTGCTCGTCGGCCGTGATCCGGCGGACGGTGAGCGGAGCGATGGCCACGAGCCCCGAGCCTACGTCCCCGCCAGGCCCCACCCTCCCCCGACAGCGTGACGTCCCCCACCTCGTAGTCACTGAAGGACGCCTTTGTTGCATAGAGAGCAACAAAGTCCGCCTTCATCGAGGCCGCGGACCCCCGCCGGCTCCGGCCCGGTGACAGGATCGTCGGGTGCGCATCGCCAGCTGGAACGTGAACAACGTCGTCACCCGGACCGAGCGCCTCCTCGCCTGGCTCGCCTCGGCGCAGCCCGACGTCCTGTGCCTGCAGGAGCTCAAGGTGCCGACCGAGCAGGTGCCGGTCGCCGAGATCGAGGCAGCCGGTTACGCCGTGGCCGCGCGCGGCGACGGCCGCTGGAACGGCGTCGCGATCCTCTCGCGGGTCGGCCTCGAGGACGTGACCTACGACCTCCCCGACCAGCCGACCTGGGACGGCGTCCTGGAGCCGCGGGCCATCGCTGCCACGTGCGGCGGCGGCGTACGGGTGTGGTCGCTCTACGTCCCCAACGGCCGCACGGTCGAGGACCCGCACTACGCGTACAAGCTCGAATGGCTCGCCGCGCTGCGCGGCACGGCCGTGGCGGAGCTCGGTCGACCCGAACCGCTCGTGATGCTCGGCGACTTCAACGTCGCGCCGACCGACGCCGACGTGTGGGACATCACGCAGTTCACGAAGTCAACGCACGTGACGGCCGCCGAGCGTGCCGCGCTCACCGCGCTCGAGGACGCGGGACTCGTCGAGGTGCTCCCGCGAGCCCTGAAGTACGACGTCCCCTTCACCTTCTGGGACTACCGCCAGCTCGCCTTCCCCAAGAACACCGGCATGAGGATCGACCTCGTCTACGGCTCGCCCGCCCTCGTCGCCGCCGTCACGGACTCCTACGTCGACCGCGAGGCGCGCAAGCCGGGCCCGAAGGGCACGCCGCCCCCGAGCGACCACGCGCCGGTCGTCGTCGACGTCGACCTCTGACCTCGGGACTGGCGCTCGTCGCACGCTGCAGGCCCTCACCCGCCTGAAGGTCGACGCCGCCGTCAGGCCGGAAGACACCGCCGACACCGCCGGCACCGCCTGGCACCTCGTCCTCGAGCGGCTGATCATCGACGCTGATGCCGAGGCCCGGTGGCTCGACCATGTCGATGCGAGACCCACCACCCCCAACGGGGGTGAGATCGGCGGTTTGGGGTACGCCGGGGCTCCCGGTAGGCTGGCACCACGTGCCCGGTCACTCCGGCGCCCCACCTGGGGCTCCTCGGCCGGGCGTCGTGACGCTTCAACCCTCCTGCCACGGAGAGACCGTGGCCGTTCTAGTCCAGAGGAGGTGGGTACGCATGCGTCATTACGAGGTCATGGTGATCCTCGACCCGGATCTTGAGGAGCGCACCGTCGCTCCGAGCCTCGACACGTTCCTCAACGTCGTCAAGGCACAGGGTGGCACCGTCGACAAGGTCGACATCTGGGGCCGTCGTCGGCTCTCGTTCGAGATCAACAAGAAGGCCGAGGGCATCTACGCCGTCGCCGACCTGACCTGTACCCCGGCAGCCGTTCAGGAGCTGGACCGTCAGCTCAACCTGAACGAGGCCGTCCTGCGCACCAAGGTCATGCGCCCCGAGGCTCACTGAGCCAGTTCGTGAGCCTCGCGCGGTCGCGCCGCGCGTCGTCCACAGTCCGCGCCCCGGCACACCTTCACCGGAGTCGGTGCGCACCCGTAAGGTCCGGCTGACACGTCGAACCCATCACTTCATCTCGAGGCGGTACTCCATGGCCCAGGGCGACATCAACCTCACGATCGTAGGCAACATCACCAACGATCCCGAGCTGCGGTTCACCCCGAGCGGTGCTGCGGTCGCGTCCTTCACGGTCGCGTCCAACTCCCGCTACCTGGACAAGACGACCAACGAGTGGAAGGACGGCGAGCCCGTCTTCATGCGGTGCTCGGTGTGGCGCCAGTACGCCGAGAACGTCGCCGAGTCCCTCACGCGAGGCACTCGGGTGATCGTCACCGGCCGCCTCAAGCAGCGCAGCTATGACAACCGCGACGGCCAGAAGGTCACGGTCATGGAGATGGAGGTCGACGACGTCGGCCCCGCGCTGCGTACCGCGACGGCGAAGGTCACCAAGGTGGCCCGCGCCGGCGGCGGTGGCTTCGGCGGTGAGGGCGGCGGCTTCGGTGGCGGCACCGGCGGTGGCGGCGGCAACGACGACCCCTGGGCGAACCAGTCCGGCGGCTCGGCGCAGGCGCGTCCCCAGTCCTCCGGCGGGGGCGACTCCTGGGGCGGCGGCGGCCAGTCGTTCGACGAGCCCCCGTTCTAGCCGGACCCGCACTGCCCTGCACGACCCGGCCGCGAACGCGGCCGGTACCCCGGTTCGACCCCATCCCGGCTTGACGCCGGGCTCGCTACCTAAGGAGCACCACGATGGCCAAGCCTGTTCTTCGTAAGCCGAAGAAGAAGGTCTGCGTCTTCTGCAAGGAGAAGATCTCCAGCGTCGACTACAAGGACACGTCGCTGCTGCGCAAGTACATCTCCGACCGCGGCAAGATCCGTGCCCGTCGCGTGAGCGGCAACTGCACCCAGCACCAGCGCGACGTCGCGACCGCGGTCAAGAACGCCCGCGAGATGGCTCTGCTGCCCTACACCTCGACCGCCCGCTGACGAAGGAGGCGACTACACCATGAAGCTCATCCTGACTCAGGACGTGAACGGTCTCGGCGCCCCTGGCGACGTCGTCGAGGTCAAGGACGGCTACGGACGCAACTACCTGCTCCCCCGTGGTCTCGCGACCGCGTGGACCAAGGGCGGCGAGAAGCAGGTCGCGCAGATCAAGCGGGCCCGCGATGTCCGTGAGGTCCGCGACCTCGACGACGCCGCCGCGATCAAGGCGAAGCTCGAGGGCCTCAAGGTCACCCTCTCGGCCCGCACCGGTGACACCGGCCGGCTCTTCGGCGCCGTCACCGTCGCCGACGTCGTCGACGCCATCACGTCGGCCGGCGGCCCGTCGGTCGACAAGCGCAAGGTCACGATCGTCGCCCCGATCAAGACCGTCGGCGCCCACAAGGTCGAGGTCCGGGTCCACCCCGAGGCCCTCGCGACCATCAACGTGGACGTCGTCAGCGCCTGACACGCGACGAACGGCCCGGCACCGAAGGGTGCCGGGCCGTTCTGCGTGGCAGGCCCTTCGTGGCGGCTCCAGGCCTGCGCGGCTCTGCCGCCTCGGCGTCGCCGCGTCCCGCGGGCAGGACGTCGCTTCGCGACGTCAGACCGTCCCAGCGGCGCCCGAGGCGCCTCGGGACGGTCGGCCACTCTTCTCGGGGCGATCAGAGCTGGCGCTGCAGGTGTGCCAGCACTCCGGGGGTCGCTCGCTCGATCATCTGGAGGACCTGCTCGAAGCCGTCGCCGCTTCCGTAATACGGGTCCGGGACGTCGAGGTCCGCCCGCGCGACGTCGGCGAGGGTCGGGTCGAACGAGCGCATCATGCGCACGTCGGCGTCGGGGGCCATCCGGAGCAGGTCGTCGTAGTGGCTGGAGTCCATCGCGAGCAGGAGGTCGGGGGCCTCCGGCCGGTCGAACCAGGAGCGGGTGATCTGCTGCACGCGGTGCGCGGAACCGTCGTAGCCATGCTTCGCGAGCACCTGCAGCGAGCGCCGGTCGGCGCCCTCGCCCACGTGCCAGGCACCGACACCCGCGGAGTCGACGACGATCGCGTGGCCGAGACCGGCGCGCTCGACGGCGTCCCGCAGCACGTACTCGGCGATCGGCGAGCGGCAGATGTTGCCCGAGCAGACGGCGGTCACGCGTAGCGGTGAGGTCACCGGCCCATCCAAGCCGAGACTGATCGTGCGGGGTTGTGCGCCCGTCCACACCCCCGCACGATCAGTCCCGCGCAGGGGTCGGAGTCATCCTCCGGCATCACCGAGCGCGGCGGACTCCGTGGCGTCGACCGACCCGCCGCTGGTGCGCAGCCAGGCGTCGCCGCGCGAGCGCCACGCGAGGAGCACCCCGCGCACGACCATGAACCAGGTCAGCGCCCACCACAGCCCCACCACTCCGAGGTCGCGGGCCAGCACGAGGTACGCCGCCGGCACGAAGGCCGCGAGCATGACGAGCCCAGCGCCGGCGAGCCACCGGCCGTCGCCGGCGCCGATGAGCACGCCGTCGAGGACGAAGACGGGTGCGGCCAGCGGCTGCTGCAGCGCGGCCACGACGAGCGAGGCCGCGATGAGCGAGCGCACGACCGGGTCGGAGGTGAACAGCGACGGCAGCCACGGCACGCAGACGAGCACGAGCAGACCGAGCGCCGCGCCCATGACGACGCCGAGTCGCACGAGCCGTGCGGTGACGGTGCGCGCCCCCGCGACGTCGCCGGAGCCGAGGTAGCGCCCGAGCAGCGCCATGCCCGCGATGGCGAGGGCGTCGGCGGCGAGTGCGAGCAGCATCCAGACCTGGAAGCTCACGTGGTAGGCCGCGAGGTCCGCGTCACCGAGGCGGGCGGCCACCGCCGCCGCGAGCAGGAACACCGAGCGCAGCACCACGGTGCGCGCGAACAGCGGTCCGCCGGTGCGCGCGGCCGCGATCATGCCGATCCCCGAGGGCCGCATCGAGACGCCGTGCCGACGCGCGACCCGCACGAGGACCACGACGTACGCCGAGGCCTGGACGAGCTCGGCCACCGCGGTCGCGGCGGCCGACCCGCCGATGCCGAGGTGCAGCACGAGCACGAGCCAGGCCGCGAGCCCGAGGTTGACCGACACCGCGACGAGGGTGACCAGCAGGGTCGTGCGGGTGTCCTGAAGCCCCCGCAGCGCGCCGACCCCCGCCATGGCGACGAGCGCCGCCGGGAAGCCGAACGCCACGACGTGCAGGTAGGTGACCGCGTACGGCGTCACCTCGACCGACGCGCCGAGCGCGACCACGGCGGGCTCGGCGAGCAGCCAGGTGGCCACCGCCAGCAGCGCACCGAGCCCGAGGCCGAGGGCCATCCCCTCGACCCCCTCGGACACCGCGGCGTCCCACCGGCCCTCTCCGACCCGGCGGGCGACCGACGACGTCGTGGCGTAGGCGAGGAAGATGCACAGCCCGAGCACGAGGGAGACCAGCGTCGCGGCCGCACCGAGACCGGCGAGCGGGAGGGTGCCCAGCGTGCCGACGATCGCGGCGTCGACGAGCACGAACAGCGGCTGCGCGACCAGCGCGCCGAGCGCGGGAACGGCCAGGCGCAGGATCTCGCGCAGCGAGCCGTCCTGGCCCTCCGGGAGCCGCTGCGCACCGCTCATGGCGCCATGGTGTCCGAGCCGGCGCGCAGCGGCCGCGGCGGGGTTGCGTCGGGAGCCGCGGTGTGCCCTCGACGGACGGTGTTCACCAGTCGGACACCCGCAGGAAGTTTCTTCCCTCCCCAGGCTGGGGAGAGCATCGCCGCAGGTCAGAGACTCGGATGATCAAGATCCAGATGGTTATCCCAGGGTTGTCCACAGGCTTGTCACCCGACTCGCCGACGGTCTTCCCCACGTCGTCCACAGGTTGTCCACAGGGTCCGTTGTGGTCGGTCGCCGACGTCCCTACGGTCGCGGGAGCGGTGTCGGACCCGGGGCGTAGACCTGGGGTCGGGACACCGCCCACGGCACGCCTCGCACCTGCGCGGCGCCGCCGTGCGACGGGGGCGGTCGCCGTCCTGCGCAACCGGACGAGGAGCACACCGAAGTGAGTGTCGTCGAGCTCTCCCCCCGCGACGCCTCGGGTGCCCCGGACCGCACGCCTCCCCAGGACATCGCCGCGGAGCAGTCCGTCATCGGCGCGATGCTGCTGTCCAAGGACGCGATCGCCGACGTCGTCGAGACGCTGCGCGAGGGCGACTTCTACCGCCCCGCGCACACCCTGATCTACGCCACCGTCCTCGACCTCTATGGCCGGGGCGAGCCTGCTGACGCGGTCACCGTGTCCGCCGAGCTCACGAAGCTCGGCGAGCTCGGTCGCGTCGGCGGGGCGCCCTACCTCCACACCCTGGTCGCGTCGGTCCCCACGGCGGCCAACGCCGGCTACTACGCCCGCATCGTGCGCGAACGGGCCGTGCTCCGACGCCTGGTCGAGGCCGGCACCCGCATCGTGCAGATGGGCTACGCCGGTGACGGCGACGTCGACATGATCGTCGACCGGGCGCAGGCCGCGATCTATGACGTGACCGACCGGCGCACGAGCGAGGACTACCTCTCCCTCGCCGACATCATGCCGGGCACCCTCGAGGAGATCGACGCGATCGCCTCGCGCGGCGGTCAGCTCTCCGGCGTGCCCACCGGCTTCGCCGATCTCGACGCCGTCACCAACGGACTGCACCCCGGGCAGATGATCGTCGTCGCCGCCCGTCCCGCGATCGGCAAGTCGACCCTCGGCCTCGACCTCGCCCGCTCGGCGTCGATCCACCACGGCCTCACCAGCGCCATCTTCAGCCTGGAGATGAGCCGCAACGAGATCGCGATGCGCCTGCTCTCGGCCGAGGCGTCCATCGCGCTGAACCACCTGCGCAGCGGCACGATGTCCGACGCCGACTGGCAGAAGCTCGCGCGCAAGATGAGCGCGGTGTCCGAGGCGCCGCTGTTCATCGACGACTCGCCGAACATGACGATGATGGAGATCCGCGCGAAGTGCCGTCGGCTCAAGCAGCGTCACGACCTGCGCCTGGTCGTCATCGACTACCTCCAGCTGATGAGCTCGGGCAAGAAGGTCGAGAGCCGCCAGCAGGAGGTCTCGGAGTTCTCCCGCTCGCTCAAGCTCCTCGCGAAGGAGCTCGAGGTCCCCGTCGTCGCGATCAGCCAGCTCAACCGCGGCGCCGAGCAGCGCACCGACAAGAAGCCGATGATGAGCGACCTGCGCGAATCGGGCTGCCTCACCGCCGACACCCGGATTCTGCGCGCCGACACCGGCGCCGAGACCACGCTGGGCGAGCTGCACGCGACCGGGGCGCGCGACGTCCCGGTGTGGGCGCTCGACGACTCGCTGCGCTACGTGCGCTCGACCATGACCCACGTCTTCGCGACCGGCACCCGCGAGGTCTTCACGATGAGCCTCGCATCCGGAAAGCAGCTGCGTGCCACGGCCAACCACCCGTTCCTGACCTACGACGGCTGGCGTGCCCTGGGCGACCTGGCCACCGGCTCCCGCGTCGCGGTGCCGCGCCACGTCATGGCTCCCAGCGACGAGCGCACCTGGGCCGACGACGAGGTCGTGCTGCTCGCGCACCTGCTCGGCGACGGCTCGTTCGTACGACGCCAGCCGCTGCGCTACGCCAGCATCGATGAGGCCAACCTCTCCGCCGTGACGCAAGCCGCGAGGCACTTCGGCATCGACGTCGCCCGCGACGACCACCCCGCAGCGCGCGCGACCACCCTGCGGCTCCGCTCGCCGTTCCGCGTCACCCACGCCCGTCGCGACCCGGTCGCGGTGTGGCTCGACGGGCTGGGGCTCTTCGGGCTGCGGTCGCACGAGAAGTTCGTTCCGGCGGATCTCGGCTCGTTGCCGAAGCGGCAGATCCGGCTGTTCCTCCACCACCTCTGGGCCACCGACGGTTCCGTGACGGTGGCGAAGGACGGCCGTCACGGCCGGGTGTACTACTCGTCGACCAGTCGGCGCCTGGTCGACGACGTCGCGCTCCTGCTGCTGCGCTTCGGCATCTCGTGCCGGATCCGCGAGGTCACGAAGCCCGGCTACCGGCCGTCGTACACCCTCGACATCAGCGGAGGCGACGACCAGCGACGCTTCCTCGGCGAGATCGGCGTGCACGGTGCTCGTGGTGAGGCGGCGGCGCGGCTCCTGGAGATCGTGCGGGAGAAGCCGAGCAACACCCATGTCGACACGGTCCCGGTCGAGGTGTGGGACACCGTCAAGGACGTCCTGGTCGACCAGGACATGACGCACCGCGAGTTTGCGGCAGCGATGGGGACGTCGTTCGGCGGCTCCTCGATGTGGAAGCACGCCCCGAGCCGTGAGCGGCTCGGCCGAGTCACGGCGGTCCTCGACCGCGCCGACCTGGAGATGTTGGCGACCAACGACGTCTTCTGGGACGAGATCCTCGCCATCGAGCCCGACGGGGTCGAGGACGTCTTCGACGCCACGGTTCTCGCGCGGCACAACTTCATCGCCAATGGCATCGCGGTCCACAACAGCATCGAGCAGGATGCCGACATGGTGCTGCTGCTGCACCGCGAGGACGCCTACGAGCGCGAGTCGCCGCGCGCGGGCGAGGCCGACTTCATCCTCGCCAAGCACCGCAACGGCCCCACGGCCAACATCACCGTGGCGTTCCAGGGCCACTACTCCCGCTTCGTCGACATGGCCCAGAGCTGACCGCACGACCGCGGCGGAGGCTCGCCGCCGCGTGAGGACCCTGTCGAGGTCAGCCCGGCTGGACGTCGCGACGGGCGAACCGGCACACGCCGAGCCAGCACAGCAGCAGCGCGATCAGCGTCATGACGAGGACGAGGGTCCAGGCCATCGTCTCGAGCGGCTGGTACGGCGTCGCGGAGAAGGGCAGCGAGTCGAGGAGCCAGGTCGGCAGGTGCAGCGCGTCGCCGACGAGCACCACGACCCACATCGCGGCGAGGACGCCCCACGACACGGCGATCGCCAGGCGCGGGAGCCACCCGAACAACGCCACCGCGATGCCGGCGAAGACCATCACGGCTGGCCAGTAGGCCAGTGCGGCGAGGGCGAGGGACACCGTCTGCCCGGCGGGGCCGCCGGACGCGGCGTAGCTCGGTCCGAGCAGGCCGCCGCCGAGGAGGAGCAGCACGGCCGAGCCCACGGCCGGGATGACCAGGCGCTGGAGCGCCCAGCCCGTGCGCGACACCGCTCCGGCGAGCTGGTTCTCGGCGATGCCGCTTGCCTCGTCACCGCGTCACGACGCGCTGCCTGGTCATCTTCGTCGCCGTCGACGACGACGGCCGATCGGCCGAGGTACCGCACTGGGAGCCGCTCACCGACGACGACCGTGCGGCCGAGGCGCTGGCCGTACGACGTATCACGGGGCGCGCGGACATCGAGGCGTCCAAGGCCGCACAGCACTACACCGACGCCGGCACCGCGCCGCGCGTGGTGCTCCGCTTCCTGGCCGCCCCCACCGACGTGAACTGGGGCGGCAAGGTGCACGGCGGCATCGTGATGGAGTGGATCGACGAGGCCGCGCACGTGCTCGCCACACGGTGGACGGGCGATGTCCGCAACGTCGCGGTCTACGCCGGCGGTGTGCGCTTCTACCGGCCGCTGCGCATCGGGCACCTCGTCGAGGTGGAGGCGCGGCTCCTGCACACCGGGACAACGAGCATGCACATCAGCGTTCACGTGCGCTCGGGCGATCCTGCGACGACCGAGCTCGGGCTCACGACGCACTGCCTGATCGTGTTCGTGCCGCTCACGCCCGACGGGCACGCGCACGCAGTGCGCGCCTGGGTCCCGGTGTCCGACGAGGACGTCGCGCTCGAGGCTCACGCACTCGAGCTCGTGGCGCTGCGCGGTGCGGTCGAGCCGCCGATCTCGCACCACCTCTGAGGGCTGCGCGCGCGACGGCGCGGGCACCGGGTGGTCCGGTGCCCGCGCCGTGTCGCATGTCGCGCGGAGGAGCGACGCCGATCAGGGGAGGGTCAGGCCGCGACGCCGAAGCCGCCGACCCAGGAGACCTTCTCGGCCGCGGCGAGGGTGATCTGCAGGAACCCGAAGGCCTCGAGCTCGCGGGCGCGCCGCAGCGAGCCGGCGTCGATCGCCTTGAGCCCGGCCGCGGTGATCACGCCGGCCAGCAGCGCCTTGGCCTCGGCGTCGTCGCCGGCGATCTGCACGGTGGTGACCAGGTCGCCGACCGTGCCCGCGGCGAGGGTGCCGGCGAAGGTGGTGTTGAAGGCCTTGAGGACGGTCGAGCTCGGCAGCAGGGCCACGAGCTCGGCAGCGGCGGAGCCGTCGGCTGGGACCACGAGGGAGTCGAAGGTCTCGAAGTTCACCGGGTTGGTGATGTCGACGACGATCTTGCCGGCGAGCTCGGCGCCGCGTGCGACGACGATGTCGGCGAGAGCCGCGTAGGGGACCGCCAGGACGACGATCTCGCCGGTGACGGGCTTGCTCGAGTCGGTCTCGGCGATGACCTCGAGGACGTTGCCGCCCTTGGTGACCAGACCGGCGATGGCGTGGCCCATGTTCCCGGTGCCGACGACGGTGACGTGCGTCATGGTGTGCTCCTGAGGTGTCAGTAGTTGTTGCATCAACTAGAACTCTACGAGGTAATGCTTGAAGCGTCAAGTGATGCGGTAGCATGGCCGCATGAGCACGCGCTGGCTGGACGAGGACGAGCAGGCGGCCTGGGTGCGGCTGGCCGCCGTGGTGGAGCTGCTGCCCGGCGTGCTCGAGGCGCAGCTGCGCCGCGACGCCGACCTCACCCACTTCGAGTACTGGGTGCTGGCGATGCTCTCCGAGGCGCCGGGCCGCACGCTGAGGATGACCGCGCTCGCCTCGCGCACGAGCGCCACCCTGTCGCGGCTGTCGCACGTCGTGGCACGGCTCGAGGGCCGCGGCCTGGTTGACCGCGTCCCCTGCGCCGAGGACCGTCGCGCCACCGATGCGCGACTCACCGAGGCGGGCTGGGACCTCCTGGTCGCCTCCGCACCCGGGCACCTCGAGACCGTGCGGAACTACGTCGTCGACGCGCTCACCCCACGGCAGATCACCCAGCTCACCGCGATCGCCGGCGCCATCCTGGACCGCATCGATCCCGACGGCGCCGTCCTGCCGCAGTACCGCGCCTGAGCGACGCCCGGCGTCACCAGATCTCGATGCGCTCCGCACGCGGACGCATCATCGGCGCGTCGTCGGGGAGGTCGAACGCGGCCTGGAACGACTCCACGTTCGACAGGGGTCCCAGCACGCGGTAGCGCCGCGGGCTGTGCGGGTCGACCTGCGCCAGCGTCCGGGCGAGCTCGTCGCTGGTGATGCCGCGCCAGACGGTGCCCACGGAGACGAAGAACCGCTGCGCAGGGGACAGGCCGTCGACGTCCGGAGCGTCACGTCTCACCCGCTCGTGCGCACGGTGGGCGAGCGTGACGCCGCCGAGGTCGGCGATGTTCTCGCCGAGCGTCAGACGACCGTTCACGTGGACGTCGTCGACAGCGACGTAGTCGTCGTACTGCGCCGCGAGCCGGTCGGCCAGCGCGGTGAAGTGCTCCTGGTCCTCGGCGGTCCACCAGTCGCGGAAGGCACCCGACCCGTCGAAACGGCGCCCGGCGTCGTCGAACCCGTGGGTCACCTCGTGCGCGATGACCGTTCCGATGCCGCCGTAGTTCACCGCGTCGTCGGCGTCGGCGTCGAAGAACGGCGGCTGCAGGATGCCCGCGGGGAACACGATCTCGTTGCGCACCGGGTGGTAGTAGGCGTTGACGACGTGCGGCGGCATCTCCCACTCGAGGGGGTCGACCGGCTCGCCGAGCTGGCCGAGCTGGCGTGCATTCTCGAAGCGCGCGGCCGCGAGGCGGTTGGTGGCGTAGGACTCCCGGTCGATGTGCAGGCCGGACCAGTCGCGCCAGGTGTCGGGGTAGCCGATCTTCACGCCGAACGACGCGAGCTTGGCCAGCGCCTCCGTGCGTGTCGAGTCGCTCATCCAGGTGCGCGTCTCGAGAGAGTGGCGCATCTCGGCGATGATGCCGTCGACCATGTGCGCCGCGCGTTCCTTGGCGCGCGGCGGGAAGGTCTCGTCGACGAACCGCCGTCCGAGCGCCTCGCCGAGGTCCTGTCCGAGCGCGGCGACGACCCGCTTGTAGCGGTCCTTCTGCTCCTGCTGCCCGCCGATGCGCCGACCGTAGAACTCGAAGCTCTCGTCGGAGATCGCCGCGGTGAGCGATCCGGCGACCGCCCGCACGACGTGGAAGCGCAGGTAGGCGCGCAGGGTCGCGAGGTCGGTGGCGGTGATGACCTCGTGCACCGCGGCGAGATAGGCCGGAGCCTGGACGTTGACCGACTCGACCGACCCGGCGCCGATCGCGTCGAGGTAGCGAGGCAGGTCGAGCTGCGGGGCGAGCTCGCGCAGCTCGGCGAGGTCGTGGCGGTTGAGCGTGTTGCCTGGGTCGCGACGCTCCTCCGCGCGCAGCTGGTGGCCGGCGAGAGCGGTCTCGAGGGCGAGCACGCCGTCGGCGAGCGTGGAGGCGTCCTCGTCGGCGACACCGGTGTTGACCAGCTGGGCGGCGACGTGGTCGAGGTAGGCCGCACGCAGCGCGACCGCGTTCTCGCTGTCGTTGTCGTAGGAGTCGCGGTCGGGAAGACCGAGGCCGCTCTGCGCGAGCCAGAGCAGGTGGCGGGTCGAGTCGTCGTGGTCCACCGTGACGCCCCAGCCGAAGAACGCGGGCACGCCGTCGGCGTGCAGCTGCGGCAGGAGCGCCAGGACGTCGTCGTACGTCGCGACCGCGTCGATCGCCTCGAGCAGCGGCGTGATCGACGTGATCCCCGCGGTCTCGACCGCGTCGACGTCCATGCCGGCGGCGAAGTAGTCGCCGAGCATGCGGTCGAGGTCGTCGACGGGGCTCTCAGCGGCGCGCAGCAGCAGGTCGTGGAGAACGGCCTCGTTGCGCACGGAGACCTCCTCGAACGCGCCCCACGCGCCGTAGCCGGGCGGGATCACGTTCGCGTCGAGCCAGCCGCCGTTGGCGAAGCGGTAGAAGTCCGTGCCCGGATCGACCGACGGGTCGCGGTCGGCGTCGTGCAGCGTCATGCGGGTCTCCTCGTGAGGTCCTGGCGAACCTATCCCGTCCCCGTCGAGCCCGCCGGGTCACACGTTCAGCGCGATCACGAGCACGGCGACCCGGGCCGCAGGGGCGGCCGAGGCTCCCGTCCAGCGTGACGCCGGGTCACCCTCCGATGATGGCGAGGTCTTGATAAGCGAGCCCACCGCCTTTCCTGTCGCCGTCCCCGAGCCGACGCAGGGACGGCTCCAGGTGACCTTCGTGCCCGCGAAGGTCTGGCGCACCGGGATGGTCGTCCTCGTGCTGCACGCGCTCTGGGACTTCGGCACCCTCGGGCAGACCACCGCCGGTCGCAGTCAGAAGCCGCTCGCCGGCGTCCTGGTACTGGCGACGTTCGCTCTCGGCCTGGTCGCCACCGGGTTCATCGTCGCCGCGAGCTGAGCCGTTCCGCCGGCTGTCGTCCTCGCGGCCTAGCGTCGCGGGCTGCCATCCCCGGCGCTCGCGGTCGGCGCTGGTGGCTAGCCGTCGTCGCGGCAGAGGCAGAACGGGTGACCGGCCGGGTCGAGGAGCACACGCACGTTCTCCTGCGGTTGAGCCGTCGCGAGGGTGGCTCCGAGCGCGACGGCCTCCGCGACCGACGAGTCGAGGTCGCCGACCTGCACGTCGAGGTGCATCATCGGCCGCTGCGCGCCGTCGACGGGTGGCCACACCGGTGCGACGTAGTCGGTGGCCTGCTGGAAGACGACGTAGACCGCGCCCTCGGGCGTCGCGAGCACCGTGGTGCCGGGTTCCTCGTGACCGATGGGCCAGCCGAGCAGCTCGGCGTAGAACCTCGCGAGCGCCGCATGATCCGGTGCCTCGATCGCGACGCCCCACCACATCCCGTTCATCCGTGACCGCACGGGGTCACCCTTGCGCGCAGCCCCTGACACTGTCCAGACCGCCGTGCTGCCGATGCTCGGAAAGTGGCCGATTCTCAGGGGATTCGGGCAGCGCGGTGTTTCCGTGGTGACGTGGTCAGTCGGCCGTCCCGTAGAACTGCGTGATATGGGCCTCGACGAGGTCGGCGGCCACCTCCGAACGGCCGCGACGGATCGCGTCGTAGATGCCGTGGTGGTCGACCCGGAGCTGGGCGGTCGTGGCCGCGAGGTCGGAGGAGGACTGGAGCGCGGAGAGCAGGCGCGGGCGCATCGCCTCGCGCAGGGCGGTGGTCATCTCGGCCACCAGCGGGTTGCCGGTGGCGTGCGCGATCGCGACGTGGAACGCCGTGTCGTGCTCGTTGAACCCGGCGGCGTCGAGGAAGGGGTCGTCCATCGCCTGCAGGTGCGTCGCGATCGTCGCGTGGTCCTCGGCGGTGGCGTGCCGGGCGGCGAGCCGGGTCGACTCGCGCTCCAGCGCCACCCGTGCGCGGACGACGTCGGAGGACCCGATGCTCGCGAGCAGCACGTGCAGGCGCAGGAAGCGGGTGAGAGCCACCGCCGGTGCCGCGATGAGCACGGTGCCGGCGTCGGGTCCGGACCCGGTGCCCTGCACCACCGTGCCCCACGCCTCGAGGACGCGCAGCGCCTCGCGCACCGCGGGCCGGGAGATGCCGAGGTCGGTGGCGAGCTCGCGCTCGGGCGGCAGCCGGTCGCCGACGCGCAGCCGGCCCGTCGCGAGGTCGGTCTCGACCCGGTCGAGGACCTGCTCCCAGGCGCGGGCGCGCGGCGTCCCGGTCGCGGCGGTGGCGTCGTCGTCGGACCTCGTCGTCATCGCCGCGCCTCCCGTCCTCCCGACCCCTTGTGCCGCCCGACCGCGGAGCCTACTGTGACCGTCGCGCTGTGGTCAGACCACAGACCCACGAGGAGGTGGACGGCGATGCCGACGTCGGTCGCCCACGCCACCGGCCTCCCGCCCGCGGTCCTCGGCGGGCTGCGAGCGATCGTCGGCGCCGAGCACGTCCTGACCACGGACGGCGACGTCGAGCCCTTCGCCCGCGACGCCACCCCGCTGTTCCGCGCCCGCCCCGACGCCGTCGTGCTCCCGAGCTCGACCGCGCAGGTGGCCGACGTCCTCCGGCTGGCCACCGAGACCGGGACGCCGGTCGTCCCGCGCGGCGGCGGGTCCAACCTGGCCGCCGCCACCGTCGCCGAGCGCGGCGGGATCGTGCTCGTCCTGACCCGGTTGACGGCGGTCAAGGAGATCAGCGCCGACGAGCTCCTCGCAGTCGTGGAAGCGGGGGTGACGACCTCGACGCTCGCCGATGCCGCGGCCGCGCGCGGACTGCTCTACCCCCCGGACCCGGGCAGCCGCACGGTCTCCACCGTCGGCGGCAACGTGGCCACCTGCGCCGGCGGGCTGCGCGGCCTGAAGTACGGCGTGACCCGCAACTACGTCCTCGGTCTCGAGGTGGTGCTCCCGACCGGCGAAGTGATCCGCACCGGCGGCCGGCTCTGGAAGGACGTCGCCGGCTACGACCTCACCCGGCTGCTCACCGGCTCCGAGGGGACGCTCGGCGTCATCACCGAGGTCACCGTCGGGCTGCTGCCGATGCCCGAGACGTCGCGCACCGGCATCGCGTACTTCGACTCGCTGGCCGACGCCGGACGCGCCGTCAACGCCATCATCGGAGGCGGCACGCTACCGGCCACGTTGGAGTTCCTGGACCACGCCTGCATCGGAGCAGTGGAGGACTTCGCCCACCTCGGCCTCGACCGCAGCGCCGGCGCGCTGCTGCTGTTCGGCGACGACGGTTCCCCCCGCGACGTCGCGGAGTCCTTGGAGCGCATGGGATCTGCATGTGCCGACAACGGGTCGCACGGGGTCGAGCTCGCGACCGACGTCGCCGGGTCCGAGCACCTGCTCGCCGCGCGGCGCTGCTCGCTGCCAGCGCTGTCGCGCCTCGCCCCGCTCACGATGCTCGAGGACGTCACGGTTCCGCGGCCGCAGATCGCTCGGATGGTCGACGACATCGAGGAGATCGCGCGTCGCCACGACGTCGTGTGCGCCACCTTCGGCCACGCGGGCGACGGCAACCTGCACCCCACGATCGTCTTCGACGCCGACGACGTCGATGCCCGCGCCCGTGCGGAGAAGGCGTTCGACGAGATCTTCGGGCGCGCGATGGCGCTGGGCGGCACCATCACCGGCGAGCACGGCGTCGGCGCCGCGAAGCTGCCGTGGCTGCGGCAGCGCCTCGGCGACGACCAGCTCGCGCTGCTGCGTCGGATCAAGGCCGCGTTCGACCCGGCCGGCATCCTCAACCCCGGAAAGCTCGGATCGTGACGGCGTCGCACGACCGTCCCGTGGTCGACGTGTCGCTCGGCCTGTTCGACCAGGACCTGCTCGCAGCCTGCATCTCGTGCGGCTTCTGCCTGCCGGCGTGCCCGACGTACAAGCTCACCCTCGACGAGCGGTCGAGCCCGCGCGGCCGCATCACGTTGATGCGCGCCGTCGACTCCGGTCGCCTCCCGGTCGACGACCCGACCGTGCGCGAGGAGTCGTCGTACTGCCTCGGCTGCCGCGCGTGCGAGCCGGTCTGCCCGGCCGGCGTGCAGTTCGGCGCGCTCCTCGAGCGGTGGCGCGACCTCACCTGGAGCGGCACGCGGACCCCGCCGCTCGCGGCGACGCTGCGTGCGGGGATGCGGATGACTCCGGCGCTCACGGCGGCAGGCCGCGTGCGCGGCGCAGCCCGCACGACGGGTCGCGCCCGTGGCGACGGCCTGCAGCTCATGCTCGGCTGCGTCGAGCGGTCGCTGTTCCCCGGTGTCTCGCAGGCGGTCACGAGGCTGCTGCCCGGCATCGAGGTGCCCTCGGGGCAGGGCTGCTGCGGCGCGCTGCATGCGCACAGCGGAGGCAGCGCCGAGGGCCACCACCTCGCCGAGAAGCTCGGCGACGCGCTGCCCGGCACGATCCTGACCACGGCCGGAGGGTGCGCCGCGCACCTCGTGAACGTCCTGGGCCGCGACCGCGTGCAGGAGCTGTCCGAGCACCTCGTCTCCGTCTGGACGGCGGACGACGCACCGCGGCTCGATCCCGTGCTCGTCGACGGCCACCGGGCGCGCGTGGCGCTGCAGGACTCCTGCCACCTGCGCAACGGCCTCGGCGTGAGCACGCAGCCGCGCGAGCTCGTGGCGCGCGTGGCCGACTACGTCGAGCTGCCGTCGGCCGGCACCTGCTGCGGTGGAGCCGGCACCTACTCGCTGCTGCGCCCCGACGACGCCGCGGCCGTGGTCGCGCCCAAGCTCGACGAGATCGACCGGCTCAACCTCGACTATGTCGTCGTGGTGAACCCGGTGTGCCAGCGACAGCTCGTCACGTCGCTGCGCCGTCGCGGTTCGACCGTGCCGGTGCTGCACCTCGCCGAGCTCCTCGCACTCGCCCTGCCGCCCTGACCGGACCCCGTACCCCACCCGAACCGCACCGGAATCACCGACCCGCCAGCCCGAATGCGAAGGACCATCACCCCATCCGCGACCGACCAGCCAGGAGGACCCACCCATGGACCCGAACAAGACCGCCGTCGTTCTCGTCGAGTTCCAGAACGACTTCACCAGCGAGGGCGGCGCGCTGCACGGCGCCGTCAAGGACTCGATGGAGGCCACCGACATGCTGACGCACACGCAGGAGGCGGTCGCGGCCGCGCGGGCCGCCGGCGTCACCATCATCCACGCGCCGATCCAGTTCGCCGAGGGCTACGGCGAGATCACCTCGCACCCCTACGGCATCCTCAAGGGCGTCGTGGACACCAACGCCTTCGTCAAGGGCAGCTGGGGTGCCGACTTCGTCGGAGAGATGGCGCCGCAGCCCGGTGACATCGTGCTGGAGGGCAAGCGCGGGCTCGACGCGTTCGCGAGCACGAACCTCGACTTCATCCTGCGCAGCAAGGGGATCGAGACCGTCGCGCTCGGCGGCTTCCTGACCAACTGCTGCGTCGAGTCGACCATGCGCTCGGCGTACGAGAAGGGGTTCGAGGTCGTCACGCTCACCGACTGCGTCGGTGCGACCAGTGCCGAGGAGCACGCCAACGCGATCACCTACGACTACCCGATGTTCTCCAAGCCGATGACCGCGTCGGAGTTCGCCGGGACCCTCTCGGGCGGCGCGGCGGCCGACACCTCGCGCACCTACTGACGCGCCCCGCCTCGTCGGGCGGCTCGCACCGTTCCGGTGCGGGTGCGAGCCGTCCGGTACGGCGTCACCTCGACGCCCTCGCCGTCACTCGTGGTGCGCCAGGGTCGCGGCCTCGCCCGTGAAGGACTCCCGGGGGGTGGGCGGCACGGCGGAGCGGTCGGGCGGGGCGTCCGACACGTCGGCCTCGGTCCTGGCCCGACCGGCGTCCTTCGCGCGGTAGAGCGCGACGTCGGCCCGGTGCAGCACGTCCTCGGGACGGTCCCCGGGACGCGCGATCGTCAGGCCGATGCTGACGCTGGCGTGAACCGACCCGCCCGCCACGGCGATGGGCCGGCGGACCTGCTGGTGGATGGCGTCCGCGACGCGCCAGGCGTCGTCAGGTGCTGCGAGCGAGGGCAGGAGCACGACGAACTCGTCGCCGGCGAACCGGCCCACGAAGTCGTCGGACCGCAGGGTCCGGCTGATCCGGTGACCGACCTCGACGAGCACGGCGTCGCCGGTCGCGTGGCCGTGGTTGTCGTTGAGGTCCTTGAGCCGGTCGAGGTCGAGGAACAGGACCGCGACCGAGGTGCCTGCGCGCGGCTCGTGCCCGAGCACGGTGCCGAGCCGGTCGAGCAGGTCGCGCCGGTTCGGCAGGCCGGTCAGCGCGTCGCTGCGGGCCTGGAGCTCGAGCTCCACACGCATCGAGTGCTCCGCCGACATGTCGCGCAACGAGTCGATCCCGCCGAGCACGGTGCCGTCCGGACCCAGCACGGCGCGTCCGCTGTCGCTCATCCACCGCCAGGTGCCGTCCGCAGCGCGGAACCTGGCCTCGACCTGCCCCGAGTGCTGGTCCGCGCTCAGCCTGGCGCGGGTGGTCGCGCTCGCCGCTGCCAGGTCCTCGGGATGCATGAGGTCGGGCACGCGGAGTCCCACGAGCTCGTCGGGGCGGTAGCCCAGGATGGCCTGCGTCGACGGAGAGGCCCAGTCGATGGTGCCCGTCGAACCGTCGGTGTGCAGCAGGACGTCCGTCGAGTTGTCCGCCAGCATCCGGTAGTGCGCCTCGGACGCCGTGAGCGCCGCGGCCGCCGCGGTCTGCTCGGTCACGTCGCGGACCGTGACGACGATGTAGTCGACCTCTCCGCCCGCCGTGCGGACCACTCGGGTCCTGCTGGCGGCCCACAGCACCGAGCCGTCGGCGCACAGCGCCCGTCCCCGGGTGTCGATGACGTCCTCGCCCACCGCCATCCGCTCGACGATCGTGCGGCTGACCTGCGCGGCGTCGTCGGGGTGCTCGAAGCGCAGGTGCGTGCCGACGACGGCCTCGTCGTCGTAGCCGAAGATCCGGTGCAGGGACGGCGAGGCCCACAGCACCCGCCCGTCGGCGTCGAACTGGATGATCGCGTCGGAGATGTTCTCGAGCACGAGACCGATGTGGGAGGTGAGCCGACGCAGCGCGTGCGCCACGGACTGAGCCTCCTGCGCCGGACGGGGAACGGACACCGGCGTGCCGTCACCGTCCCCCAAGGGTGCGGTGGGCTTGTCGGCGGGCATGGCTCGCTCCTGGTCGCGTCATCGGCCACGCTACGGGGCGGTGGCCGCCGACGCGCGCCGCGCAGGAGCCGTGCGACCGACGTTCACGGCGATGGGCGCTACGACTTCGGGACCAGGCTGCTCGTGGGGGCGGCCCTGGTGGTGGACCGCACCATCGTGGTCAGCGCGGCCAGCGTGCTCTTGGCCGTGCTCTCCTGCAGGCCGGGCAGCGTGACCGTCTGCAGCAGCTCCTTGCCGCTCGTCCACAGGCAGTAGCCGCCGCTGACGCCGGAGACGGTGACCGGCATGCACCAGGTCTTGCCGGCCACCGGGCTGGCGTACTCGGTCGGGTCCCCGGCGACGGCGTTCTGGGTCGAGCCGTCGACGAGGCCGGCACGCACCTGGCCGAGCAGGGTCTGGGCGGCGTCGTGGCTGTGCAGGGCGCGCATGGCCAGCGGACGCTGGCCGTCGGGCACCGCGGACGCGACGAAGATCGTGAAGGCGGTGCGCGTGCCGTAGGTCTGCGCCCACGCCCAGGGCGCCCCGGCCGAGGTGAACCCGTGGGTCACGTTCGCCAGGTTGACGCCCGGCACGGTCACCCTCTTCTGACCGGCGAGCGACTTGGGCGCGGTGTGGACCAGGACGTCGGGCTGCTGCGCCGCCTGCGCGGAGGCCTTGCTCGCCAGGAAGCGGGGGATGCCGTAGGCCGCGCCCGCACCGAGCACGAGCACGGCCACGACCAGGCCGACGATCATGCGCTTGGCGCCGCCGCGCTTCTTGTACGCCACGGGAGTGCCGGCGCCGTGGTCCAGGCCCGCACCCGCGGAGAAGGCCGAGGGGATGGTTCCGAACGCGTTGGGCGTGCCCCCGAAGCGGGACCCGGCACCGCTCGTCGCGGGCGCATCCGCCCAGCCCGGGGTCGGGGCCGGGGTCGCCGGTCGGGCGGGGTGCGGGGCCCCGGCTGCGGGGGAGACGACCACGGGTCCGGCAGCGGCCGGGGCCGCCGGGTGCGCCCCGGGACGGGACCGGTCCGCTGCCTGCGACGCCGCGGCGGCGAGCAGCTCGTCGCCGGGCGAGGGCGAGGGCGCGGATACCGGCGCGGCCGGGGGCCGTGAGCCGGGTCGGGACCGGTCGGCGGCTGCGTCAGGGCCGGCGACCGGCTCCAGGACGGGCGTCGCGGCGGTGGCGGGCGCGGCGGGGGGTCGGGCACCGGGTCGGGACTGGTCGGAAGCGGCATCGGCGACGACGACGGGCGGTGCGACCGCTACGGCAGGAGGTTCGGGGGCGGGGGCGGGGGCGGGCGCGGGCGCGGGGGCCGGGGCGGGGACCGGGGGCTGGGCTGGGGCGGGGGTCGGCGACGTGCGGGCGGCGGAGCGACCGGACGGTGCTGCGTGGCGCGGGCCGGAGTGCGCGGGCAGCTCGACGGAGACCGCCGGACCGGCCGCGGCCGAGGACGGGCTCGCGACGGCGCCGGCGAGGGCGAGCTCACGGGGTGCCGAGCGCGTCTGCGCGGTCCATCCCGTGCCGTTCCACCAACGCACGGCAGACGGATCGGTGGGGTCGGCGTACCAACCGGCCTCAGGACTCACGTCGCCCCCTCTCGCGTCGTACGGCGTCACTGCCCCACTGGTGTCTCGGCCAGGGAGGCCGGGAACTGAAGGCGGGGGCCCGGTCAGCCGAACGGCTGGTTGTTGCATCGTGGGTCATGCATCGGCGCCCAGAGGAACCGGGCGGTCACGCGAGACGCTCGGTTCGCTCACGTCCGGGCGGTCGCGACGCGGCGGCGCCGCTCAGGCGACGCGGCGCAGGGCCACGAGGGTGACGTCGTCGCGCCGCCACTCGGGAGAGCCGTCGCGCAGGTCGGCGAGCACCTGGGCGACGAGCTCGCGCGGGTCGCGGGTCGTGACCCCGTCGACGACGGCGGCGAGGTCGTCGTCGGACATCTCGAGGTCGGCGTCGCGCGCCTCGACGAGGCCGTCGGACCAGGCCAGCAGCACGTCGCCACGGTCGAGCCTCGCCGCGCGGGTGGCCCAGGTGCCGCCGAGGGCGGAGAGCAGCGGACCGGTGGGGTCCAGGCGGGTGCGTCCGGCGGTCTCGCCCCGAGGCAGGAGCCAGCCCGCCGGGTGGCCGGCGTTGGCCCACGCCACCGTTGCCGCGGCCGGGTCGAGCACGGCGACCAGCGCCGTCGCGAAGCGGCCGTCGGCGGCGTCGGTGAACGACGTCGCGCCACGGGTGAGTGCCGTGCCCGCGTCGAAGCCGGACCTCAGGGCCACCGTCATCACCGAGCGCAGCCGCTGCAGCACGAGGCCGGCGAGCTCGCCGTGCCCCGCGACGTCGAGCAGCAGCAGCGCCGTGCGCTCGCCGTCGAGCGGCAGCACGCCCCACCAGTCGCCGGCGAGGACGCCGTGCGCCGCCTCGACCCGGCCGTGCACCTCGAGACGCGCGGCGACGGGATCGGGCTCGGTCGCGAGATCGGCGCGGATCGCCGACACCACGGGGGACTCCTGGGCCAGGCCCTCCCCGGCCGCGCGCGCGGCGTCGGCCTCGGCGACGAGCGCCCGGCGCATCGCCTCGGCGTCCGAGCCGACCGCGCGCAGCTCCGGCGGTCCGGTGGGGACGATGACCTGCTCGCGGTGGCCCTCACGAGCGACCTCACGCAGCTGGTCGCGCAGCTCGTCGAGCGGGTGCAGCACCCAGCGGCGCACGAGCACGTACGCACCGCCGACCAGCACGAGCAGCACCGCCCCGGCGACGAGCAGGGCCAAGGCCATCCGACGGGCGACGCCGGCCAGCCCGTCGATCGCGACGTCCCGATCCGCGACCGAGGCGTTCTGCACCGCCTTGGTGGACGTCGCGACGTCGAGGTAGGCCGCATGCACCATCAGCCCGATGACGACGAGCGCGACCAGGGCGACCACGGCGAGCAGAGCCATGCGGGTGCGCAGGCTCGGGCCGCCGCTGGGGTCCATGCCGGTCACCGTAGTGACCACGGCGACGCCGAGGGCGGTCCCACGACGTCTCGGTAGGGTCGGCGCATGACCGGGAGCACGCCGCGGCTGCGCGAGACCCTCGACCGCCTCCCGGCCTACGTCGCCGGCCGGCCGCCGACCGGCGCCTCGGGGCTGACGCCGTACAAGCTCTCGAGCAACGAGAACCCGTACGCGCCGCTGCCGGGCGTCCAGGAGGCGATCGCGACCGCGGCCGCCGCGATGAACCGCTACCCGGACCCGGCGTCGAGCGCTGTCGTCGACGCGCTGGCCGAGCGCTACGCCGTCCCCCGCGACCATCTCGCCCTCGGCACCGGCTCGGTCGGGCTCCTGCAGCAGGTCGTGCAGATCAGCGCGGGTCCCGGCGACGAGGTGCTCTACGCCTGGAGGTCCTTCGAGGCCTACCCGATCATGACGATCATCGGCGGGGCGACCCCGGTGCAGGTGCCGCTCCGCCCGGACGAGACGCACGACCTCGACGCGATGGCCGACGCCGTCACCGACCGCACCCGGCTCATCTTCGTCTGCACGCCGAACAACCCGACCGGGACCGTCGTGCGCCAGGACGACCTCGACCGGTTCCTCGCTCGCGTCCCCGACGACGTGCTCGTGATCGTCGACGAGGCCTACGCCGAGTTCGTCCGCGACGCCGACGCCGTGCGCGGCCTCGACACCTACCGTGACCGGCCGAACGTCGCCGTGCTGCGCACCTTCTCCAAGGCCTACGGCCTGGCCGGCCTGCGGGTCGGCTTCGCGGTCGCGCATCCGCGCGTCGCTGCGGCGCTGCGCCAGACCCAGGTGCCGTTCGGCGTGTCGAGCGTCGCCCAGGCCGCGGCGATCGCGTCGCTCGCCGCCGAGGACGCCCTGCTGGAGCGGGTCGAGCTGCTCGTCGCCGAGCGCACCCGGGTCGAGTCGGCGCTCGCCGAGCAGGGCTGGCGGCTCGCGCCGAGCCAGGCGAACTTCGTCTGGCTGCGCCTCGGCGACCGGCTCGACGAGTTCGTCGCGGCCTGCGAGGCCGTGAACCTCGCCGTGCGGCCCTACGGCCAGGACGGCGTACGGATCACGATCGGCGAGACCGAGGCCAACGACCGCTTCCTCGTCGTGAGCGCCGACTTCGCCTGAGCACGGCTCAACGCTCGGCCTGGGCCCGGTCGGCCAGGACCTGTTCCTCCGCCAGTGCACCGGCCCGCCGTCGGGCGATCCGCTCGGCGCTCACGACGAGCATCACGCCGACGACCACGATCGCCCCGCCCACGAGCAGGCCGAGCGTCACCGGCTCGCCGAGAATCCACCAGCCGAGCAGCACCGCCACGACCGGGTTCACGTAGGCATAGGTCGCCACCAGCGACAGCGGGGCGTGACCGACCACCCACACGAACGCGGTGTAGGCGATCAGGGACCCCACGACCACGAGGTAGGCCCAGCCCCACCACGACCGGGAGCTGGCATGCGCCATGTCGGCGAGCCGCTCGCCGCGCGCCAGGCCGACGAGGGTGAGCAGCACTCCGCCCGTGACCATCTCGTAGAGGGAGAGGACGAGCGGGTCGCGAGGGGTGCGGATCCTGGGCTGCAGGAACGACCCGAACGCCCAGCACGCGGTGCTCACGAGCATGGCGAGCGACCAGAAGGTGCGGGCCGCGGTGTCGCCGCCGCTGCCGTGGGCACCCGGTGCCACGAGCACCGTGATGCCGAGGATGCCCACGGCGACGCCGATCCAGGTGACCAGAGGTGGCCGGTCGCCGGTGACGGCCCGGAGGATGACGACCCACAGCGGCATGATCGCGACGATGAGCGCGGCCACCCCGCTCGGCACGTAGCGCTCGGCGAGGGTCAGCACGCCCATCCCGACGCCGAGCAGTAGCGCGCCCACGACCACCGCGCCGCGCAGCTCCGGCCAGGTGACGACGAGCGAGCGCGGGCCGCGCCGCAGCACGAGGAACCCGGCGAGCACCGCGCAGGCGGTGAGGAAGCGGGTGCCGAGGGCGATCAGCGGCGGCATCGACTCGATGGCGACGGCGATCGCGAGGTAGGTCGAGCCCCAGACGACGTACACGATCCACATCGCCGACCAGACGGCCGCGGACGACGCCGGCGCGATGCCGCTCGTCGTCGGGTCGTCGGTCGCCGTGGCCACCCGCACATCTTGGGGCCGGCCGGTGGCCCCGTCACGTCGGCGCGAGGCCCGGGTCCGGAACCCGCCGACCCGCGCGTCCGGAGTCCGGTCGGTGAGCACGCCGGGTCAGCGGTGAGGCAAGCCTCACCCACGGCCGGGCGATCTGTGCAGACTGGTCTCGATCCCAGGCGAGGACAGCCTTGGCTCTGCGACATGGTTCACAGCGATCTGCCCACGGGAGAGGTTTGGGGTGGAGCAAAGTGTCCACTGCACGTCTCGCGTTGCCGGCATCACGAAGGGGTCTGCCTGATGAATGCGCTCGATCTGGCGCGGTGGCAGTTCGGAATCACGACGGTCTACCACTTCCTGTTCGTCCCGCTGACCATCGGAACGTCGATGCTCACCGCGATCACGCAGACGGCGTGGTACCGCACCGGGGACGAGAAGTGGCTCAAGGCCACCAAGTTCTTCGGCAAGCTCTTCCTCATCAACTTCGCGATGGGTGTCGTGACCGGCATCGTGCAGGAGTTCCAGTTCGGCATGGCGTGGAGCGACTACTCCCGCTTCGTCGGCGACATCTTCGGTGCGCCGCTCGCGGTCGAGGCCCTCGCGTCGTTCTTCCTCGAGTCGACCTTCCTCGGCCTGTGGATCTTCGGCTGGGATCGGCTGCCACGCGGCCTGCACCTCGCCACGATCTGGGCCGCGGCCTTCGGCACGATGCTCTCGGCGTACTTCATCCTCGCCGCGAACTCGTTCATGCAGCACCCGACCGGCTTCGTCATCAACCCGGTGACCAAACGCGCGGAGCTCACCGACTTCGGTGCGGTGCTCACGCAGAACACGACGGTCGCGACGTTCGCGCACGTGATCTCGTCGTCGTTCCTGGTGTCCGGCGTGATGATGGTCGGCGTCAGCCTCTGGCTGATCATGAAGGGCAAATCCGTCACCTCGATGCGTTCCACGCTCAAGCTCGGCGCGTGGGTGGCGATCGTGGCCGGCCTGCTCGTGATGTACACCGGCGACGTCCAGGCCAAGATCATGGTGCAGCAGCAGCCGATGAAGATGGCTGCCGCCGAGGCGGTCTACACGACCGCCGAGAACGTCCCGTTTAGCATCATCACGGTCGGCAACCTCGACGGCAGCGAGGCATACTGGGCCATCGACATCCCAGGTCTGACCTCGTTCCTCGCGACCGGTCACTGGAACGGCCCGGAGAGCACGGTCAAGGGCATCAACGACCTTCAGGCGCAGTACGAGCAGAAGTTCGGGCCCGGCAACTACGCGCCGTACGTCCCGCTGATCTTCTGGGCGTTCCGGGCGATGATCGGCCTCGGCGGGCTCGGCGTGCTCTTCGCGATGTTCGCGCTGTTCATCACGCGCAAGGAGAAGACGCCGAAGAGCGCGACCATCAAGTGGATGTCCGTGTTCGCGCTGCTGTTCCCGCTCGTCGGGATCTCGGCCGGCTGGATCTTCACCGAGATGGGCCGCCAGCCCTGGATCGTCTACGGCCAGATGAAAACGGCCGCGGGAGTCTCGCCGATCCTGTCGACGTTCACGGTCGGTCTCTCGCTCGTCGTGTTCACGCTGCTCTACGGCGCGCTCGCGGTGATCGAGGTCCGTCTCCTGATCCGGGCCGTGAAGATCGGCCCGCCCGAGACCGTCGAGCTGATGGACGCGGATGACGCGAACAACGGCCAGACCCTGACCTTCTCGTACTGAGACCGGAGCATCGACATGACTCACGACCAGCTCGCGATCATCTGGTTCGTCCTCATCGCCGTGCTCTGGTGCGGCTACTTCGTCCTCGAGGGCTTCGACTTCGGGGTCGGGATCCTGCTGCCCTTCATCGGCAAGAACGAGGCGGAGCGACGCACGATCGTCTCGACCCTCGGCCCGGTGTGGGACGGCAACGAGGTGTGGCTGCTCACGGCGGGCGGCGCGACCTTCGCGGCGTTCTCGCTGTGGTACGCCACCCTGTTCAGCGGCTTCTACCTCGCCCTGCTGCTGATCCTCGTGGCGCTCATCGTGCGCGGCGTGGCCTTCGAGTTCCGCAGCAAGCGCGGCACCACGGCCGCCCCGAACTGGCGACGCAACTGGGACTGGGCGATCTTCTTCGGCTCGTTCCTCCCGGCGTTGCTGTGGGGCGTCGCGTTCGCCAACATCGTGGCGGGCGTGCCGCTGGAGCTCCAGAACGGCAACAGCGAGTTCACCGGCAACCTGTTCACGCTGCTGAACCCGTACGCCCTCCTCGGCGGTCTGGTCACCCTGGGCCTGTTCACGACCCACGGCGCGATCTTCCTGGCGCTCAAGACCGAGGGCGACATCCGCACCCGCGCCAACAAGCTGGCCGGCCAGATCGGTCTCGTCACCGCGGTGCTCGCGGTGGCCTTCGGCCTCTGGACCCAGCTGGCGCACAGCAACAACACGGTGGCCAGCGTCGTCGTGCTCGTCCTGGTCGTCCTCGCCTGGGTCGGGGCGCTCGCCGCGAACCGCCTCGGCCGTGAGGGCTGGGCGTTCATCGCCTCCGCCGCCACCATGGTGTTCGTCGTGGCCTTCCTGTTCGTCTGCCTCTACCCGAACGTGATGCCGAGCTCCACGAACGCGGACGCGACGCTCACGGTCCAGAACGCGGCGAACTCGCAGTACACCCTCACGATCATGACCTGGGTCGCGGTGATCCTGACGCCGGTCGTGCTGGTCTACCAGTCGTGGACCTACTGGGTGTTCCGCAGGCGGCTCTCGCCCAGCCAGATCCCCGACCCGGAGCACGGCTCCCTCGACCTGCCGCACGAGGTGTCGGCGTAACTGCCGGTTCCCACCAACGTAACCTGTCGAGGTGGCCAAACCGCTCGATCCCCGGCTGCTGCACTACGCCCGAGGCGTACGCACGCTGCTGATCGGGTCCGTCGCGGTGGCCTCCGGTACCGCAGTGCTCGTCGTCGCCCAGGCGTTCTGCCTGGGCGACGTCGTGTCACGGGTGTTCCTCGGGGGCGCCGCCCTCGCCGACGTCATGAACGTCGTCGTGCTGCTCGCTGTCGTGGTCCTCGGCCGGGCGCTGCTGGCCACCTTCGGCGAGACCCTCGCGCAGCGGGCCGCCACGCGCACGTCGGCACAGCTGCGCGAGGCGCTGCTCGCGCACGTGGTGCGCCTCGGGCCGATCTGGCTCTCCGGTGAGCGACGCGGTCAGGTCGCGACCCTCGCCACGCGCGGGGTCGACTCCGTCGAGCCCTACGTCGCGCGCTACCTGCCGCAGCTGGTGATCGCGATCATCGTGCCGCTGACCGTCGGAGTCGCGATCCTCACCCAGGACCTCGTCGCGGCGATCATCGTCGCGGTGACGGCGCCGCTGATCCCGGTGTTCATGGCGCTCATCGGCATGTACACGCAGTCGGCCACCGCCAAGCAGTGGTCGACCCTCGGCGTGCTGTCCGGCCACTTCCTCGACGTCGTCGCCGGTCTGCCGACGCTCAAGGCCTTCGGCCGTGAGCGGGCGCAGTCCCAGCGGATGGCCGAGGTCGACCAGCGCTACCGCACCGCGACGCTCGGCGTCCTGCGCGTCTCGTTCCTCTCCTCGTTCGTCCTCGAGCTGCTCGCGACGGTGTCGGTGGCCGTCGTGGCCGTGTCGATCGGCCTCCGTCTGCTCGACGGCGGCCTCACGCTCCAGACGGGCCTCACCGTCCTGATCCTCGCCCCCGAGGTCTACCTCCCGATCCGCGCTGTCGGAGCTCAGTTTCACGCCGCGGCCGACGGCATCGACGCCGCGGAGCAGGTGTTCGGGATCCTCGCCACCGAGCCGGCGGTGACCGGCACGCGCACCGACGTGCCGGGCGGCGACGTCGTGGTCGACGCCGTCACCGTCACGTACCCCGGGTCCGACGTGGTGGCCCTCGCGCCGGTCTCCCTGACGCTGCGGTCCGGGCGCGTGACCGCCGTGGTCGGACCCTCCGGCGTCGGCAAGTCCACCCTGCTCGCAGCGCTGCAGGCGTTCGTCGCGCCGACGGCAGGGGCGGTGCTGGTCGGCGGCGTCGACCTCGCGACGCTCGACCCCGAGGCGTGGCGGCTCACCATCGGCGTCGTCGGCCAGGACCCGGTCCTCGTCGGCCCGACGGTGGCCGACGACGTGCGGCTGCGCCGTCCGGCGGCGACCGCCGCCGAGGTCGATGCGGCTCTGCGCGCCGCGGGCATCGACCCCGCGACCCTCCCGGACGGTGCGGCCTCGCGCGTCGGCGACCTCGCCTCCGACGTGTCCGCCGGCCAGCGGCGCCGGGTCGCGCTCGCCCGCGTGCTGCTCGACCCGCCCCCGCTCGTGCTGCTCGACGAGCCGACCGCGGGTCTGGACGACGCGACGGAGATCGACGTTGTCGACGCGATCCGTCGCCTCGCCGACGCTGGCGCCGCGGTGGTCGTCGTGGCGCACCGGCCCTCGCTGGTCGAGGGCGCCGACGAGATCGTCGAGCTCGACCCCGTGGGGGTGGGGGCGTGACGACCGTCGAGCTGGGCGTGAGCGCCCCGGCCGTCTCGCCGGTGCGGCGGCTGTGGCCGTGGGTGGCGACGGAGTGGAAGCGGCTCGCCCTCGCGGTCCTCCTCGGCTCGCTCGCGATCGGGTGCGGCGTGGCGCTGCTCGCGGTGAGCGCGTGGCTCATCTCCAGCGCCGCGTTGCAGCCGCAGATCTTCACCCTCGACCTCGCGATCGTCGGTGTCCGCGCCTTCGGCATCGGCCGTGGCTGCTTCCGCTACGCCGAGCGGCTCGTGTCCCACGACGCCGCGTTCCGCGCGCTCTCCCGGCTGCGCCTGGCCGTCTACGACCGGCTGGCCGTGGTCGCGCCCGCGGGCGTGCCGGCGTACCGCCGTGGCGACCTGCTCGAGCGCCTGGTCCGCGACGTCGACGCCACGCAGGACCTGCCGCTGCGGGTCCTGGTGCCGTACGCCTCCGGCGCGCTCGTCGCCGTCGCGTCCGTGGTGCTGGCGTTCTTCATCCTGCCCGTGGCCGGGCTCGTGCTGCTGGTCTCGCTCCTGCTCGCGTCCACCGTCGTCCCGTGGATCACCTCGAGCGCCGCCGCCGAGGCGGAGCGGCTCAGCGCCCCGGCGCGCGGCGAGCTCAACGGCGACGTCCTCACCCTGCTCGACGGCGTCGCCGACCTCACGACCGCCGGTGCCGCGCAGGCCTGGCTCGACCGGCTCGCCGAGGACGACCGTCACATCGGGCGCCTCGCCGAGCGTCGCGCGCGTGCGGCGGGACTCGCCTCGGGGCTCGGGATCCTGCTCTCCGGCGGCGCGGTCGTGGTGATGCTGCTCGTGGCGATCCCGGCGGTGCGCTCCGGCGAGCTCGTCGGCGTCAACCTCGCGGTGCTCGCGCTGCTGCCGCTCGCGACCTACGAGGCGGTCGTCGCGATGCCGACCGCCGCTCTCGCGCTCGGGCGGGTGCGCGGTTCCGCGCAGCGCGTCGTCGAGGTGCTCGACGCGGTGGACCCGGTGCCCGACCCGGCGGTCCCGGTCGCCGCGCCGCAGGGCGTGGTCGGCGTGCGCCTGCACGGCGTCAGCGCCGGGTGGCCGGGCGGCGACCTCGTGCTGAGGGGTCTGGACCTCGACGTCGCGCCCGGGTCCCGGGTGGGCGTGGTCGGCTCGTCCGGCGTGGGGAAGTCCACCCTGCTGGCGGTCCTCGCCGGGTTCCTGCCCTACGACGGCTCCGTGCGGCTCGGCGACGTCGAGCTGTGCGAGATGACCGGGCACGACGTCCGCCGGGTGGTCGGCTGGTGCCCCCAGCTGCCGCACGTGTTCGACACCTCGGTCGTGGAGAACGTGCGGCTGGCCAGGCCCGAGGCCGACGACGACGAGGTCCGCGCGGCACTCGATGCCGTGGGTCTCGGTCCGTGGCTCGATGCCGCGCCGCAGGGGATCCACACCCCCGTGGGCGACCACGGCGCGCTCGTGTCCGCCGGCCAGCGCCAGCGCCTCGGCGTCGCCCGTGTCCTGCTCGCCGGTCACCCCGTGGTGCTGCTCGACGAGCCCACCGAGCACCTCGACGAGGCCACCGCCGACGTCGTCGCTGCCGAGCTCCTGCGCGCCCTCGCCGGCCGCACGGTTCTCTGGGTCGCCCACCGCCCCCACGGCCTGGCCGCCCTCGACGCCCTCGTCCGCCTCACCTGAGGCCCCACCCCTCCCACCTTCGTGCCCACCTTTCTGTCGCTGCCCGCCCGTCCGGAGGGTCGGTAAACGACAGATAGGTGGGCAACAGCGGTCGGGGCGCGGGGTTCGGCGTCGAGTACCGACCGACCGCTCCCAGGTGCTTTGATGCGGGGGACACGCGGCGTCGCGTGGGAGGCCGGCGGCGATCCCGACGGCTCCTCCGGGCGGCGCCAGATCGGCAACCGCCCAGGAGGTCCACCCATGACCGCAGACGGAGGCCCCGAGCTCGTCCAGCTCCTCACCCCCGAGGGCGAGCGGGTCCACCATCCCGAGTACGACGTCGACCTGACCGACGAGCAGCTGCGCGGGCTCTACCGCGACCTCGTCCTGGTCCGCAGGGTCGACTCCGAGGCCACCGCGCTGCAACGTCAGGGCGAGCTCGGGCTCTGGGCCCAGTGCATCGGGCAGGAGGCCGCGCAGGTCGGCTCCGGCCGCGCGCTGCTGCCCGGCGACTTCGCCTTCCCCACGTATCGCGAGCACGGAGTGGCCTGGGCACGCGGGGTGCAGCCGCTGCAGCTGCTCGGCCTGTTCCGTGGCGTGACCAACGGCGGGTGGGACCCGCACGAGCACAACATGGCGCTCTACACGATCGTCATCGGCGACCAGACCCTGCACGCCGTCGGCTACGCCATGGGCATGCAGCGCGACGGCAGCGACGACGCCGTCATCTGCTACTTCGGTGACGGCGCGACGAGCCAGGGCGACGTCAACGAGTCCTTCGTCTTCGCCGCTGTCTACAACGCGCCCGTGGTGTTCTTCTGCCAGAACAACCAGTGGGCGATCAGCGAGCCGCTCGAGCGGCAGACGCGCATCCCGCTCTACCGCCGCGCCGACGGCTTCGGCTTCCCCGGCGTCCGCGTCGACGGCAACGACGTCCTCGCCGTGCTCGCCGTCACGACTGCCGCGCTGCAGGCCGCGCGCGAGGGCCAGGGACCGACCCTGGTCGAGGCGTTCACCTACCGGATGGGCGCGCACACCACCTCCGACGACCCGACCCGCTACCGCGTCTCGGCCGACCTCGAGGCCTGGAAGCTCAAGGACCCGATCGAGCGCCTGCGGGTCTACCTCGCACGCAACGGCTGGGCCGACAGCGACTACTTCGCCTCGGTCGACGCCGAGGCCGAGGCGATGGCCGTCCACCTGCGCGAGGGCTGCCGGGCTCTGCCCGATCCGGCGCCGACGTCGATGTTCGACCACGTCTACGCCGCACCGCACCCGCTCGTCGAGGCGGAGCGCGCCGAGTTCTCGGCGTACCACGCCTCCTTCGCGGGAGGGGAGCACTGATGGCCGCGACGACGATGGCGAAGGCGATCAACGCCGGCCTGCGCAAGGCGCTCGAGAACGACCCCAAGGTCCTGCTCATGGGCGAGGACATCGGCAAGCTCGGCGGAGTCTTCCGGGTGACCGACGGGCTGCAGAAGGACTTCGGCGAGGCGCGCGTCATCGACTCGCCGCTCGCGGAGAGCGGCATCGTCGGCACGGCGGTCGGCCTCGCGATGCGCGGCTTCCGCCCCGTCGTCGAGATCCAGTTCGACGGGTTCGTGTTCCCTGCGTTCGACCAGATCGTCACGCAGGTCGCCAAGCACAACGCCCGCTCCGCCGGACGCACGCCGATGCCCATCACCATCCGCATCCCCTACGGCGGCGGCATCGGCGCCGTCGAGCACCACAGCGAGTCGCCCGAGGCCTACTTCGCGCACACCGCCGGCCTGCGCGTGCTGTCGCCGTCGAACCCGCTCGACGCCTTCGTCATGGTGCAGCAGGCGATCGCCCACCCCGACCCGGTGATCTTCTTCGAGCCGAAGCGCCGCTACTGGGACAAGGCCGAGGTCGACGAGAGCCTCGACCTCGCCTCGGCGCCGTCGCCGTTCACCGCCCGCGTCGTACGCCCGGGCTCGTCGATCACCGTCGCCTGCTACGGCCCGATGGTGCGCACCTGCCTCGAGGCCGCGACCGCTGCCGCGGCCGACGGCCTCGACATCGAGGTCGTCGACCTGCGCACGATCTCTCCGCTCGACATCGACACGATCGCGGCGTCGGTACGCCGCACCGGCCGGCTCGTCGTCGTGCACGAGGCGCCGGTCTTCCTGGGCCTCGGCGCCGAGCTCGCCGCTCGCATCACCGAGCAGTGCTTCTACTTCCTCGAGGCACCCGTGATCCGGGTCGGCGGCTACCACACGCCCTACCCGCCGTCCCGGCTCGAGGAGGACTACCTCCCCGACCTCGACCGCGTCCTCGACGGCGTCGACCGCGCGATGGCGTTCTGAGATGGCCGCCGAGACGACCGACCTGCGCACCTTCGCCCTGCCCGACGTCGGCGAGGGCCTCACCGAGGCGGAGATCCTCACCTGGCACGTGAAGGCGGGCGACACCGTCGTGGTCAACCAGACCATCGTCGAGATCGAGACCGCGAAGGCCGCCGTCGAGCTCCCCTGCCCCTACGCCGGCACCGTCGCCGAGCTCTTCGTCGCCGAGGGCGACGTGGTCCCCGTAGGAACCCCCATCCTCACGATCGCGATGGAGGGGGCCTCTGCTACCCAGGCGACGGGTCCAGGGGCGCCGGCCGGAGGGATCAAGCCTGACCGCCCGGAGGACGGCGCCCCTGGACCCGGTGCCGGACCCGTACCGCAGGCCATCGACTCGGTACCGACCTCGGCAGCGACCGGAGCGAGAGAAGCCGTCCTCGTCGGCTACGGCGTCAAGCAGACCGGCACTCCGCAACGTCGCGCGCGCGTGCTTGCGCACGACCCCCACGGCACCACCGCGCCCGAGGCCGGCCCGCCCGGCGAGGCCGTGAAGCCGGTCCGTCACGGCGGGCTCGAGATCGGGAGGCACGCCGAGGAGGTGCTCTCGCAGCGCTCCGTCGTCCTCGCCAAGCCGCCGGTACGCCGGCTGGCGAAGGACCTGAAGGTCGACCTCGCCGGCGTCGACGCCACAGGTGCCGGCGGGATCATCACGAGGGCCGACGTCGAGCGGACGGCCATGCTCGCGGCCTCGGTCCACGACCGCGGGCGGGACGCCTCCGTGGCCGGTGCGTCGGGACTCGTGCACGCGGGACCGGTGGCGTCGGGCGTCCGCGACGCGTCGGTGCCGCGGGAGGTGCGGGTCCCGGTCAAGGGCGTCACGAAGGTGATGGCGGAGGCGATGGTGGCGAGCGCGTTCACCGCGCCGCACGTCACCGAGTGGGTCGAGGTCGACGTCACCCGCACCCTCGAGCTCGTCGAGCGGCTGCGCACCCGTCCGGAGCTCGACGGCGTCAAGGTCAGCCCGCTGCTGCTCGTCGCGGCCGGGCTCGTCCGCGCCGCGCGGCAGTACCCGGGGATCAACGCCACCTGGGACGCCGCGGCCGCGGAGATCGTGACGAAGAACTACGTGAACCTCGGCATCGCCGCAGCCACGCCGCGCGGGCTCGTCGTCCCCAACGTGAAGGACGCCGACCTGCTCGACCTCGTCGGGCTCGCCCACGCGCTGCAGGACCTCGTCGACACCGCGCGCGCCGGTCGCACCACGCCCGCCGACATGGCCGGCGGCACCATCACCATCACCAACGTCGGCGTCTTCGGCATCGACGGCGGCACCCCGATCATCAACCCCGGCGAGAGCGCGATCCTCTGCATGGGACGCGCGGTCGCCAAGCCGTGGGTCGTCGACGGCGAGATCCGCGTGCGCCAGGTCATGGCGCTCTCGCTGTCGTTCGACCATCGGCTCGTCGACGGTGCGCTGGGCTCGCGGGTGCTGGCGTCGGTGGCCGGCTTCCTCGAGGACCCGGCGGTGGCGCTTGTCCTCGGCTGAGGGCGGGGTCGCGCACCCGTCCGGACGGTTCGTCGAGTCCGGCCCCGACCCGTCCGGCCGGCGCGCCACCCTCGGCACCTGGTTGCGCCCGGAGCACATCGCGTGGTCCGTGCGTCACGTGCGCGAGCTGATCCCGACCGAGCGGATCCGCTCGTCGCCGTCGCCACGCGTCCTGCCGGAGCGCATCGACGGCGCGCTCCTCGACGTGGTCGTCGACGCCCACGACGGCCCGGTACGGCTCGAGGAGCTGCTCCGCGACCGTGAGCGCGACGCGCTGCTGGTCTTGCACCGCGGCGAGATCGTGCTCGAGTGGCTCGCGCCCGGCGTCCGCACCGACGAGCAGCACCTCGTGTTCAGCGTCACGAAGTCGGTGACGGGGCTGCTCGCCGGGGCGCTCACCACGCGCGGCCAGCTCAACCTCGCGGCGCGGGTGGGCGACCTCGTCCCCGAGGTCGCCAGCAGCGCGTTCGCCAACGCGACCGTGCGTCAGCTCATGGACATGGAGGCGTCATACGCCTTCGTCGAGGACTACACGCCCGGCCCGGACGTCGTGGCCTACCGCCGCGCGGCCGGCTGGTGCCCCGCGCCACCGGACGCCCCGGCGCTGCGCGAGTTCCTCGCCACGCGGAGGCCGGACGGGCCGCACGGCGAGCGCTTCCGCTACCTCTCGCCCACGATCGACATGCTCGGCTGGGTCTGCGCCCGGGCCGCGGGCACCACCTGGGCGGAGGCGGTCGAGCGCCATCTGTGGCAGCCGTGCGGCGCCGAGCTGGGCGCCAGCGTGACGCTCGACCGGGAGGGCACGCCGCGGGCCGCGGGCGGGATGAGCGCGCTGCCGCGCGACGTCGCCAGGCTGGGTCTCGTCGTCGCGGAGCGCGGCGCGGGGATCGTCAGCGAGGAGTTCCTCGACGACCTGCTGCACGCGGGTCACCGCGAGCAGTGGGCGCGCGGCGACGTCGCGGGCATGTGGCCCGACGGCGCCTACCGCTCCGGCTGGTACACGCCGAACGTCGACCCGGAGGTCACGCTCGGCATGGGCATCCACGGCCAGATGCTCTACGTCGACGTCGCGCGCCGGGTGGTCGTCGTCGTCCTCTCGTCCTGGTCGGACCCGGACCCCGAGCCCTGGCACCTCGACAACCACGCCCTGTGCCGCGCCCTGGCCCACCACGTCGCGCCCTGACCCCACCCCTCGCGAGGTCACTGACGCAACTGTCACCCTGGGGCGCCCCAGCCTCGCACGTGCGCCAGTGACGTCGGAGGGGGCTAGGGGGTGATGGCGAGGGCCTCGAGGATCCTGCCGGCCAGCTCCGGCTCGCCGCTCACCCGAGCTCGCTCCTGGACCTCGGCGGACGTGACGTCGAGACGGCCGGCACCGAGGCGGGCGTAGGTCTCCCAGTCGGTGTCGAGCGCGATGGTCGGCGCCTCCGGACGGGACACCTCGTCGATGTCCACGCCGCGCCGGTCGTCGTCGATGCCGGCCCAGCGCTCGAACGCGATCGGGCCGGTCACGCTGACGCGGAACGTCGTGCCCGCCGGCGCCTCGATGTTGCGTGCCAGGACGAAGGACGTCGAGCGCGCCATCTGCAGGGCGGAGACCTGCGCACCCGGCGTCGCGAGGTCGCCGGGATGACCCGCCGCGCGGCGCATGTCCTGCAGGTGGGTCCAGCTGTCGAAGATGCGGATGCGCAGCAGCCGCTCGAGCGGCACCAGGCTGCCGAACAGACCCATGACCTCGCTGTCGAGGGAGAGGTCGTCCAGGGCCATGATCTGCGCGAGCCGCACGTCGATCAGCGTGTCGAGCTCGTTGCAGGCGCCGACCTGCGACAGGGGTCGGCGTACGTCGACGCCGATCTCGGTCATGCGCGAGAAGTCGCTCTCGACGTGCGGGAACCGCGACCAGTCCACCTCGTGCTCGGGGTCGCGGCGGCCGGCGACGAACGCCTCGGTCCAGCACAGGTGGCGTAGGACGTCGCCCACCGTCCAGCCCGGGCACTCGGTCGACGTGTCCCACTGCTCGGGGGTCACCACCCGGCCGAGCATGCTCACGGCGCGCAGCGTCTGCTCCCAGGAGTCGAGGAGCGCCCGCAGGTCGTAGGTCTCGGCAGCCATCGCGGTCATCCCCGGAGGCTAGTCCCGGGACGCGTGCGGCAGGATCGAACCCGTGAGTCTCACGTCGACCTGGGTCGCGCGGTGGCGCGCGGCGCCCTCGCGCCCCGTGCTGCTCGACGCGGCGGACGGCGCGGTGCTCACCGGTCTCGAGGTCGACCGGGCGACCGTCGCACTCGGCGTACGCCTCGCCGCGGCAGGTGTACGCGCCGGTGACCGGGTCGTGCTGTCCTGCGCGCCGTCGGTCGCGACCGTGGTCGCCTACGTCGCGCTGCTGCGCCTGGGAGCCGTGGTGGTGCCCGCGAACACGGCGTACACGGCGACCGAGCTCGAGCACATCGTCGGTGACGTGCGACCGGTGCTGGCGCTGCTCGACGACCCGACGCGCATCGACGACCTGCCGCTCGGGAGCCACCGCGCCGACCTGTCGGCCCTGCCGGCTCGCGGCGACTCCGCGGGCTGGGCGGCGCTGGACGCCGCGGTCGACGCCGATCCCGCGATGATCGCCTTCACGAGCGGCACGACCGGCCGGCCCAAGGGCGCGGTGCTCTCGCACGGCAACCTCGACGCCGGAGCGCGGTCGCTGGTGCAGGCGTGGGGCTGGACGTTCGAGGACCGCCTCGTGCACGCGCTGCCGATGTTCCACATGCACGGGCTCGGCGCGGCCATCAACGGGACGCTGTCGGCCGGCGCGTCGATGGTCGTGCTGCCGCGCTTCGACCCCGCAGCCGTGGTCGACGCCGTGACGGCGTACGGCGCGACCCTCTTCTTCGGCGTGCCGACGATGTACGCACGACTGCGCGACTCCGGGCTTCTCGCGGAGCTGTCCGGACTCCGCCTGCTCGTGAGCGGATCCGCACCGCTGGATCCCCTGTTGTTCCAGGCGATCGCGGCGGAGACGGGTCAGGCGCCGATCGAGCGCTACGGCATGAGCGAGACCGTCATGCTCACCTCGAACCCGCTGCACGGTGAGCGGCGTGCGGGCTCGGTCGGTCTGCCGCTGCCCGGCGTCGAGGTGCGGCTCGGTGAGGGGGGAGCGGTCGAGGTCACCGGGCCGAACGTGTTCGGCGGCTACTGGGAGCGCCCGGACGCCGACCGCGAGTCGTTCACCGCGGACGGCTGGTTCCGCACGGGGGATATCGGCGAGCTGGACCCCGACGGCTACCTGCGCCTCGTCGGTCGCGCGAGCGACCTGATCATCACCGGCGGCTTCAACGTCTACCCGCGCGAGGTCGAGGACGCCATCGTCTCGCACCCCGACGTCGTGGACGCCGCGGTCGTCGGGATCCCGGACGACACCTGGGGCGAGACCGTCGTCGCCTTCGTCGTTCTCCGCGCCCGCCCCGCCCAGATCACGTCGCCCGCGGCGGGTCCGTCGGGCGCGAGCGGTGCGGCGCATGCCGCGGCGGTCGCGGACGCGCTGGCCGCGCACGTGGAGCCCAGGCTCGCGGCGTACAAGCGCCCGAGGCGCTGGACCGCGCTCCCCGAGCTGCCCCGCAACGCGATGGGCAAGGTGCAGCGCGACGTGCTCCGCACGATCTGATCACCACCAGTGACTCGGGATCTGGACGGGTCAGGGATGATGTCGGCATGACGCGGGTGGCCCTGATCCAGCTCGACGTGAACGACTCCGAGTCGGTCACGGAGCGCATCGAGCGCGCCGGCGCGCTCGTCGAGGGGCTCGTCGACGTCGACCTCGCGGTGCTCCCCGAGCTCTGGCACGTCGGCGCGTTCGACCTCGACGCCGCGCGCGAGCACGCCGAGCCGATGGACGGCGCCGTCGTCACGCGCATGCGCACGGCGGCGGCGAAGGCAGGCCTCTGGCTGCACGCGGGCTCCTTCGCCGAGCTCTCGGGCGGCCACCGCTTCAACACCTCGGTGGTCATCGACCCGTCCGGCGACGTGGTCGCGACCTACCGCAAGCAGCACCTGTTCGGCTGGGAGGGCGGCGAACCCTCGGTCATGACGGCGGGGGACAGCCTCGTCGTGCTCCCCACCCCGCTCGGCGCGACCGGGCTCGCGACCTGCTACGACCTGCGCTTCCCGGAGCTCTTCCGCCGCCTGGTCGACTCGGGCACGGAGACGTTCCTCATGGCCTCGGGCTGGCCGATGCCGCGCATCGAGCACTGGTCGGTGCTCGCCCGGGCCCGGGCGATCGAGAACCAGGCCTGGGTCGTCGCGTGCAACACCGCGGGCACCCACAACGGCGTGCTGATGGGCGGTCGGTCCGTGGTCGTCGACCCGCGCGGGACCGTGGTGGCCGAGGCCGGCGACGACGAGGAGATCCTCTACGCCGACGTCGATCCGGGCGCCGTGCGCGAGTGGCGTCAGGCGTTCCCCGTGCTCGCCGACCGCCGGCTGTAGGAGTCGCGCGTGCCCAACCCCTCCACCTCGCTCGCGCTCGTCGCGTGGATCCCCTGGCGTCCGGCGCTGCTCGCCGCCGCTGTGCTCGGCCTCGTGGCGCTCGCCCTGCGGACGCGGCCGGGGGCGGAGCGGGCATCGCGGATCACCGCCGAGGCGGCGCTCATCAGCGCGCTCTACGCCGGCTGGCAGTACGCCGGCTCGCTCGTCGGCGGCAGCGCTCCGGAGGCGCGCGACGCGGGACTCTGGCTCGACCGGGTGGAGCGGTTCCTCGCCTGGCCGAGCGAGGCCGCCATCCAGCAGCAGGTGCTCGGCGTCGACTGGCTGATCCACGCCGCGAACGCGTACTACTCGATCGTCCACGTGCCGGTGTTCGTCGCCACGATGGTGTGGGTGCTCGTGCGCCACCTCGAGGACTGGCCCTTCGCGCGGACCGTCGTCGCGCTCACGACGGGCATCTGCCTGCTGATCGAGTTCAAGGCCGTGGCCCCGCCGCGCCTGATCCCGAGCCTCGGCATCGTCGACACCGCCGCCGGGACGGGCGACTCGGTCTACGACCGCATCGCGGGCGCCAACCAGTACGCCGCCATGCCGTCGGTGCACGTCGCGTGGGCGGCCATCGTGGCGCTGCTCGTCATCGTCTCGGCGCGCAGCCGCTGGCGCTGGCTCGCGCTGCTCTACCCGCTGCTCACGACCTGGGTCGTCGTCGTCACCGGCAACCACTTCATCATCGACGGTGCGGTCTCGGTGCTGATCCTGGCGTTCGCGGTCGGCGTCACCCTGCTCTTCCCGTCCCAGCGCCCACGACGCTTCGCGCACCGGCTCGAGGCGGCGCGCGAGGAGGGCGAGCTCGAGCCGTCGGTGCGCTGAGGGCCCCGGACCCGTCAGCGGGTCGCGAGGAAGGCGAGCACCCGCTCGCGCAGGAGCCCGGAGGCTTCCGCGTCGTAGGACGGCAGGGAGCTGTCGGCGAAGAGGTGCTGGTCGCCCGGGTAGAGGAACAGCTCCGCGTCGTCGGCCTCGGCCACGAGCGCGCGGGCGGCGTCGATGTCGCCGTCGCCGACGAACCACGGGTCGGCATCCATCGCGTGCACCTGCACCGGCACACCAGCGGGCCACGCGGCGCCGAACTCCGAGACGGGCACCGTGGAGTGGAACAGCAGCGCCCCGCGCGCCCCCGGGCGGCTCTGCGCGAGGGCCTGCGCGGGCAGCACGCCGAGGGAGAAGCCGGCGTAGACCAGACCGTCGGGGAGCTCCGCGGCACACGCGATGCCACGTCCGATCAGCGTGCCGAAGCCGACCTGCTCGGCGTGGGCGACACCGGCCTCGAGGTCGTGGAACACCTCGCCCTCGTAGAGGTCCGGCGTGTGCACCGTGTGCCCCGCCGCGCGCAGGTCGTCGGCGAACGCGAGCACGCCAACGGTGAGGCCGTGCGCGTGGTGGAACAGCAGGATCTCGGCCATGTCGGACTCCCTCGGGTGGGTGCGGTCAGGTCATCAGATCAGGTGGCACCGACGGTGGAACCGGGCCGGCGCTCGCGAGGTCGACCGGCGGCGCCATCGCGCTCAGCGCCCGAGGTCCGTGACCCTGACAGGCTGCGAGGCGCGGTCGTACGTCGTCCACTCGCCGACCTGCCGACCCCGGTCGAACGACCCGGTCCGCATGAGCGAGCCGTCCTTGCGCCACCAGCGCCAGGCACCGTGCGGCTCGCCGTCCTTCACCCTGCCCTTGGCCTTGAGCCCGCCGTCGGCGTGGAAGTCGCGACGGAACCCCTTGCTGTCCGGGGCTGCCGACGCCTCCGCCAGGCGCGCTGCGATCACGGCCCGCACCAGGGCCGTGGGAAGCGGTGCGTCGACCGCGAACCGGACGGTGCCCTTGGCCAGGTCGTAGCCGGAGAGGCGGTCGGCGAGACCGTCGAGCGCGGTCCCGGAGTGGGGGAAGAACGCGCAGTGCTGCCTGCTCGCGGCAATCCCGGCGACCGCCGTGCCGTCGACCCGCCACGAGGGCATGCCGTAGGCGAGACACTCCTCGGCGCGCGGGAGCAACGAGCCGATCGTTGCGCGCATCGTCGTCAACGTGCTGCGCTGCGGCTCCGGTTGCGCCGCGAGGTAGGTGTCGACCCCATTGCCCATGCCGTCGATCCAACCCCATGGCGCGTGCACCGGGAAGCCTGCGGCTGCGGTTGGATGAGGTCGTGGCGACCTCCCGCGCTCGCGTGCGCGCCCCCGAGTTCGTGGGCGCGTCCGACGATCAGCGTTGACGAGGGGGAGGTCATGACCGAGCAGGGTCACGACGCCGTCGTCGACGACTCGCACGCGCAACGACTCGAGCTGCTGGCGAGGTGACGACGATGGCGCTCTACGTCAGCCTGTCGATCCTCGCCGTCCTCATCGCCCTGCCCATCGCGTCGAACGACAACCGGGTGCAGGCGGGACTCACGGTCCTCGGCACGGGGGCGGGGCTGGTGCTGGCCCACCACCTCTCGTTCCGGATGTCGTCACGACTGGTCAACGGCGGGCTGCTGACCCCGGAGAGCATCGACGCGCTCAAGGCGCAGGCGCTCGGTGGGCTGCCCGTCGCAGTGCTGGCGGCTCTGCCGGTCTTCGCGCTCGGTGAGGAGCCCGGCGAGGTGGTCTCCGAGGTGCTGCTCCTCGCCTTCGTCGCCCTCGTCGGCTACCGCAGCGCGAGGTTCACCTCGGGAGTCGCGCGATCCGTGCTCTACGTCGGCGTCATCGTCGCCGCGGTCGCCGTCGTCCTCGCGATCAAGCTCATCGCGGGCAGCCATTGAGAGGGTGCGTCCCTGCCCCGGGCCGAGCACGTGTCCGGCACTGCACGACGTTCGAGAGTGAGACAGTTCCTCCGTGGGAGGAGGCGCCGGGGCGAGGCTGATCGTTCCCGACGAGCGTGTCGACCTGTCGCCGGTGGGGATGCGCGCGGCCGCCGTCCGCCTCGTCGATGACTCCGGCCCCCGCGGGGTGATCGACGTCGAGGTCGAGGGCATCGTCGTACCCATGCTCGTGCACGCGAACGCGGGTTTCACCGTGATGCTGACCCACGAGGCCCTCGCCAAGGTCAACGGCACCCAGGTGGAGAAGGAGAGCGAGTTCGGGCTCGGCGCCGATCTGCGGGTCAGCGAACTCGGCCGCGGTAGCACCACACTTCGTTCCCTGACCGTGGCGGGCACTCGGTTGACCGCCGTCCGGTGCGAGGTGTTCGAGCTGCCGACCACCAACTGGGAAGGGATGCTCGGCGTCGGCTGGCTCGCGGCCGTAGAACCGGTCGTCGATCTGGCGAACCGGCGGATCTACCTCCCGACCTCGCGGCAGCGTGCCGAGGCCGTGCAGCTCCTCGGCCCGGGTGCAACGACTGTGCCGCTCTCTCTCGACCGCGAATCGGGCCGATTCGTCGGCTCGGTCTCCGTCGAGCCTGCCGGGGCGACCGTCGCCAGGTTCGTCGCGACGCGCACGACGTGTACGCGTACAGCGGCGCCGAGCGACCGTCGGGACGTTACGCCATCGGCGGCTGCCTTGGTGCCGACCTCCTGCTCACGACTGGTGCCGTCCTCGACTTTGGATAGCCCTTCAGGGATCGACTCTGCGAGCCCACGGCGGCTCGAGCCCGAGGTCCGGTAGCACGGATGGGGGCGCTCGACGCAGCCGAGACGTGCCGACAGAGCGGTTGGCGAGACTCGTCAGAGGCAACGGGCGCACAATGGCAGTGCGGATGCCGAGAGGTTCGGAAAGCCCCCTCGGGTCCGTGCCGGGAACGTGTGGGTGTCCCGCAACTTGTTCCGACGCGGAACCAAGAACGCCCGACGTGACAGAAGGCCCGCCCCATTCGGGGACGGGCCTTCCGCCAGTTCCGATTCGTCGCGTCCGCGCCGGACCGTTCGCGCTGCAGCGACCCAGCACATCGTGCCGATAGCGTGCCGCTGCCATGACGGCGCGGCGTCGGACGCGCCCTCGTGCAGGGGTCACTGGTTCGACAGCAGGGCGATGCCGAGTGCGAGGGAAACCAGGTAGACGGCGAACGGCGGCAGGACCGCCGCGATCGCGAACGCCGTGGCCCCGGCGATGGCCAGTTCTCGCGGCCATCCGGCAGGTACGACGTCGGGCAGCAGGGCGACCCCCATCACCGTGCGAACCGTCCTAACGATGAAGAGCAGGTTCGTGACGAGCCACGCACGTCGATGGCGAGCAACGATGGTCAGGAACACTCCCTCCTGCGCGGTCCAGGCTCTCAGCAGACGAGGATTCCCCGCTCCGGTCCCGAAGGCGACTGTGCCGAGCACGAGCACCAGCCGGTGACCTGTGATCCGCTCATCTGGTGGAGCCTCCGAGGGACGTTCTCGACGTGACGTCGCCGACGGACGCCATCGTGATCGTGCGACGGTGCGGCGGCTCGGGGGCGGGATGGTCACTCGACGGGCATCGTCTCGATGACCTTCTCCAGGCGGGTGGTGTCGGCGTCGGTCCATCCGGGTGGCTGGCTCACGGCGGCCCACGCCGCGGGCATCGAGGTGCCGTAGTTGTGGCCCTCGCCCTGCGGCACGTCGACGCCGACGAACTGGTCGACCGTCACCTGCAGGAACGTCAGCACCAGGTAGTAGCGCATGGTCGGCGTACGACCCGGGCCGGGCGGCTCGGCCAGCCAGTCGGGCTGCTTGATGAGCAGCTGCGGGCTCCACCAGACGACCGGGTCGTTCGCGTGCTGGAAGTAGGCGACCCGCGGCGGACCCCAGGTGTCGGCCGGCTTCGCGAGGTCGGTCGCGACTCCGGCGTAGCGGATCTGCTTGCCCGCCTGGTAGACCGGCTGCCACTGCGGCGACCCCGGCTCGCGGTCGGCCGCGATCTGTCCCCACGGCTGGCTGAAGTTCGGCGATCCGACCAGCAGGGCCCCCTGCGTGCGGGTCGTGAGGTCCTGCCCCGAGGGGAACGCCGACTGGATCGAGAACGAGCCGAGACTCAGCCCGTAGGCCATGAGCCTGGGCCGCTGCCCGGCCGGCAGCGTCGACCACTTGGCGTAGACGGCGTCGAACAGTGCGCGGCCGGCGTCGCTCGCCCTCTCGACGTCGACCAGGGTCGAGATCCAGCTCGGGAGGAACGAGTACTGGATCGCCGCGACCGCGGTATCGCCGTTCCACTCGTACTCGAGGGAGTCGATCGCCTGCGGCTCGAGCCAGCCGGTGCCGGTGGTGCCGGCGACGACGAGGACCTTGCGGCTGAACGCCCCGGTGCGCTCCAGCTCCTGCACCGCGATCGCCGCGCGCTTCTGCGCGGTGTCGGCGGTGTCGAGCCCGACGTAGACCCGGATCGGGTACATCGCCTCCGCGCCGTTGAACGTCGTGAGGTCCTTCGCCGACGGCCCGCGCGCCACGAAGTTGCGACCCTCCATCCCGAGGGTGTCCCAGGCTGCCAACGACGCGCCCGAACCGGACCGCAGCGAGCTGCTCGGCGCGGTGATGCCGTCCTTCGTGCTCGCGTTGGTGCCGGAGTAGATGGTGTTCATCGCGGCGACGAAGCCGTCGAACACGACGCCGGTGAGCACGCCGTAGATGATCGTGCCGATGATCGCGGCCGAGACCACACCGGCGACCCAGTCCGGGATGTGACGTCGCAGTCCGCGGACGATCCACCCGTTGATCCGCCGCAGCCCGCGGCCGACCAGCAGCGTGCCGATGGCGACCGGCACGGCGACGATCGCGACCTCGAGCGCGGTCGTGAGTCCCTCGTCCGGCTCGCCGACGAGCGTGCGCACCTCGTTCTGCCAGCCGACGCCGAGCAGCAGGAAGTAGACCGCGAGCACGGGTCCGAGGACGGCGAGCACCAGCCAGGCCCGGCGCTTCACCACCGCGTTCGGCTCGCGGACCGGCAGTCGACGGACGAACCAGGAGATCGCGACGCCGACGCCGTAGCCGAGCGCCGCCCCGATGCCGGCGATGACTCCCTCGAACAGCCACGGCCGCGGCAGCAGCGAGGGAGTCAGCGCGGCGCCGAAGGCGAGCACGGCCACGAGGAGGCCGAGGTAGTTCAGCCGACGGGCACGACGCCACCACGACGGCGCGACGTCGGCGCTGCCCGCGGTGTGGTCGACGTCGACGTCGGCGTCGCCCGAGCTCGTCGGAGTACCGGCGCCTGACTTCTTCGGAGTGGGGCTCACCCTCGGAACTCTAGGCGTCGAGCGTCAGCCGCGGCCCGTGCCTGCCCCGGCGGCCTCGACGGACACGGCGCCGGCGGGTGGCAGGTCGCTGCCGCGCTCGCGCGTCAGCCAGTAGACGCCGGCGGCGAGGACGGTCCACACGACGGTGCCGAGGCCACCGCCCACGAGACCGGACCGGGGTCCGAACCGGTCCGCGGCCCACCCGATCACGGGCGCCCCGATCGGGGTGCCGCCGAAGAACACCAGCGTGTAGATGCCCATGACCCGCCCGCGCACCCAGTCCTCGGAGTGGGTCTGCAGGAAGCTCTGCGCCGAGGTCGTGAAGGTCATCGCGAGGATTCCGGCGAACGGCAGCACGAGCAGCATCGACCAGTACGTCGGCGACATGCCGACGACGACCTCCACGGCTCCGAACGCGACCGCGGCGACCAGGACGATCCGCAACGGGACCTGGGTGCGCCGGGCCGAGAGCAGAGAGCCGGCCAGGGCGCCGAGCGCGAGCGCGGTCGACATGATCCCGAAGGCCTCGGCGCCGAGGGCGAACTGCTGTCGTGCCATGAGCGCCATGGTGATCTGGTAGTTCAGGCCGAACGTGGCGACGCCGAACGCCAGCGACAGCACGAGGATCAGCTCGCGACGCACCCGCACGTAGCGCAGTCCGGCGACCAGCTTCACCGCACCGCCGCGGCGGATCTGCGGGAACAGCTCCCGGGCGCGCATCAGCAGGAGGGCCAGGATCGTCACGCCGAACGACGCGGCGTTGAGGATGAAGACCCAGCCGCTGCCGAGCACCGCGACCATGACACCGGCCAGAGCGGGTCCGCCGAGCCGGGCGAGGTTGAACGAGGCGCTGTTGAGCGCGATCGCGTTGTGCAGGTCATCGGGTCCGACGATCTCGTTGACGAAGGCCTGGCGCGCCGGGTTGTCCACCGCCGAGGCGCAACCGAGCAGGAAGGCGAAGACATACACGAGGTGCACGGTCGCCGACCCCGTGAGGGTCACGACGCCGAGGCCGAGGGCGAGCAGCCCCATGGCCGACTGCGTCCACACGATGAGGCGGCGCCGGTCGAAGCGGTCCGCGACCGTGCCGCCCCACAGCGAGAAGAGCAGGTACGGCAGGAACTGAAGGCCGGTGGTGATCCCGAGCGCAACGCCGCTGGTGCCGGACAGGTCGAGCACGAGCCAGTCCTGGGCGACGCGCTGCATCCACGTGCCGGTGTTGGAGAGCACCTGCCCGGTGAAGTAGAGGCGGTAGTTGCGCACCGAGAGCGCGCGGAACATGGGGGTCACGAGTCGGCGAGCACCTCCAGCACGGGGAGGGCCGCACGCAGGGCGGCGCGCTGCTCGCGGTCGAGGCCGAGCAGGTGCTCGGCGAGCCATTCGTCGCGGCGCCGGCGGTCCTCGCGGAGCAGGGTGCGGGCCGGTCCGGTGAGCGACACGAGCTGCTGGCGGCCGTCGGTGGGATCGGGCACGCGGTCGACGTAGCCGCCCTCGGCGAGGTGCGCCAGCGCCTTGGTCATCGACGGTGGTCGGACCTGCTCGTGCTGGGCCAGTGCGCCCGGGGTGAGCGGGCCGAGGCGCTCGAGGGTCGCGAGCACGCTGAGCTGGCCGAGCGGGAGGCCGTGGTCCGCGCGCTGCTGGCGAAGTCGGCGCGCGAGGCGCATCGTGGCGAGCCGCAGGTCGTGCGCGAGGTCGGCGGTGACCGCGGGGCTGGGCGACATGACCGTTAGCCTAACTAACGATCCGGCGGACGGCCAGCGGGATCCGCCGGACGTGCCCATCCGGGCAGACGAAAGAGGGCGGGCCCGATGGGGTCCGCCCTCGTCCGTCTGCGGCTGTGCGCCCTGGTGAGGTCGCGCGCCGCGGGCTCCTACCGCGCTGCCTAGAAGGCGGCCTCGTCGAGGTCCATCAGCGCGTTGTCCGTGCTCTCGGCGATCGAGCGCTCGGCCGCGAGGAGCGGGAAGCGCTGGTGGGCGAAGAACTGTGCGGCGGCGATCTTGCCCTGGTAGAACGCGACGTCCGGCCCGGCCGGTCCGGCGCTGAGCGCGTCGACCGCGATGGCGGCCTGCCGCAGCAGGAGCCAGCCGATGATCAGGTCGCCGAGGCAGAGCAGCAGCCGGGTCGTGTTCTGACCGACCTTGTAGAGCTCCGTCGCGTCGTCCTGCGCCTTCATGGCGTAGCCGCCGAGCGCTCCGACGATCCCCTGCACGTCCTCGAGCGCGCGGCCGAGCATCTCGCGCTCGCGGACCAGCGTCCCGTTGCCGGCGTCGCCCTTGGCGAAGTCCTGGATCTCGCCGCCGAGACGGGTGAGCGCCTGGAACTGGTCGCGCACCATCTTGCGGAAGAACAGGTCGAGACCCTGGATCGCCGTGGTCCCCTCGTAGAGGGTGTCGATCTTCGAGTCGCGGATGTACTGCTCGATCGGGTAGTCCTGCAGGAAGCCGGACCCGCCGAGGGTCTGCAGCGACTGCGCGAGCTGCTCGTAGGAACGCTCGGACCCGACACCCTTGACGATGGGCAGCAGCAGATCGTTCATCCGCTCGGCCGTGTCCAGGTCGACGTCTGCAGGGGCACCGGCCTCGTTCAGCTCCACCTGGTCCTGGTAGTAGGCCGTGAGGTGCACGAGGGCGCGCATGCCCTCGGCGTAGGACTTCTGCATCATCAGGCTGCGACGCACGTCCGGGTGGTGGGTGATCGTGACGCGCGGCGAGTCCTTGTCCATGAACGCCGAGAGGTCGCCGCCCTGCACCCGGTGCTTCGCGTACTCGAGCGCGTTGAGGTAGCCGGTCGACAGCGTCGCGATGGCCTTGGTGCCCACCATCATCCGCGCGTACTCGATCACCTTGAACATCTGCGCGATGCCGTCATGGACGTCGCCCACGAGCCAGCCCACCGCGGGCTGCTTGTCCCCGAAGGTGAGCTCGCAGGTCGTGGAGACCTTGATGCCCATCTTCTTCTCGATGTTCGTCGTGTAGACGCCGTTGCGCTCGCCGAGCTCACCGGTCTCGAGGTCGACGTGGAACTTCGG
>Ga0208851_1000015_pt1 | contig 73916 bp, 73 predicted proteins | sample NGESurshal092012_FD_184481 | JGI IMG/M metagenome (GOLD analysis project Ga0208851, IMG submission 184481) | Arctic peat soil microbial communities from Barrow, Alaska - NGEE Surface sample 415-2 shallow-092012 (SPAdes) | ecosystem: Environmental > Terrestrial > Soil > Wetlands > Peat ... | reverse complement strand
CGTCGCGTTCGGCGGCCAGGCGCGCTTCACCGGCGTGCTGACCGACGCGGCGAAGGTGCCGCTGGCGGGCCAGGCGGTGCGGATCGAGAAGCAGGCCCCCGGCGGGGGCTGGAAGGCGATCGCCCGCGGCGTGACGGGCACCGACGGCGGCTTCGCGCTGAGCGCCGCGTGGACGCGGCCCGGGCTGGCGCGCGCCGTCGCGCTGCAGGTCACCTCGCTGCCCGTCGACGTCGGGATCATCCCCGCGGTGACGGCGCGGGCCGGCGCCGCCCAGGTCGCGCGCGGGGGCGTGGTGACGGTGAGCGGCGCGGTGCGCCCGGCGGGCACCATCGCGGTCGTCGTCGAGCGTCGCAGCGCCGGTCGCTGGCGGCGCATCGGGGTCGTCGGCGGGCGCGCGCGGCCGGCCTACGGCGTGCGCGTGCGCCTCGCACGGCCCGGCGCCTACCGGCTGACGGTGCGCTCCTCGCGCAACGGCCAGGTCGGGGCGGCCGCACCGCTGCTCGTGCGCGCCACGTAAGAGCAAGACTCATTCTCATATAGCGGTAGGCTGTGGGCCTCGTGGCCGACCCGTTCTCCCTGCCGTTCTTCCAGCGTGGCGTGCTCGAGGTGCTGCTGCTCGCCGTCGCCTCGGGGATGCTCGGCACCTGGATCGTCCTGCGCGGCTACGCGTTCTTCGCCCATGCCGCCGGCACGGCGACGTTCCCCGGGCTCGTCCTCGCCGACGGGCTGGGGTTCTCGGCGAGCCTCGGCGCCTTCGCGGCGGCGCTCGTCGTCGCCGTCCTCGTCGGCGGGCTGACCCGGCGCCGCGCGTCGGAGAACGACAGCGCGACGGCGCTCGTCCTGGCCGGGGCGCTCGCGATCGGCGTGATCCTCGCCAGCGACGTCTTCCACTCGCAGGCGAACGTCGACCGCCTGCTGTTCGGCAGCCTGCTGGCGATCGACGGCGCCGACCTGCGACTCGCCGCCGCCGCCGCCGTGATCGTCGCCGCGGCCTCGTTCGTCCTGGGGCCGCGCTGGCTGGCGACGGGCTTCTCCGAGCAGGGTTCGCCGTCCGCGCGCCCGCGCAGCGACGTCGCGCTCGTCGTCCTGATCGCGCTCGTCGCGGTGGCGGCGCTGGCCGCGGTCGGCGCGCTCCTGGCGACGGCGATCCTCGTCGTGCCGGCCGCGACGACGCGCCTCTTCTGCGGGCGGCTGCCGGCCTGGCGGGCCGCGACGGTCGCGCTGGCCGCGCTGGAGGGCGTCGGCGGCATGTGGCTCGCCTTCCAGCTGGACGCGCCGCCGGGCGCGGCGATCGCCGTCCTGGGCGGTGCCGTGTTCGCGCTCGCCGCCGGCGCGCGCGCGCTGCTGCGCCGGCGCCCGGCGGCACCCGTCGCGCTGGCGCTGGTCGCGCTCGCCGCGCTGGGGCTCGCCGGCTGCGGCGCCGCGTCGCCGGGCGCGGACCCCGGGAAGCCCGTCGTCGTGGCGACGACCACCCAGCTCGGCGACCTGGCCCGGCGGCTCGGCGGCGACCGCATCGAGGTCCGCCAGGTCCTGCAACCGGGCAGCGACCCCCACCAGTACGAGCTGCGGCCCTCCGACGTCGCGGCCGTCGCCGATGCCGACCTCGTGCTGCTCAGCGGCCTGGGCCTCGACGACTGGATGCACGCTGCGATCAGGGATGCCGGCTCCCATGCGACCGTCCTCGATGTCGGTGCCCGTGTGCCGGTGCGCCTGGCCGGCACGGGCGAGCAGTCGGGCGGCCGGGACCCGCACTGGTGGCACGACCCGCGCAACGTCGAGGCGGCCGCCGCCGCGGTCGGCGCGCAGCTGGAGCGCCTCGATCCGGCCGCGGCGCCGGTGCTGGCCGCGAGCACCGCGGCCTACCGCAGTCGCCTGCGCGCGCTGGACGCGGGTATCCGCGCGTGCATCGCGCGCGTCCCTGCGGCACAGCGGCGCATCGTCACCTCGCACGACGCGTTCGCGTACTTCGCGCGCCGCTACGGCCTGCGCATCGTCGGCGCCGTGATCCCGTCGAACACGACCCAGGCGCAGTCCTCGGCGGGCGCGCTCGCGCGGCTGGAGGACATGATCCGCCGCGAGCACGTGCGCGCCGTCTTCCCGGAGAGCTCGATCAACGCCAAGCTCGCAGACCGCATCGCGCAGGACACCGGCGCGAGCGCGCGCAACCGCCTCTACGGCGACACGCTCGGGCCGAAGGGGTCGCCGGGGTCGACGTACCTGCGAATGGAGCGGGCCAACGCGGCGGCGCTCGTGCGCGGGATGAGCGGCGGGAGGGTGACGTGTCCCCTGCGCTGACGCCGGGGACGCTGCTCGTCGACGCCGACGACCTCGCCGCGACCTACCCCGGCGCGACCGTGCCCGCCGTCGCGAGCGCGACGTTCGTCGTGCGCGCGGGGGAACGGGTCAGCGTGCTCGGGCCCAACGGCGGCGGCAAGTCGACGCTGTTCCGCGTCCTGACCGGCGAACTGCCGCTCTCCTCCGGTGCGCTCGCGCTGCCCGCGGGGCGCGTCGCGCTCGTCCCGCAGACGGAGCGCTCGCGCCTGGACTTCCCGGTCAGCGCGCTCGACGTGGCGCTGATGGGCGCGGTCTCGAGGATGCCCTGGTGGCGGCGGCCGTCGCGCGCGGACCGCGCGCTCGCGCGCGAGGCCCTCGGGCGCGTCGGCCTCGCCGACCGTGCGCAGCGCACGTTCGGCGACCTCTCCGGCGGCCAGCGCCAGCGGGTGCTCGTCGCGCGGGCGCTCGTGCAGGACGCGCCGCTGCTGCTGCTCGACGAGCCGTTCTCCGGCCTGGACGTGCCGAGCGCGGAGCGCCTGCGCGCGCTGCTCGACGACCTTGCGGCGGAGGGCCGCGGCCTGCTGATGGCGACCCACGACATCGAGCAGGCGCGCTCGTGGGATCGCGTGCTGTGCCTGAACCGCGTGCAGATCGCGTTCGGGCCGCCGGCGGCGACGCTGACCGAGGAGGTCGTCGAGCGCACCTACGGCGGCGAGATCGTGACGCTTCCGGGCGGCGCCCGCGTGGGCATCCTGCCCGCCCACCACCACGACCACCCAGACGGGGGGCATGGCGCGTGATCGCCTGGCTGACCGACCCGCTCGCGCACGGGATCGTCGTCCGCGGCATCCTCGAGCTGACGCTGCTGGGCGTCGTCTCCGGCGCGCTGGGGTGCTGGATCGTCCTGTCGGGGATGTCGTACAGCGCCGAGTCGCTGGCCCACGGCATGCTCCCGGGCCTCGTCGGCGCGGCGCTGCTCGGGGTCCCGGTGCTCGTCGGCGGGGCCGTCGGGCTCGTGATCGCCGCCGTCTCGATCGTGCTCGTCGCCCGCGTGCCGCAGCTGGACTCCGACGTCGCCGTCTCCGTGGTCGTGACGGCGCTGCTCGGGCTCGGCGTCCTGATGGGGCTCTCGCCGCGCACGCCCGCGGGCCTGGGGGAGATCCTGTTCGGCGACGTCCTCGGCGTGAGCGACCTCGACGTCGGCCTGGCGGCCGGGCTCGGGGTGGCGATCGTCGTCGTGCTCGTCGTGCTCCACCCGACGCTGATGGCGATCGGCTTCGATCGCGCGGGCGCGCGTGCGCTCGGGCGATCCCCGGGGCCGTTCGACGTCGTGCTCGCGGTCCTGCTGGCCGCGGCGACGCTCGTGGCGGTGCAGGCGCTCGGCAACCTGCTCGTCGTGGCGATGCTCGTCGGGCCGGCGGCGACGGCGCGCCTGCTCTGCGACCGGATGGCGACGATGATGCTGACGGCGACGCTCGTGGCGTTCGCCGGATCGCTCGCGGGGCTCTACCTCTCCTTCCACGCGAGCGTCGCCGCGGGCGCGGCGGTCACCGTGTCGATCCTGGCGTTGTACGGGCTGGCGCTGACGTGGCGCGCGGCACGGGGCCTGCGCGCGCGCCGCACGGCGGCGGTGCCCGTCTGAGGCCTGCTGGGCGCTCGGTCGTCAGGGATGCGACCGCGCGGCCGGAGTCACGCTGAGGCGCGGCAGCTCGCGCAGACGCCGTGCAGCACGATCTCGTGGTCGGTGACGTCGAAGTCGACGTCGCGCGAGAGGGCGACGATCGCCCGTTCGAGCGCGGCGTCGTGGAACGGGATCACCGTGCCGCAGACGTCACAGACGAGGTGGTGGTGATGATGGTCGGCGCGCGCCGGCTCGTAGCGCGCCTGGCCCTGGCCGACGTCGACGCGCGTCACCAGGTGCAGCGCCTCGAGCTCGTCGAGGATCCGGTACACGCTCGCGCGGCCGACGGCGCGATCGCGCCCGCGCAGCGCCTCCTCGATCTCGTAGGCGGTCAGGGCGCACGACTGGGCGTCGAGGAGCTCGAGCACCGCGTCGCGCGCGCCGCCGCGCCGGTAGCCGGCGTCGGACAGCGTCCGCGCGGCGGACGTCGCCCAGGTCTCGGATGTGGCGTGCGCGCGAGCCATTCCGCACGACACTAGATGGTGCGGCTCACGTGAGCGCGACGGACCCGTGGTCGTCGCAGTGGCCCTCGTGCGGGTGATGCAGGTGCCCGTCGACGAGGTAGTCGACGTGGTCGCCGTGCGGCACCGGCTCGTGGCCGCAGCCCGGGCCGTGCACGTGGCCCGGAGCGAGGGCCGCGGCGGCCCGGCCGCCGTCGCAGCGGTCGGGGTGCCGGTCGTCCACCGCGATCACGTGCTCGCAGACGTGGTCGCCGTGCGGGTGGTGCAGGTGGCCGTCGTGCAGGAAGTCGATGTGCCCGTCGTGGACGACCGCGACGTGGCCGCAGCCGGGGCCGTGGACGTGGGTGTGCTCGTCGTGCGCGGCGTGGTCGTGCATCACCACGATGGTACGCCGGGACGCGCGCTACAGGCCGGTCGGGTGGCGCACGTGGAAGCCGCGGTTCGAGCGCAGCGCGCTCTGCCAGCGGGTTCCGGCCTGACGCTGGCCGGAGGTGTCGAAGCGCAGCCCGGCGACCGACATGTAGACGTGGTCGGCGTTCGCGTAGATCGTCACCCAGGCGCCGGCGCCCTGCTCGCCCCAGTGGGCCAGGTCGCCGGACACGAGCGGGCTGTCGAGCAGCGCCGCGCCGTGCAGCGCGTAGCTCACCGAGCCCGAGCAGTCGTAGCCCGTGTCGTCCCAGCGCGCGTGACCGCCGCCCCAGACGTACTTCGTCGTCGCGATGCGGTTCCCGGCGGCGATGATCGCCCGCACGACGGCGGGCGCGCCGGCGGGCGCGACCGCGAGGCCGTTCGGGAGGACCCGGGCGACCTGCCCGGCGCCGGGCGCGGGGACGGGCGTCGTCGGGCCGGGGAGGACGGGGGTGGGGGCCGGCGCCGGCTGCGAGGGGTCCACGCCTCCCGGGGGGAGCGTGGGAGCCGGGGTCTGCGGAGCCTGACTCGCCTGGCCGTACGCGGCGCCGCCGCTGGAGGCGGCCCGCGCAGAGGGCGCGCTCACGCTGAGCAGCAGCAGTGCCGCGACGAGGATCGCCGCTGGGCGCGGGATGGTGGCGGCGGCACGCTCCATGCCCCGTGCTTCGGCCGCGCGGGCCGCGCACGACCCCCGGCGCGCGACGTTGCACGGGTTCGCGCGGCGGAACCTGCAGCCGCCTCCGGGCGCCGTCGGAGCCTGCAAGCGCCGGTGCGCCCGGGAGGAAGCGCGCACGTGCCGCCGAACCGCGCCCCATGCACCTCCGTCAGCTGCGCTCCGCGATGCACGAGTTCTGCGAGGAGGCCGCGTGGCAGCTCGCGTCCGATACGCACGAGGGCCACGAGCTCTCCTTCGAGGTCGTCGAGAGCGGTCGCAGCGACTCCCCGCTGTACTGCTACCGGCCGCTCACGGGCGACTTCATCTGCCAGCGCTCCGGCGTGCTGACCCGGCTGCCGAGCTATCTCGCCGCCGCGCACGCGCTGATCGCGGCCGGGCGGCTCGACGACTACCTCGAGGCGCGCGGGGCGCCGGCGCATGCCGCGGGCCGGGACCGCGCGGACGCCGCGCTGCACTGCTTCCTGGCGCGCGTCTTCGAGGACTCCAGCGACTTCGTCTTCCACGAGGAGCGCTTCGAGCTCGCCTTCCGCGAGTACGAGACGATCGTCGGCGACGGGCGGACCGAGACGATCGTCGTCGCCATCGTCCACGGCGTGGAGCTCACCTCGGAGTCGGGCGACGTCGGGATCGGCGAGGGTCTCTCGCTGATGCGCGGCGACGTCTGCCTCGACGCGCCGGACGACGTGCGCTGGTCGCGCTCCGAAGGCCTGCCGCAGACGCTCGCCGTGCTGCGCTGGGAGCCTGCCGCCGGGGACCAGGCGCCGCAGGCCCACGCCCGCGTGCGCCTGCGCCGCCTGCTGGTCGGCCTGCGCCTGTACGACGCCGTGCCCGTGGCCTTCGCGCCGGTCGCCTGGACCCGCACCGACAACAGCCCCTGGCAGCCGCTGCCGCTGGCCACGGCGCCGGCCCCCGAGGACGACGTCGTGATCGCGCCCGAGCAGGAGGACGAGCTGCGCGCGTTCCTGAGCCTGATCGGGCGGCGCACGCCGCGCTCGGGCGAGGTCGCCTGGGCGCTGCGCCGCTACGAGCTCGCCTGCGAGCGCGCGGCGCCGGCCGAGGCGCTGACGGATCTGCTGCTGGCGCTGCGCGCGCTGCTGGAGCCCGAGGGACCGGTCTCCGGCCGCCTCGCCGGGCGCGTGGCGGCGCTGTGCGCCGAGCCGGCCGACCGCGCCCGCCTGACCGAGCGCATCTCGCACACCGTCTCGCTCGAGCGCGCGGTCGTCGCGGGCCTCGCCGTCGATCCGCAGCTCGAGCGGCTGACCCGCGAGCTCGGCGGCCACCTCCGCGCACTGCTGCGCGACGTGCTCTGCGGCCACCTCGATCCCGACCTGCGCACGCTCGCCGACGCGATCCTCGCCCAGGTCGGCGCCGCGGCGCACGCGGACGCCGAGCACCACACCGTCTCGTAGCCGGGGCGGAGGGGACGGGCCTCGTCTGCCGTGCGGCCGGGTTCACCCTGCTGGGCGAGATCGACCTCGAGTACCCGGCCGGCACCACGAGCGCTGCAACGACTGGCGGCTGGAGCTCCTCGCCCGGCCGAGGCAGCGGTAGCGCTCAGGCGAACAGGTGGGCGTGCACGGCCACGAGGCCGTCCACGTCGTGGACGTCGCCGTCGAGCTCGGGCACGAGGACGGGGCGGCGGTCGCCGGTCTCCGCCTTCAGCCGCGCGATCGACGCGGCGTCGCGCTCGGCGATCGTCAGCGCCTCGCCGTACGTGCGGGCGACCTTCGCCGCGAGCTTCGCGCCGAGCTCGGGCGCGAGCTCGGCTGCCACATCCTCGGGGTCGGGCAGCGCCTCGCCGGCGCCGTCGAGCTCGTGCACGCGGTTGATCACCAGGCCGCCGAACGGCATTCCGGCGTCCTGCAGCTTGCGGCGGAAGAAGATCGCCTCCTCGGCGGGCTCGCGCTCGGGGGAGGTCACCACGAGGAATGTCGTCCCGGGATCGCCGAGCAGCTGCCCGACCCCCTCGGCACGCTCGCGGAATCCGTCGAGCAGCGAGCCGAGCGCGAGGAAGAAGACGCTCAGGTCCTCGAGCAGGTCGACGCCGGTGAGGCGCTTCATCACGCCGAAGACGACGGCGGTGCCGCGGCCCATCGCCCGCGCCGCCAGGCCCGTGGGGGCGAGGAAGACCTTCAGCGCGCGGCCCTCGAAGAACCCGGTCAGGCGGTCCGGGGCGTCGAGGAAGTCGAGCGCGTTGCGCGAGGGCGGCGTGTCGAGCACGAGGACGTCGAAGCGCTCGGAGGCGTGCAGGTCGTAGAGCTTCGCCACCGCGGTGAACTCCTGCGAGCCGGCGACGGCGCCCGAGAGCTGCTGGTAGATCCGGTTGCCGAGGATCTCGTCGCGGGTGCGCTCGTCCGGGGCCAGACGCTCGATCAGCTCATCGAACGTGCGCTTGGCGTCGAGGGTCATCGCCCACAGCTCGCCGGTGATCTCGACCCCGGCCGCGCTGAAGCGCGCCGGGTCGACGAGCGCCGGCTCGTTGTCGAGCGCGTCGAGGCCGAGCGCGTCGGCCAGCCGCTTGGCCGGGTCGATCGTCACGACCGCGACGCGCCTGCCGCGTGCGGCGAGGCCCATCGCGATGGCCGCCGAGGAGGTCGTCTTGCCGACGCCGCCCGAGCCGGCGCAGATCACGATCGACTTCCCGTCGAGGGTGCGCGCGAGGCTCACAGGACACGCTCCAGGTCGCTCGCCAGCGTTCCGATAGCGTCCGCGTCCAGCGCCGGGCGGAAGAGGTCCTGGAGGCTCACGACGGGGCAGTCCAGGCCGCGGCGCAGGCGCGCGACCTGCGCCTTGTGCGCGTGCGCCCGCCGGTGGCTGCGCAGCACCGCGCGCACGACGGGCCCGTCGCCGCAGCCGGCGACCGCGCGCGCATCCGCCGCGCTGAAGCGCCCGGGGGTCACGCGGTTGGCGACCGCGAGCGTCAGCGGCAGCCCGACCTCGCGCTCCAGCGCACCGCGCAGCTGCAGCGTCTCGTTGACCGGCATCTCCTCCGGCCGGGCGACGGCGATCACCGCGGTGCGCCGCGGGTCGGTGACGAGCGCGTCGATGATCGACGCCTGGCGGGCGATGCGCCCGACCCGCGCCGCCTTGGCGAACGTGTGCGGCGCGGTCAGGACGGCGATGCCATGGCCGGTCGCAGGCGCGTCGAGGATCACGAGGTCGTACGGGTCGTCGGCGCTGCGCCGGCGCTCCTCCTGGGCGAGCTCCCAGACCTTCCCGATCGTCAGCAGCTCGCGCATCCCGGGCGTCGCCGCAGCCAGGTAGGTGAACGTCCGGCTCTCGGTCAGCACGCCGGCCAGCGTCCGCGAGGGAAGCTGGTCGATCAGGTACTCGCGCATCGCGTCCTCGGGGTCGATCGAGATGTGGTGCACGCCCCAGGCGAGCTCGACCTCCTCGTCGCGGACGGCCTCCTCGCCGCCGAGCGTGCGCGAGACGTCGTCGCGGGCGGCGACCTCCGCGACGATCGTGCGCAGGCCGCGCCGCGTCGCGGCGACCCCGAGCGCGGTCGCGACCGTCGTCTTGCCGACGCCGCCCTTGCCGGTGACGACGATCAGCTGGTGAGCGAACAGGGCGCTCGCGCGCGGGCTCAACGGCTCACGTCTCCCCGTCCCAGTAGTCGACGCGCTGGACGCGCATCGTGACCTTCAGTCCGCGCAGCGAGACCTTGCCCGAGCGCGGGTAGAAGCACATGTCGGCGTTGTCGCGGTGGCCGTGGGCCAGCAGCGTGAGGCCGCCGTCGCCGGCGCCGAAGGCGTGCGCGATGCCCGTCGAGGCCGGCAGCGAGATCACGTGGCCGGCGTGCACGGGGTGCGACTCGGCGGCGCCGTCCGGGTGCAGGAGCTCCAGCGCGCCGTCGCCGGCGAGCACGACGAACAGCTCGTCCTCGGTGCTGTGGCAGTGCGGCGGGTTGGACAGCCGGCCGGGGTCGACGGTCATGTGCTGCAGGCCGCTGACGCGCGAGCCGGTCGCCGTCCCGAGGTCGCGGGTCACCTGGCCGATGTCGCCGCGGCGGCGCTCCTCCTCCTCGACCTGCGCGAGCGCGACGATCTCCGGCGGGCGCTCCGCCGACGGCTCCGGCAGCTCGAGCGGCCCGCAGGCCTCCTCGGCGGCGAACGGATGCGGGCCGTCGAGCGGAAGCCAGCGCGTGCCGGCGAACATGACGTTCGGCCGCGGGAGCCACGTCAAAGCGGTGTCCGAGCCGGAGGCGAACGCGAGGACGTCGAGTCCGTCCGCGCCGGCGACGAGCGCGTGGGGCGGGCCGCCGGCGGCGTGCAGGATGGTGTCGCCGGCGCCGACCGGATGCGCGGCGTCACCGATCAGGGTCGTTCCCGAGCCCGACAGCACGAAGAACAGCTCCTCCTCGTCGGCGTGCGCGTGCATCGGCATGCCGCGCTCGCCCGGCCCCAGCTCGAAGCGGCTCAGGCCCAGGCGCGGCGCGTGCGCCGCGGCGCCCAGCCGCCGGCGCCGGCCGCGCAGCTCACGCGGCTCGCCGCGGCCGAGCTCGACCGGCGCAACGTCATCCCAGTGCACGACCATCGTGCCCTGAGCGTAGATGAGTGGTCAGCCGCAGTCCGGGCGCGTCCAGTAGCCGTTCCAGAGGGCGCCCACCGCCGCCGCGGACGGATCCGGCGTCACGGTCAGCTGGTAGTCGTTCGCGCCGCCGCACTCGTCGCCGTCGCCGGGCAGCTCCTTGAGCGCGGCGCTTGCGGCGAGCTGGGCGGCGGGGACCGCGGGCCAGCTGCCGACGAGCAGCAGCAGCCTGGCGGGCTGGAGCGCCCCCGGCAGGGTGCCGATCGCGGTCGGCGCGTCGGACGGCTCGTGCAGCGCGAGCACGACGTCACTCGCGCGCGTGACCCAGGCGACGCCCGCGTCGGTGAGCAGGATGCGCTGGATGCGCTCCTCGCGCGCGGGCGCGCTGCCCGATGCCGGGACCAGCGGCGGGCCGAGCAGCCAGCGCTTGGCGGTCTGCGTGCTCGCCGCCCACACGCGGTCGACGACCTGGCCGCCGACCGTGCGCCGGACCGTCCAAGCGACGCCGACGCCGTCGAAGGCGACCTTCGTGCCCGCCGTCCACGGGCCGAGGCGCACGGCCCGCGGCGCGACGCCGTAGACCGTCGTGCAGCCGTAGAGCGAGCCCGCGTGGTGCCAGACGCGCCCCAGCGGCGCGGTCGCGAGGGTCCCCTGGCGCGCCGGGCAGTCGTGGCTCGTGCGCGCGCTCGCGCTCGCGGGCGCGAGCACGACGAGGAGGGCGGCACAGGCGCCGATGGTCCTCAGGAGCAGGGCCGGCCGTCGGGGCATCATGATCCACATGGTGGTGGAACGACCGGCGGCGCCAAAGGTCGCGCGGCGCGATGACCGCGAAACGTCCGATGCCATGAAGGATTCCGTCATCGCCGTCCGAATTACGCGCAGGTACGGGCACCCCCCGAGGACGGAGCATCCCCCGTGGACAGTTCGCAGCACACCAGGCCCAAGGTCATCGCCTTCGCAAATCAGAAGGGCGGCGTCGCCAAGACGACGACCGCGCTCAACCTCGCCGTCGCGTTCGCCGAGGCGGGCCACCGCGTGCTCTGCGTGGACATGGACCCGCAGGGCAACCTGACCATGTCGCAGGGCATCGACCCCGACACGCTCGAGGAGTCGATCTTCGACGTCCTCGTGCACAAGCTGCCGCTCCGGCAGGTGATCCGCAAGCGCGAGATCGACCTCGCGCCGGCGTCGATCGACCTGGCCGGGGCAGAGATCGCGATGTCGACGATGATCGGCCGCGAGCGCGCGCTGTCGAAGGCGCTGGCGGAGGTCGCGGACGACTACGACTTCGTCTGCATCGACACTCCACCGAGCCTCGGACTGCTCACGATCAACGCTCTGACAGCCGCCGACAAGGTGATCGTCCCCGTGCAGTGCGAGTATCTGTCGATGCGAGGGCTGATCCAGCTCCAGAACACGCTGCAGATGATCCGCGAGAACCTCAATCCGGACGTGGAGATCGAGGGCATCCTGCCCACGCTGATGGACGCCCGCACGGTTCACGCCAAGGAGGCGATCGAGATCCTCGAGGAGAACTTCGGGGATCGCGTCTTCGCCTCGCGCATCAAGAAGACGATCCGGTTCGCCGAGGCGCCCGTCAAGGGCATGTCGGTGCTGAAGTACGAGCCGGACGGGATGGCCGCACAGTCCTATCGCGACCTCGCGAAGGAGGTTCTCACCCATGGCAAGCGGTAAGCGCGCGAGCATGCGCGAAGGGCCACTGGCCGAGCTGTTCCGGCGTACGGAGCAGGCGGCCCCGAACACGGAGGACCCGGCGGCGACGCCGCCGGCCGCCGAGCCGCAGCGCGCGGCCGAGCCGCCGGCGCCGCAGGCGGAGCCCGCCGCGCCGACGCCGGTCGCCGGCCCGACGACGGTCGCCGGGCGCGAGTACCCGCACCCGTCGCTCGGAGCCCCGCCGGAGCCGCCCGAGCCCGCGCGCACCGTGCCGACGCCCCAGGAGCGCCTGCGGCACGCGTTCAGCTCCGACATCCCGGACAACATCCTCGAGCGCGACAGCGCCGCCGCGGCGCGCGCGGCCGGGCCGCCGCCGCCCGTGGCGCCGCCCGCGCGCGAGCGCGAGCAGCTCGTCAGCTTCGACGAGAACCCGTGGTCCGGGTCGCGCACGACGGCCGCCCCGGTGATCCGGGTCGTCGGCGTCGGCGGCGCAGGCGTCAACGCGGTCAACCGCATGGTCGAGGCCGGGATCGCCGGCGTCGAGTTCCTCGCGGTCAACACCGACATGCAGTCGCTCCAGCAGTCCGACGCGGACATCACCGTCCACATCGGCGAGGCGCTGACACGCGGCCTCGGCGCGGGCGCCAACCCGGAGCTCGGGCGGGCGGCCGCGATGGAGGACTACGACCGGCTCAAGCACCTGCTCAAGGGCTCGGACATGGTGTTCATCGCCGCCGGTGCCGGCGGCGGCACGGGCACCGGCGCGGCGCCGATCGTGGCACGCATCGCCCAGGAGGTCGGCGCGCTGACGGTCGGCATCATCACCAAGCCGTTCGGCTTTGAGGGCACGCGGCGTGCAGCCTCCGCGCAGGTGGGCATCGACGCCCTCGGCGCCGAGGTCGACACGCTGATCGTCGTGCCGAACAACCGCCTGCTCCAGGTGCTCGACCAGCGCACGTCGATGGTCGAGGCGTTCCGCGTCGCGGACGACGTGCTGCGCCAGGGCGTCCAGGGCGTCAGCGACCTCGTGACGCTGCCCGGGATCATCAACCTCGACTTCGCCGACGTGCGGACGATCATGTCCGAGGCGGGGCCGGCGCTGCTCGGCATCGGCATGGGCGCCGGCGAGGGCCGCGCGATGGAGGCCGCCCAGCAGGCGGTGTCCTCGCCGCTGCTCGAGACGAGCATGGAGGGGGCGCGCTCGATCCTGCTGTCGATCACCGGCGGCACCGACCTCTCGCTGTGGGAGGTCAACGAGGCCGCAAAGGCGGTGGCCGAGGCCGCGCACCCCGAGGCGAACATCATCTTCGGCGCGATGGTCGACGAGTCGCTCGAGGACCAGGTCTGGGTGACGGTCGTCGCGACCCGCTACGGCGACGCGCCGGCGCGCACGTCCGCGCGCCGGCGCATCGAGGAGCCGGCCGGCGAGCCGCGCGTCGAGCGCCGCGAGCGCGAGCGCAGCGGCGGCAACACCGTGCGGACCGGCACGGGCGTGTCCCAGCTGGACGTCCCCGAGTTCGTGCCCCGAGGCTGACTGACAGCCCCGCGCCCCACCGGGGCACGGGGCTCGTCGCCCGCTTGAACCGCATACTCTCCCCGCCGTGACCGGCTCGGGCGGCATGGTGGCGGCGGGTCATCCGCGCACGGCGGAGGCCGGTGCGCAGGTTCTGCGCGAGGGGGGCAACGCGGTCGACGCAGCGATTTCCGCCGTGCTCGCCTCGTGGGTCTGCGAGCCGTTGCTGACCGGTCCCGGCGCCGGCGGCTACATGCTCGTCGCGGGCGCCGGCGAGGAGCCGGTGCTGCTCGACTTCTTCGTCGCGGCGCCCGGCGCGGGCGCCGGGGGCGACCACGCGCCGCTGCTCCCGTTCGAGGTGTCCTTCGGCGACACCGAGCAGGTCTTCTACGGCGGCGCCGCCTCCTGCGGGGTGCCCGGCAGCCCGGCCGGCCTCGCCGCAGCGGCCGCGCGCTGGGGAACGCTGCCGCTCGCCGACCTCGCCGCGCCCGCGGTGCAGCTCGCCCGCGACGGCGTTCCGCCGAACGCCCAGCAGGCCTACATCTTCGAGATCCTCGACGGGATACTGCTGTCCACGCCGGAGGCGGCGGCGTCGTTCGCGCCCACCGGGCGGCCGCTGACGCAGGCCGAGGCGTTCAGCAGCGCCGAGCTGGCCGAGACGATCGAGCGCCTCGGGGCGGAGGGTGCGGCGCCGTTCTACGAGGGCGACCTGGCGGCGGCGATCGTCGAGCGCGTCCGGGCCGGTGGCGGGCTGCTGACCGCGACCGACCTCGCCGCCTACCGGCCGCTCGCACGTGAGCCGGCGTGCGCGGCCTACCGCGGGCGCACGGTCCTGACGAACCCGCCGCCGTCGGCGGGCGGCATCCTGCTCACGCTCGCCTTCGGACACCTGGAGCGTCGCGGCGACGACGGCCCGCCGGACGCCGAGGTCCTGGTGGCGGTGATGGAGGACGTCCAGGCGCTGCGCGACGACGCGTTCGTCGCGGGGCTGCCCGAGCCGGGGTTCATGGACCGGTTCCTGGCGCGCAACCTGGGCTCGACGACCCACGTCGCGGTGCTCGACGGAGCAGGGCGGGCCTGTTCGGTGACGTGCACCAACGGCGAGGGCTCGGGGATCGTCGTCCCGGGGACGGCGATCCATCTCAACAACGTCATGGGCGAGCAGGACCTCAACCCGGCGGGCTTCTTCCGCAGCCCGCCGGGGCTGCGGATGCCGTCGATGATGGCGCCGACGGTCGTGCTGGGGGCGACCGGCGAGGTCGAGCTCGTCGTGGGCAGCGCGGGGTCCAACCGCATCCGCTCGGCGATCCTGCAGGTCGTCGTCAACGTCGTCGATCACGGGATGTCCGCCGGCGCGGCGATCCAGGCGCCGCGCGTGCACGCCGAGGGCGGCGTCGTCTACGCCGAGCCGGGCGCGCAGCTCTCGGGCCTCGAGCGCGCGGGCCGCGAGGTCGTGCGCTTCCGCGACCGCAACCTCTTCTTCGGCGGCGCCCAGGCGGTCGAGCGCGACGCGGCGACCGGCGCCCTCTCCGGCGGCGGAGATCCGCGCCGCGGCGGCGCCGCGGTGGCGGCATGAGCGCCCGCCGTCCACTGGCGGCGGGCGTCGCGGCGGCGGGCGTGCTGCTCGGCGGCTGCGGCGTGGCCGCACCGGATCTCTTCGTGCTGCATCGCAGCGGGTCGATCCCGGGCGCGCGCCTGACGCTGCTCGTCAACGACGGCGGCACGGTGCGCTGCAACGGCGGCCCGGCGAAGACGATCACGAGCGCCCAGCTGATCAGGGCGCGCGGCGCCGTCGACGACCTCAAGGGCAAGCCGAACACGCCGGGCCCCGCGACGCTCGCCACGCAGCTGCCTGCGGGCCCCGGCTCGATCCTGCGCTACGTCGTGCGCGACGAGGACGGGACGGTCGCATTCAGCGACACCTCGGCCCACCAGCCGAAGGTGTTCTTCCAGCTCGCCGCGCTCACGCGCGAGCTGGCGCAGAAGGTCTGCGGCCTGCCGCGCTGACGGGCGCGTGACCCATCAGCGCCGCTCATGGTGTCCATCAGGAGCTCGCGCGGGCGGGATCTCACGGATCTGCGACCCTGGGCGTTGAACCATGATGACCCGACGCTCCTGGCTTCTCATGGGGCTGCTCGCCGCTCTCTGGGGAGCGTCCTACATGTTCATCAAGATCGCGCTGCACGACGACGTGCCGGCGCCGTCGATCGTCTTCATCCGGGTGGCGCTCGGCGCCGCGCTGCTCACGGCGATCGCCGCCCACCAGCACGCGCTGACGGGGCTGCGCGGCCGCTGGCGCTGGGTCTGGGCGATCGGCCTCGTCCAGGTCGCGGGGCCGTTCCTGCTCATCACCTACGGTGAGCGCTGGATCCCCTCGGCGCTCGCCGGGATCCTCGTCGCGTCGGCCCCGATCTTCGTCGCGCTGCTGAGCCCGCGGTTCGCCGCCGGCGAGGCCGTGCACGGCTGGGCGATCGTCGGCATCGCCGTCGGCATCCTCGGCGTGGCGCTGCTGTTCGGCGTCGACCTGTCGGGCAGCGCGAAGCTGGCGCTCGGCGGCGGGATGGTCCTGCTCGCCGGGCTCGGGTACGCGTTCGGCGCGATCTGGGTGCGCTGGAAGACGCCCGGCGCGCCGCCGGTCGCGATCGCCGCCGGCACGATGGTCACCGCATCGCTCGCGACGCTGCCGCTCGCGGCCACCCACCTGCCCCCGCACGCGATCAGCATCGGCGCGGCCGCGGCGCTGCTGGCGCTCGGCGCCGGGGGCACCGGCATCGCCTTCCTCATCTACTACGTGCTGATCGCCGACGTGGGGGCCAACCGTGCGTCGGTCGTCGCCTACCTCGCGCCGGGGTTCAGCGTCCTCTACGGCGCGCTCTTCCTCGGCGAGGCGATCACCCTCGCGACCATCGCCGGCCTCGCGCTGATCCTCGCAGGCTCGTGGATCGCCGCGGAGGGCCGGGCGCCCTGGCAGCGGCGCGCGGGCGCCCACGCCGCGGGCGCCGCGGCCGCCGAGGTTGCGATGGAGCCGCTCGCCGAGGACCTCGTCGGCTACTAGAAGCGCACGCGCCCATTGGAGCGCGCGCGAACCTGCGCGCGCTCGATGAAGTCCAGGCGCTTGAGGGCGGCGCGGAAGAGGCGTGCGACGAGCTGCAGCCGCGCGTTCTCCGAGCGCAGGTCGAGCAGGCTCTGCTTGGCCTCGAGCCCGAAGTCGACGGTCGCCGCCATGTCGTAGGCGGTCATCAGCGCGAGGTCCTCGTCGCCGAGTTCGCGGTCGGCGGCCTCCTCGACGAGGACGCGGTAGCTCTCGTGGGCCTCCACGGCGTTCTCGTCGCTGGGCTCCTCGTCGCGATCGTGGAGGAACTCGACGACGGCGGCGGGATAGGGCAGGTCGTGGCGCTCCTCGATCACGCGGAACGGACGGGTGCCGGTGGTGAGGATGTTCATGCGCCCGTCGGGGAGCTCCTCCAGGACGCGGGTGACCTCCATCGCGCAGCCGATCGCGTTCGTCCCGTCGGGCCCGGCCCAGACGATCCCGAACTCGCGCCCGGACTCCAGGCACTCGCCGATCATCGTCCGGTAGCGCTCTTCGAAGATGTGGAGCGGGACGATCTCCGCCGGCAGGGCGACGAGGCCGAGCGGGAACAACGGGAAGTCCTGGATGACGCGGTCGGGCATCTCGTCCGAGTGTACGGTCGGGCCGTACTCCTGGACGATGCCCTCGACCGCTGTCGTCTGGTTCCGGCGCGACCTGCGCGTGCACGACCATCCGGCGCTCGCCGCGGCGGCGCGCGAACACGACCGTGTCCTCCCGCTGTTCGTGCTCGACGAGCGGCTGCTGCACGGGCGGTTCGAGAGTGGTCCGCGCACGGCGTTCATGCTCGGCGCGCTGCGTGCGCTCGACACCGAGCTGCACGTACGCGGCGGCGCGCTGTGCGTGCGCCACGGCCGGCCCGAGCTCGTCGTCGCGCAGCTCGCGCGGGAGACCGGGGCCGACGCGGTGTACTGGACGAGCGACGTCTCGCCGTTCGCGCGCCGGCGCGACGCGGCGGTCACGGCGACGCTGGGCGAGATCGGCGTCGCCGCGCGCCCGCACGGCGGGAACTACTGCGCCGACGTGTCGGTCCCGCGCACGAAGGCCGGCAGGCCGATGACCGTCTTCACGCCGTTCTGGAAGGCGTGGGAGCTGCTCGAGCGCCGCGCGGTGCTCGCCCCCCCGGAGCGCCTGCGTCTGCCCGACGGCCTGGACCCGGGTGCGCTCCCGCAGGGGCCGCGCCTCGACCAGGCGCTGCCGGCGGCGTTCTGCGCGCCGGGCGAGGCGGCGGCGCGCGACGCGCTGCGCGCGTGGCTCGAGGGCCCCGTCGACCGCTACGCCGACCGCCACGACGACCTCGGCGGCGGCACCAGCGGCCTCTCGCCGCACCTGCGCTGGGGCGCGATCAGCGCGCGTGAGGTCGAGGCGCGGGCCGGCGAGCGCGGGGGAGCGGGGGCCGCCGCATTCATCCGCCAGCTCGCGTGGCGTGACTTCTACGCGCACGTGCTCCTGCTGCACCCGGCCAACGCGCGCCGCGAGTTCCAGGAGCGCTACCGGGGCCTGGAATGGGATGACGACGACGAGCTCTTCAGCGCCTGGTGCGAGGGCCGCACCGGCTATCCGCTCGTCGATGCCGGAATGCGCCAGCTCGCTGCGAGCGGCTGGATGCACAACCGCGCGCGAATGGTCGTCGGCTCGTTCCTGACGAAGAACCTGCACCTCGACTGGCGCCGTGGCGAGTGGTGGTTCGAGCGGATGCTGCTCGACGGAGAGCCCGCGCAGAACAACGGCAACTGGCAGTGGATCGCCTCCACCGGCGTCGACCCGGCGCCCTACTTCCGCCGCATCTTCAACCCGGTGCTCCAGCAGCAGAAGTTCGACCCCGACGGGGTCTACGTGCGTCGCTGGGTGCCCGAGCTCGCCGGGGTCCCCGTCGAGCGGCTCGCCGAGCCGTGGACGATGAGCCCGGCCCAGCAGGCGGCCGCCTGCTGCGTCATCGGCCGCGACTACCCGGCGCCGGTGGTCGACCACGCGATCGAGCGCCGCGTGGCGCTGGAGCGCTATCGGGCGGCGGGGGCCGGGTAGGACGCAGCAGCCGCGTTCGGGGTGCGGGCAACATCCGTCCACGAACGGCCGGCTGGCCTCGTGGAGCGGCGTCAGACGGTCGTTGAGCGGGGTGTACGGGCCCGGAACCGGGCGCTACGGTCGCCCCAATGCCGACCACACGCCAGTACGTCCGAGTCCCGTTCCGCCTCCTCGCCCTCGCGACGGTCGCCGTCCTCGCACCCGTTGCCCAGGCCCGCGCCGAGACGACGCCCGCGCCGGCGATCTCGATCGGCGCCTACGGTCCTGCGACGGCGGTGTCCGGCGAGCTGCTGACCTACACCTTCGCCGTGTCCGACACGGGCCAGAGCTCGTTCGCCGCCGCTGAGGTCCTCGTCGTCGGCTCGGCCTGCCAGACGCCGGCCGCGATCGTCAACCACGGTGCCGACCTGTCCGTCGGCACGCTCGATCCGGGCGACGCCTGGACCTATCAGTGCCAGGTGCAGACGACTCCCGGGGCCTCCGAGCTCGTGATGGCGGGTCGCGCCGCCGCCACCGACGCCTCGGGTTCCACGGCCTCGGCGGCACAGAGCTTCACCACGCCGCTGGCGGCTGCGCGGACGTCGGTGTCCGGCCTGCACCTGCGCTCGGGCGGCGCGCGCATCTCGACCGTCGCCGGCTGCACGCGGGCCCGGATGAGCGCGAGCATCAGCGGCTCGCGCATCGGCTACGCGACCTTCTTCCTGGACGGGCGCCTGGTGCGCCGGGTCGTGGAGCCGGACGCCGCGGGCCGCTTCACCCTGTTCCTGGACCCGCAGTCCCTGTCGGCGCGGCGGCACGTCATCCGCGTCCACGTCGTCTTCGAGGTGGACAGTCGCACGGCCTCGCGAACGCTGGTCACCCACGTCCGCGGCTGCACCGCGCAGCGCGGCTGAGCCGCAGGAGCGCGGTTCAGGCGCTACGCCGGCCGGCGGGCGCTGATCAGCAGGTTGTAGAAGACCGCTGCAGGCAGGCGGCCCTCGAGCAGCCCGCGGTCGACCTTCTGCAGCGCGAGGTAGCCGTGGAAGGCGTACTGCTTCCAGGCCATCGGGACCTCGTCGGGCACGGCGGTCGCCTCGAGCGCGCGGTTGGTCCAGCCGAACCAGTTGGCGAGCAGCTCCTCGCCGCGAACGTGGATCTCGCCGAAGCCCGCGTCGCGCGCGACGACCTCGAGGTCGCCGGGGACGAACGCGTGGACGTCGACGTGCCGCTCGAGCTCGTGGTTCAGCTCGCCGCCGTCGCTCAGCCCGTCCGGGGCGGGCGAGGCGCCCAGCGCCGCGCGCCACATCGGGGCGACCGCCGTCGCCGCGCGCTTGGGCACGCCCGCCAGCCGGTCGCCGTAGCGCGAGGGCTCGCCCGCGAAGACGACGACGCCGCCGGGCCGCAGCACGCGGAAGAACTCCGCGAACGCCTGCTGCAGGTCGGGCAGGTGGTGCAGGACGGCGTGCCCGACGACGAGGTCGAAGCTGCCGTCCTCGAAGGGGAGCGCCTCGGCGTCCGCGACGCGCGCGTCGACCTCGAGCCCGAGCCGCTCGGCGTTGCCGCGCAGCACGTCGACCATCCCCGGGGAGATGTCGGTGCACGTCGCCGCGCCGACGACGCCGGCCATCAGGAGGTGCAGCGAGAAGTAGCCGGTGCCCGCGCCGACCTCGAGCGAGCGGCCGAACGTCGGGATCGCGCCGCCGAGCGCCTTGCGGATCTTGCCGAGCACCTGCTCGCGGCCGACCTGGCCCCAGTCGATGCCCCACTTGGCGTCGTAGTCCGCCGCCGCGCCGTCGTGGTAGCGGGTGTTCACGTCACGGATCGCGTCGGGTGAGCTGGGGGCTGCCATGAGCCGCTGGAGGGTAGCGCCGCACCAGCGCCCGCGGCGTGCTGACCAACGGGTCAGAAGCTGCCAGAATCGGGCCCATGCCCGATCTGCTCGACCTGCCTCCAGGCCCGCGCCAGCCGGCCACTGCACAGGCGCTCCAGTGGATCATGCGCCCGCGCGAGTTCGCGGCGCGCCAGCGCGAGCGCTTCGGCGACGTCTTCACGATCAACTTCGACGGCGAGGGGATCGTCTTCCTGGGCGACCCGGAGGACGTGCGCACGATCTTCACCGGCGGTGCCGAGGTGATGCACGCCGGCGAGGCCAACGCGCCGCTCGAGCCCGTCGTCGGCGGCCGCTCGATTCTGCTGCTCGACGAGGCCGACCATCTGCGCGAGCGGCGCCTGATGCTGCCGCCCTTCCACGGCGAGCGCATGCGCCGCTACGCGCAGATCATGAACGAGGCCGCCGAGCGCGACGTGGCGACCTGGCAGGAGGGGGCCGGGCTGACGCTGCTCCCGCACATGCAGGGCATCACGCTCGAGGTCATCATGCGCGCGATCTTCGGGATCGAGGAGGGCCTGCAGATGGATCGCCTCGGCCGCCTGATCCGGCGCATGCTGAGCCTCACGACGAACCCGAGCCAGTTCGTCATCAGCCTCGTGCTCGGGCCCGACTCGCCGCGCCTGGAGGCGCGGCTGCGCGCCGCGCTCGATCCGCTCGACGCCGAACTCCACCGCGTCATCGCCGAGCACCGCGACGCGCCGGATCTCGCAGAGCGCGAGGACATCCTCTCGATGCTGATGCTCGCACGCGACGAGCACGGCGAGCCGATGACCGACCGCGAGCTGCGCGACGAGCTCATGACGCTCCTGCTCGCCGGCCACGAGACGACGGCGAACACGCTCTCCTGGGCGTTCGAGCGCCTCACCCGTCACCCCCAGATCCTCGCCCGGGTGGCCGCGGAGGCCCGCGCCGGCGGCGACGCGCCCTACACCGACGCCGTGATCCAGGAGACGCTGCGCCTGCGCCCGGTGCTGCCGCTCGTCGTCCGGAAGATCACCAGGCCCGTCACGGTCGGCCAAGGGCGCTTCCGCCTGCCGGTCGGCACGCGCGTGGCGCCGGCGATCATCCTCGTCCACTACCGCGAGGACGTCTACCCGGAGCCCGACGAGTTCCGGCCGGAGCGCTTCCTCGACACCCCGCCCGGCACCTACACGTGGCTGCCGTTCGGCGGCGGGATGCGCCGCTGCCTGGGCGCCTCCTTCGCGCAGTTCGAGATGAAGGCCGTGCTGCACACGGTCCTCTCCCAGGTCGAGCTCGAGCCCGTCGGTCACGCCGAGCGCGTCGGACGCCGCGGCTTCACGCTCGTCCCGAACAAGGGCGGCCGCGTGCGCGTCGTGCGCCGCCTTCCCAGCCCCGTGCGCGAGCGCGAGGGTGCGCTCGTGACCGCCTGAGCGCCGAGGCGACCGTTGCGTGACGAGCGTCACATTGCACCGTGCGCGCGACCCCGTAGCGTGCCCGCATGAGCCGCTCCGCCGAGTTCCGTGGCCCGCGCGCGCCCCAGGCCGTGCAGATGTACCGCTTCCTGCGCGACGAGGAGGGCTACACGAACGAGCTCCACGCGCGCTACGGCGACGCGTTCCACATCAAGTTCGAACGCCGCGGTTGGCACATGTTCTCGGACCCCGAGGCGATCAGGCAGATCTTCACGGCCCCGCCGTCGATCGCCCACGCGGGGGAGGCGAACGAGATCCTCCGCACGGTGCTGGGCCCGCACTCGGTGCTCGTCGTGGACGGCGCCGAGCACCTGCGCCAGCGGCGGATGCTGCTGCCGCAGTTCCACGGCGACCGCCTCAGGGCGTGGCGCGGCGCGATGGAGCGCGTCGCCGAGGATCGCGTGCGCCGGATGCCGCCCGGTCGCCCGTTCAGCCTGCGGCCGCACATGACGGCGATCGCGCTCGAGGTCATCCTCGAGGTCGTGCTCGGCGTGCGCGGCGCAGAGGAGCACGAGCGCATCGCGCGCCCGGTCGACCGCCTGCTCGACTGGCTCGCGGCCCCGCGCAACCTCGTCCTGCCGGCGGTCTTCGGCCCCGACAGCGCGATCGTGCGCCGCGTGCACCGGCCGGTGCTGGACCCCGTCGACACGGCGCTGTACCGCCTGATCCGCGAGCGCCGGTTCGCCACCGACCTCGAGGGGCGCGACGACATCCTCTCGATGCTGCTCCTCGCCCGCGACGAGCAGGGCGTCGAGCTGCACGACGAGGAGGTGCGCGACGAGCTCGTGACGCTGATCGTCGCCGGCCACGAGACCACGGCGACCGCGCTCTCGTGGGGGTTCGAGCGCCTGACCCGCGACCCGGCGCGGCTGGCGCGCCTGGAGGCCGAGGCCGACGCGGGCGAGTCGACGCGCTACGCCGAGGCGATCTTCCGCGAGGCGCTGCGCCTGCGGCCCGTGCTGAACAACGTGCTGCGCACGCTCCAGGAGCCCTACGAGATCGGCGGCGTCGTCTATCCGAAGGGCGCCGTGCTCGCGCCGAGCATCTACCTCGTGCATCGCCGCCCCGACGTCTATCCCGACCCGCTCGCGTTCGACCCCGAGCGCTGGCTGGACAGCTCGCCGGGCACCTACACGTGGATCCCGTTCGGCGGCGGCACGCGGCGCTGCATCGGCGCGCAGTTCGCGCAGCTGGAGATGGAGATCGTCCTGCACGCGATCGCGCGCGCGGTGCACCTCGAGCCCGTCGGCGAGGCCGAGCCGCCGGTCCCGCGGTTCATCACCTCCTCGCCCCAGCGCGGCTGCGAGGTGCGCATCGGCGAGCGCCCGGCGGCGGCGGGGCGCGCCGAGCCGGCGCTCAACGCCGCGGCGTGAGCACGTGTGCACGCGGCCGAACGAGCGGCCGCGTGCACTACCGTCTGAGCGGCAGATGCCCGACGCCGCAGCGCCAGAACGCACCGATCCCGACGCTCCGCGCATCTTCCAGGCCGGCCAGCCGCAGGGCGTCCCGCCGCTCGAGCTGACCGGCGAGCGCACGCTGCCCGACGTTCCGCAGGAGAACTACTGGTACCGGCGCCATGCGGTCGTCTACGAGTGGATCCGCGCCCGTGTCGGCGGCCTGCGCGTCGTCGACATGGCCTGCGGCGAGGGGTATGGCACCGACGTTCTGGCGCGCACCGCGCACTCCGTCGTCGGCGTCGATGCGAATCTCGACGCGTTCGCGCACGCCCGGGCCAAGTACGAGCGCCCCGGGGTGCACTTCGTGCGCACGCTGATCGACATGTTCGACGAGCCGTGCGACGCCGTCGTCTTCCTGCAGACGATCGAGCACGTGACGAACCCGGGCGAGATCCTCGACCGCTTCCGGGGGCTCGTCGCCGACAGCGACGCCCCCGCCGTCTACGTCTCGACGCCGAACGTGCTGACGCTGGCACCCGCGGGCGCCGAGCGCTCGGGCAACCCGTGGCACCTGCACGAGTACCGCGCCCGCGAGTTCCGCTCGCTCTGCGAGGCGCACGCCGGTCGTGTCGACCTCTTCGGCCTCTTCCACGCGCGCATGCTCGCGTGGCACGAGGTCGCGCTGAAGCGCCTGCACTGGGACGCCGTGCACGCGCGGCTGGGCATCACCGAGCGCTTCTACGACCGTTTCACGCCGGCGATCTCCGAGCGCGACTTCCGCCTTGTCGCCGAGGCCGACGCCGGGCCGCTCGGCGGGCTCGACGCCGCGCTCGACTTCGTGGCGGTCCTCACGCCGTGAGCAGCGGACCGGGCCGCGTCGCGCTCGTCCTGCACACGCACATGCCCTACGTCGAGGGCTACGGGACGTGGCCGTTCGGCGAGGAGTGGCTGTGGGAGGCGGTCGCGACGAGCTACCTCCCGCTGCTCGACCTGTTCGACGCCGGCGCGCCGCTGACCCTGTCGCTCACGCCGGTGGTCTGCGACCAGCTCGAGGCGCCGGACGCGATGGAACGCTGCGCGGCGTTCCTGCGGGAGGTGCGCAGTGCCTCGCACGCGCTCGACGTCGAGGACGCGCGCGCGTCCGGGCGCGCGGACCTGGCCGACGAGCTCGAGCGCGCGGCCGCGGAGTACGCGGCGGCGCTCGCCCGCCTCGAGGCGATCGGCCCCGACCTGCTCGGCCGGCTGCGCCCGCACGCGGCGTGGACGAGCAGTGCGACCCACGCGATCCTTCCGCTGATCGCGACCGACGCGGGCATCCGCCTGCAGCTGCAGACCGGGATCGCCGGACACCGGGCGCGCTTCGGCGAGGACTGGGCCGGCGGCTTCTGGCTGCCCGAGTGCGCCCACGCGGCCTGGCTGGACCCGCTTCTGGAGGAGGCCGGGGTGCACGCCGCCTGCGTCGAGCTCACCGACGTGCTCGGCTTCGGCGACCGCCGGAACCTGACGCCGCTGCGCAGCCCGGCGGGCCCGATGCTCGTCCCGCTCGACCGCGCGACGGTCGACCTCGTCTGGGGCCCCGCCGGGTATCCCGGGGGCGGCGCCTACCGCGACTACCACCACCGCACGACCCGCGATCATCATCCGTGGGCCAACGACGGCGCGGTCTACGACGACCAGCGCGCGAGCGCCCAGGCGCAGGCCGACGCCGCCGACTTCGCGGCGCGCTGCGCCGAGCGTGTGCGCGAGGGCGGCCTCTGCGTCCTGGCGTTCGACACCGAGCTCTTCGGCCACTGGTGGCACGAGGGGCCGCGGTTCCTGGCGGCCTTCGTCGCCGAGGCCGAGCGGATCGGGCTCGACCTCGTGCACCTGGACGAGGCACTGGCCGACGCCGACAGCGCGCCGCTGCCGCACCACTGGCCGCACATCACCACGTGGGGTGAGCCGCACACGCTGCGCACCTGGTCCAATCCGGCCGTCGCGGAGATCGCCGCCGGGCAGCGCGCGATGGAGCTGCAGGTGCTCGGCGCCGGGCCTGCCGCGGGCGAGCGCGCCGTCCGCGAGCTGCTGGCCGTGCAGGCCAGCGACTGGGCGTTCATGGTCACGCGCGACCTCGCCGGCGACTATCCGCTGGAACGCTTCCGCGCCCATCGCGCCGCCCTGGAGGACGCGCTCGCAGCAGGACCCTCGGCGGACCCGCGCGTGCGCCATCTCGCCCCGTACATGCGCATCGCCCCGTTGCTCGAGCCATGAGCCGCGCCGGCGCTCGCGGCGGCTGCCGGTGCACCGGCGCCGTGCGCGAGGTCAGGCCGGTACGCCCGACTCGAGCCGCTCGCGCGCGGCCTCACGCGCCGCCGAGCCCATCGCGCGGTGCCCGCCCGCCTGGGCCAGCCCGACACGCGGCATGTTCCCGTAGATCGCCTCGTAGGAGCCGGCGCGGACCTGGAACGTCTCGTGCCAGATGCCGACGTCGCCGTTCAGGCCGACGACCTTGAAGAACGCCTTCCAGGGCTCGCTGTGCAGCGTGTCCTGGCGCGCGAAGCGCTCGAGGTCCTCGAAGCTGCGCCAGTACTGGATCAGCATCGGCTGCAGCGGGCTGAACAGGCCGCGGCGCGTCGCCAGGCAGCCCGCCTCGGGATGGGTCTCGAGGTACTCGACCATCGGCGGCATGGCGCGTGCGACGGAGAGCCACTTGCGCAGCTTCCACGGTCTGTTGACGCGCATGCCGATCACGAAGACGACGAAGTCGCCCTCGATGTCGGCGGTGTAGCGGCCCGGGAAGATCGGCGAACCCATGCGCGCGAGCCTACGTCCGGGTCACTCCCAGCGCAACGTCCGCGGCGCGTCGCGCATGCGCAGGACGCGGGCGGGGACGCCGCCGGACACGGCGTTGGGCGCCACGTCCTTCGTGACCACGGCGCTCGTGCCGATCACGGCGTTGTCGCCGACGGTGACGCCGCGCAGGAAGCATGCGCCGTAGCCGATCCACACGTTGTGGCCGACGCGCACGCCGCGCTTGTAGATGCCCTGATGGCGGATCGGCCGCTCGACCTCGACGACGCCGTGGTCGAAGTCGATGAGCATCACGCGGTCGGCGACGATGCACTCGCGGCCGATCGAGACGTGCTGGAAGGCCGACACGGTGCACTCCTGACCGAGGACCGTCTTGGCGCCGATGAACACCTCGCCCTCGTGCGCGCGGATCTTGCAGCCGTCGCCGATCCAGCACCAGCGCCCCAGGTGCACGCGCGCGCCGCGCCCGATCTCGAACGTCACGCCCGGCCGCACGAACACGACGCCGTCCATCTGCAGGCGCCCGCGCCAGCGCAGCCGCAGCCACGCCCAGCGGGCCAGCAGCACGGCGTACTCGGTGCTCAGCATCCCGTGTGCGCGGGCGAACCGCAGGAACGTCAGCGCCCCGCCGTGCAGTGGCGCCGGCGCGGTGCGCGGCGGCGCCTGGGGCTCGGAGGCGGTGAGCGTCGGCTCCACCCGCGGGATTATGCGGGCAGACGCGCGGCGAGGGCGCGCAGCGTCGCGCCCCCCCGCAGCCACGCTGATTCCGGGCCGTCGGACCGCTCGTACACGTGGCCCGAAGTTCTGCGTGGAATTCGGCGCGCGCCGCCGAAACCCGCAGAACTTACGGCCGCGTGTACTAGCCTCCGCGCCCGTGACCGCAGGCTCCACCCAGGACACCCTCGCCGAGCGCCTGCTCGCCGGCGACCGCCGCGCGCTCGCCCGTGCGATCACGCTGGTCGAGGACGACGACCCGCGCGGGTGGGGGCTCGTGCGCGAGGTCTACCCCCACACGGGCCGGGCGGCGATCGTCGGCCTGACGGGTGCGCCCGGGGCCGGCAAGTCGACGCTGATCGGCGAGCTGACGCGCGTGCGCCGCGCGCAGGGGCGCACCGTCGCGGTGCTCTCGATCGACCCCTCGTCGCCCTTCACGCACGGCGCGCTGCTGGGCGACCGCATCCGCCTCACCGACCACTTCCTCGATCCGGGCGTCTTCATCCGCTCGATGGCCAACCGGGGCGCGCTCGGCGGGCTCAGCGAGGCGGCGCTGCAGGCCGCGCTGCTGATGGACGCCGCGGGCCGTCAGGACGTCTTCCTCGAGACCGTCGGCGTGGGGCAGGCCGAGGTCGACATCATCGACCACGCCGACACGATCGTGCTCGTGCTGATGCCCGGCTCGGGCGACTCGATCCAGGCGCTGAAGGCCGGCATCATGGAGATCCCGGACATCATCGTCGTCAACAAGAGCGACCACCCACTGACCGATACGATGGTGCGCGAGATCCGCGGCGTCCTGTCGCTCGCGCCGGCCGCGGGCGGCTGGCCCGTCCCGATCGTCAAGACCGAGGCCTCGCGCGGCGAGGGGATCGACGAGCTGATCGAGCGCCTCGACCAGCACCGCGCGCACATCGAGGCCCAGGGCACGCTCTCCGAGCGCCGCCGGCGCAACCTGCGCAGCGAGGTGCTGTCGCTCTGCACCAACCGCCTGCGCCGTCGCCTGGAGGAGCGCCTCCACGAGGACACGCGCTTCCAGAGCCTCCTCGACGACGTCGTCGAGCGCCGGATCGACCCGGCCACCGCCGCGACCGAGATCCTCGAGCACTTCGCGGACTAGGACACGCTCCAGGGGACCGGGCCGGTCGGCGGTGACACCGCCGCGCGGTCGCTGAGGCGGGCGCCCGCGAGCATCCAGATCGTCAGGGCGACGCCGATCACCGCGAGCACGACGCCCAGGCGCGTGTAGCGACGCAGCGACCAGGCGCAGAGCGCGGCCGCGCACGGCAGCGCGACGACCAGCGCCTCGCCGGGCACGAGGCCGCGGAGCGTCGGGCGCAGCAGCACGGCCGTCAGCACCGCCGCCCCGCAGATGGCGGCCAGGAACCCGGCGGCGACCTCGATGTCGGTCTCGCTGGGGAACGCGCGCGCGAGGCGCTCACGGCGCGAGCGCCACAACAGCCACAGCGAGACGAACGCGAGCAGCAGGAACGGCGCGAACAGCAGGACGCCGCGATGCGGGTCGAGCCACACGCCCGGGATGCGCGGCCAGCGCGCGAGCGCGTCCGAGACCGAGCCCAGCCCGGTCGGCGCGTGCGGCGCCGCCGCCGCCGCGTACGGCGTCAGGCCGCCGAACAGGCGCCCGTTGACGGTGACGTAGAGGACGATCGAGACGAGCACGAGCTCGATCGCGGCGATCCCGGTCCAGGCGCGCCGGCGCCGGCGCAGCCAGCGGAACAGTGCTGCGGCGACGACCGCCGCGGGCAGGATCGCCTGCGGCCCGATCCACGGGACGAGCGCGATCAGCGCGCCGCAGCCCGCCGCGGCGCGGCCGGCGGGGTGGTCGCGCACGCGCAGCGCCAGCACCGCGGCGCCGGCGACGAGCGTCGCGCACGTCGCCGCGGGGCTGATCGTCGTCGCGGCCAGGACGGCCGGGGGTGAGAGGCCAACCGCGAGTGCGGCGCCCGAGGCCCACGGGTCCGGGACGAGGCGGCGTCCCAGCGCCGCGGCCGCGGCGAACCCGGCGGCGGCGATCAGCGCGAGGAACAGCTCCACGGCGATCGGGCCGCCGATCGCGTAGGCGGGCGCCAGCAGCAGCGGGAACAGCAGGCCTTGCGGCTCGATCAGGCGGCCGTTGACCGCCAGCGCCGTCGGCGTCAGCCGCCCGTTGAAGAAGGGCCTCCAGGCCGAGCGGCGGTACTCGTCGGTCAGCTCGAAGTCGCCGCCGTGGACGATCGACTCCGTCGTCAGGAGGACGTGCGCCTCGCTCGCGCGCAGGTCCGAGCCGGGCGTGGCGTGCAGCCCGAGCCCTGCGCAGTAGACCGCGAGCAGGACGACGAAGACGATCAGCGAGGCGCGGCGCGTCCCGCGCCGGCGCACGCGCGCGAGCCGGCCGAGCTCGAGCGGCGGGTGGTCGCGCGCGTCGGCCGTCGCGGACATCGGCGCGGCGGGGTGCGGCGCTCAGGCTCCGAGGGCGCGGGCGATGACCATCTGCTGGACCTCGTCGGTGCCCTCGCCGATCGTGAGGATCTTCGCGTCGCGGTAGAAGCGGCAGACGGGGTACTCCTCGATGTAGCCGTAGCCGCCGTGGATCTGCACGGCCTCCTCGGCGCAGCGCACGGCCAGGCGCCCGGTCTTGAGCTTCGCCTGGGCGGCGGTGAGGCTGAAGTTGCGGCCCTGGTCCTTCTCCCAGGCGGCCTTGTAGACGAGCAGGCGCGCGGCCTCGATCTCGGTCGCCATGTCGGCGAGCTTGGTCTGGATCGCCTGGAACTTGCTGATCGGCTGGCCGAACGCGCGGCGCTCCTTGGCGTAGGCGATCGCCTCGTCCAGCGCGCCCTGCGCGAGGCCGACGCCCATCGCCGCCACGCCGATCCGCCCGATGTCGAGGATGTGCAGGAACTGCTTGAAGCCCTGGCCGCGCGGGCCGAGCAGGTTCTCCTCGGGGACACGGCAGTCGGTGAACGTCAGCGGCCGCGTGTCCGACGCGTTCCAGCCCATCTTGCGGTACGGCGCGCCCTGCTCGTAGCCGGGCGTGCCGTTGGCGACGATGAGGTTCGAGATCTCCTTGCGGCCATCGGGCCCCTCGCCGGTCACGGCGGTGATCGCGACGTGCCCGCTGATCTGCGTGCCCGCGTTGGTGATGAACTGCTTGGCGCCGTTGATGACCCACGTGCCGCCGTCCAGGCTCGCGCGGGTCTTCGTGTTGCCGGCGTCCGAGCCCGCCTCGGGCTCGGTCAGCCCGAACGCGCCCAGCCGCCTCCCGGCGCACAGGTCGGGCAGCAGCTCGCGCTTCTGCGCCTCGCTGCCGAAGAGGTACACCGGCTGGGTGCCGAGCGAGGTGTGCGCGCAGAGCGTGATCGCGACCGACGAGTCGATCCGCGTGAGCTCCTCCACGGCGAGCGCGTAGGCCAGCGAGTCGCCGCCACCGCCGCCGTACTCCTCCGGGAACGGGATCCCCATCAGCCCCAGGTCGCCGAGCTGGCGCACGATCTCGTAGGGAAAGGCCTTCGTGCGGTCGAGCTCCTCGGCGACCGGGGCGACCTCCGCGCGGGCGAAGTCCCGCACCGTGCGCTGGATCAGGCGATGGTCGTCGGAGAGCTCGAAGTGCATGGGCGCAACCCTACGACGGGCCGGCGGCGAGCGACTCCGTCAGCGTGACGAGCAGCCGCACGCCCCAGCCGGCGCCGCCCTTGCCCGTGTAGGGCAGCCCGTTGTCGTTGGCGACGCCCGCGATGTCGAGGTGCGCCCACGGCACGTCGCCGGCGAAGCGGTGCAGGAACTCGGCGCCCATCAGCGGGTGTGCCTTGCGGTCACGCCCGGTGTTCGTGATGTCCGCGTAGACGCCCTCGATCGCCTCCGCATAGCGGGGGTGCAGCGGGAGCCGCCAGACGGGCTCGCCCGCGGCGTCGCCCGCGGCCGTGACGGCGGCGCACCAGGCGTCGTCGTTGCTCATGACGCCGGCGTAGACGGAGCCGAGCGCGGTGACGACGCCGCCGGTGAGCGTCGCGAGGTCGACGAGCCGCTCGGCACCGAGCTCGCGCGCGTGCAGGATGCAGTCGGCGAGGACGAGCCGGCCCTCGGCGTCGGTGTTGTTGATCTCGATCGTCGTCCCGTCGGCGGCGCTGACGATGTCGCCGGGCTTGATCGAGCGCCCGGAGATGACGTTGTCGGTCGCGCCGATGACCGCGACCAGGCGCACCGGCAGCTCCCGGCGCGCGACGAGGGCGGCGGCCTCGAGCACCGCCGCGCCGCCGGACATGTCGAACTTCATCTCGACCATGCCCGGCCCGGTCTTGATCGTCAGGCCGCCCGAGTCGAAGGTCACGGCCTTGCCGACCATGCCGAGCACCGGCCCGCGCGGCTCGGGGTGGGCATAGCGCAGGACGATCAGCGCCGGCTCCTGGTCCGAGCCGCGGAAGACGGCGGCGAACGCGCCCATGCCGCGCGCTTCGATCTCCGCGCGGCCGAGCACCTCGACCTCGAGCCCCGCGATCGCCCCGGCCAGCCGGCGCGCCTCGTCGGCGAGCGCCGTGGGGGTGAGGTCGTTGGCCGGGCGGTTCTGCAGGTCGCGCGCGGCGTTCTGCGCGCCGGCCAGCGCCGCGGCACGCGCGGCCGCCGGGGCGAGGTCGTCGTGGGCGCTGAGGACGAGCGCCCCGGGGCCGCGTGCGGACGTGTCGTCGTCGCCGCCCTTGAAGAGCGTGAAACGGTAGTTCGCCAGCAGCGTGCCCTCGACGAGGGCGCCGGCGACGTCGTCGTCCACGTGGTGGGGGACCTCCCAGCAGAGCGTCTGGGTCCCCAGTTCGCGCGCGCGGCCGAGCACGGTGGCGGCGGCGCGGCGCGCGCGCTCGGCGTCGAAGGCGGAGCGCTCGCCGAGGCCGACGAGGATGAAGCGTCCGCCGCCGGCGTGGCTGACGGCGAGGTGTCCGAAGGACCGGCGCGCCTCGCCGCGGTCCAGCAGCGCCTCGAGCGCGCCGCCGTCGACGTCGTGCGCGATGCCCTCGTCCTCGAAGACGCCGACGGCGATGGTGTCGGCGCCGCTCTGGAGCGGGGGCTGGGTGGTGGTGGTGACGTTCATGGGATCAGCCTATGGCTGGGCTCGGGCTGTGCCGGCTTCGCCCGGTGGGCCCGTGGTGCGAGCCCGCACTACCATTCGCGCCCACCGCCCCAGCGCTTGTCCCTCCTGGAGACCCGAATGCCGAAGACCGTGATCCTTGGTACCGCCCGAACCCCCATCGGCAAGATGGGCGGCGGCCTCGCCTCGCTCGACGCCACCGACCTCGGCGGCACCGCGATCGCCGCGGCGCTCGAGCGCGCGGACGTGGCGCCCGAGCAGGTCCAGCACGTGGTCATGGGCCAGGTGCTCCAGGCCGGTCAGGGGCAGATCCCCTCGCGCCAGGCGCAGATCAAGGGCGGCATCCCGAAGGAGGTCTCCTCGGAGACCGTGAACAAGGTCTGCGCCTCCGGGCTGCGCGCCTCGGTGATCCTCGACCAGGCGATCCGTGCGGGCGACGTCGAAGTCGGCGTCGGCGGCGGCATGGAGTCCATGTCCGGCGCGCCCTACCTGCTCCCCAATGCGCGCTTCGGCTACCGCATGGGCGACGCCAAGGCGCTCGACGCGATGGTCAACGACGGGCTCACGAACCCCTTCAGCGGCAAGCAGATGTTCGTCGAGGCGACCGAGATCGGCGACGAGCTCGAGCTCACGCGCCCGGACCTCGACCGCTGGGCCCTGCGCTCGCACGAGCTCGCGCTGAAGGCGACCGACGAGGGCCTGCTCGCCGAGGAGATCGTCCCCGTCACCGTCAAGGGTCGCAAAGGCGACACCGTCGTCGAGATCGACGAGGGCCCGCGTCGCGGCTCCTCGCTCGAGGCGCTCGCGAAGCTGCCGGGCCTCGTCGGCAAGGAGGGCAGCCACACGGCCGGCAACTCGCCGGGCGTCAACGACGGCGCCGGCGCGATCGTCCTGGCCTCCGACGAGTGGGCCGCCGCCAACGGCAAGGAGGCGCTCGCCGAGATCGTCGCCCACGCCCAGAGCGCGAACGACTTCGCCTACCTCGCGACGACGCCCGCCAGCGCGGCGCAGAAGGCGCTCGCCAAGGCCGGCCTCGACGCGCAGGACATCGACGTCTGGGAGATCAACGAGGCCTTCGCCTCCGTGACCCTCAACTCGATCCGCCTGCTCGGCATCGACGAGGACAAGGTCAACGTCAACGGCGGCGCCGTCGCCCTCGGCCACCCGATCGGCGCCTCCGGCGCACGCATCATCGGCACGATGGTCCACGAGCTGCGCCGTCGCGGCGGCGGGCTCGGCTGCGCCGCGATCTGCTCGGGCGGCGGGCAGGGCGACGCGATCATCATCCGGGTCCCGGGGTCGTAGTGGGTCTTCTCGGAATGTCGGGCCGGAAACGGCGCGGCGGCGGCGCCGTCAGGCAAGGACGCAGGATCGATGCAATGCCGGTGGCATTGCTCGATCCGAGGACGCCGCATGGCGGTGAACGCCGTCCGGCGTTTCCGGTCAGATGTTTCGAGAAGGGCCACCAGGAGCTCCGCGCACGCACATGACGGCCGCCGCCTTCCTCGACCTGGACCGCACGCTGGTGGCGGGCTCATCGGGGTTCTACTGGGCGCGGGCGGCTGTCGACGCCGGCATGATCTCGCGCCGGCGGATGGGCCACATCGTCTGGCAGAACCTGCGCTTCCGGCTGCTCGGATCAACCGACGACTGGACCGACAAGGTCCGTGCGGACATCGCGGACATGATCGCCGGCCAGCGCGCCGTCGACCTGCGCCGGATGATGCCCGAGGTGCTCGCCGGCGTGCTGCCGCGCGTCTACCCGCAGATGCTGCGCGTCGCCTACGACCACCAGGACGCGGGCCGGCGCGTCTACATCGCGACCGCCTCCTCGCAGGAGATGGCGGACATGCTGAGCCACGTCCTGGGGTTCGACGGCGGGATCGGGGCGCGGTCGGAGGTCGTCGACGGGCGCTTCACCGGGCGTGACATCGGCCCGTTCACCTACCGTGAGGGCAAGGCCGAGCGCATGCGCGAGCTCGCCGCGCAGGAGGGCATCGACCTCGCCGCCTCCTACGCCTACTCGGACTCGGAGTCCGACCTGCCGATGCTGCGGCTGGTCGGGCACCCGGTCGCCGTCAACCCGGACGCCGAGCTGGAGCGCATCGCCCGCGCCGAGGGGTGGCAGGTCCTGCGCTTCGAGCAGCTGGGCCGCCGACTGCTCGCCGTCGGCGCGCTCGTGGGGATGGGTCTCGTCGGCACCGCCGGGCGCCAGGTCGCCGTGCGCCGTGCGGGCGTCCCGCCGGCGGCACCGCGCAGCCGCTCCGCGCGCGGCTGGCGGCGCGCCTGATCGCTCGCCGAAGGTGACGCCCGCGTCATCTCGGCACGTATGATCCCGGCCATGGCGACGACCTCGCGCACGTCCTCGACGCATCCGGCTGCGACGCTTGCGTGGCGTGAGGCGTTCGATGCGGTGCCGGAGCGTGACGCGTCGTTCTCGACGTTGTCGGGGGTGCCGGTCGAGCCGCTGTATACAGCGGAGGATCTGGGTGGGCGGGATTCCGCATCAGAGCGGATCGGGGTGCCGGGCGCGTTTCCGTTCACGCGTGGTGTGTACCCGTCGATGTATCGCGGGCGCCTGTGGACGATGCGCCAGTTCGCGGGGTTCGGCGGGGCGGCGGAGACGAACGAGCGCTTCCACTATCTGCTGGCGCATGGGCAGACGGGTCTGTCGACGGCGTTCGACATGCCGTCGCTGATGGGCCATGACTCCGACTCGCCCAGGAGTCTGGGCGAGGTGGGGCGTGAGGGTGTGGCGGTCGACACGCTGGATGACATGCGCACGCTCTTTCAGGGCATTGATCTTGGTGATGTGAGCGTGTCGATGACGATCAACGCGCCGGCGGCGATCATGCTCGCCTTCTACGTCGTCGCGGCGGAGGAGGCCGGCGTTCCCGCGGACCGCCTTGCGGGGACGATTCAGGCGGACATCCTGAAGGAGTACATCGCGCAGAAGGAGTGGTGCTTCCCGATCGATCCGGCGATGCGGGTGATGGGCGACATGATCGAGTGGTGCAGTGGCCACATGCCGCGCTGGCATCCGGTGTCGATCAGCGGCTACCACATTCGTGAGGCGGGCTCGACCGCGGCGCAGGAGCTCGCGTTCACGCTCAAGGACGGCCTGACGTACGTGGAGCAGGCCGTTGAGCGCGGGCTTGATGTCGATGATTTCGCGCCCAGGCTGTCGTTCTTCTTCAACGCCCAGATCGATTTCTTCGAGGAGATCGCCAAGTACCGCGCGGCCAGGCGGATCTGGGCGCGGGAGCTGCGGGACACGTTCGGCGCCAGGAACCCCAAGTCGTGGCTGATGCGCTTCCACACCCAGACCGCCGGGGTGTCATTGACCGCCCAGCAGCCGCTGAACAACATCACCCGCACCGCGATCGAGGCCTTGGCCGGCGTGCTGGGCGGGACGCAGTCGCTGCACACCAACAGCTACGACGAGGCATTGGCGCTGCCCACGGAGGCCGCGGTCAGGGTCGCGCTCAGAACGCAGCAGGTGATCGCGCACGAGACGGGCGTGGCGAACACGATCGACCCGTTGGGCGGCTCGTACTTCGTCGAGGCCTTGACCGATGAGCTGGAGCGCCAGGCCTACGCGTACTTCCAGCGGATCGACGAGCTGGGCGGGATGGTCGACGCGGTCAAGGCCAACTTCCCCCAACGCGAGATCGCCGACGCCAGCTACGAGCTGCAGCAGGAGATCGACGCGGGCAGGCGGATCGTGGTCGGCGTCAACGCGTTCACCGAGGGCGACGACGACCACACGCCGATCCTGCGGATCGACCCGGCATTGGAGCGCCGGCAGATCGATCGCCTGCGGGCCGTCAAGGGCCGTCGTGACGCCGGCGCGGTCGAAGCCTCGCTCGCGGAGCTCAAGCGCGCAGCCGCCGACGAGCGCGAGAACCTGATGCCCCACCTGATCGGCTGCGCGCGCGTCTACGCCAGTGAGGGCGAGATCATCACCGCCCTGCACAGCGTCTTCGGCCACTACACCGAGACCCCCGTCTTCTGATGCGCAGGCAGGTGCAGGCTCTCGTGCGCCGACGGCGCATGCTGCTCCTTCGCGCGTCACACTGTCCGGCAGGTCGTCGGATCGACCGCGCCACACCGTCCAAGGAGGACACCCCCCGATGAAGCGCATCCTCGCCCTCGCGGCGACCCTTGCAGTCCTGGCCGCGATCGTGATCACCGCACCCGCGGGCGCGACGAACGCCGCGCCGAAGGCCACCGCCGCAGCGGTGACCGTGAAGCTCAAGGACTCCTACTTCAGCCCGAGCAGGCTCACGATCAGCCGCGGCACAGCCGTGCGGTTCGTCTGGGCCGGGAAGCTCTCGCACAACATGACCGGCGGCGGGCTGCCCAAGAGCCTCGCCCGCACGAAGGTGCACGGCACGTTCACGACCGGCTTCTCCAAGGGCACCAAGACGATCATCTGCACCATCCACCCCGGGATGGTCCTCAAGCTCCGGGTCCGATAAGGGACCGAGCCCGGAGGCTTACGCCCGGGCGGCGCGCTTGCGCTGCCGCCCGGGCCGGCTTCCGGCCCCGGCGAGGGCCGCCGAGCAGACTGCACCGCCGCGGGCGAAGACGTAGCATTCGGCTCAGCCGATGGTTCCCGGCACATGACCATGCCCGCGAGCGCCACCCAGAAGAAGATCCGCGTCGTCGTCGCCAAGCCGGGGCTCGACGGGCATGACCGCGGCGCGAAGATCATCGCCCGCGCGCTGCGCGATGCCGGGATGGAGGTCATCTACACGGGGTTGCACCAGACGCCGGAGCAGATCGTCGAGACCGTCATCCAGGAGGACGCCGACGCGGTCGGTCTCTCGATCCTGTCGGGAGCGCACATGACGCTGGTGCCGCGCGTGGTGGAACTGCTGCGCGCGCAGGGCATCGACGACGTGCTGGTGACGGTCGGCGGGACGATCCCGGCCGACGACATCCCCGAGCTCCAGGCACTCGGCGTCGCCGCGGTGTTCACGCCCGGCGCGCCGACGCAGGACATCATCGACTTCATCCGCGGCGCCGTACAGGAACGCGAACCCCGCTGACCTGGCCGTGTCCCATGGGATATCGGCCCGCCCGTCGGGCGCAGCCGCGCCCGTGCGCCCGATTGACTGGTCAGTCAACTTTGCCGATACACTCCGATTCCCGTTCGCCACAGGAGGCCTGAAGTGAAGATCTGCGTCCTGGTCAAAGAGGTGCCAGACGCCGCCGTCCAGAAGCGCATCGACCCGAACACGGGGCGCATGGACAGAAGCGGTGAGAAGAACCTCAACCCGTACGACACCCACGCGATCGAGGCGGCGATGCAGCTCAAGGAGAGCGGCGCCCTTCCGGTCGACGAGGTCGTGGCCGTGACGATGGGCCCCGAGTCCGCCGTCCGCGCGCTGCACAAGGCCGTCTCGCTCGGCGCCGACCGCTCCGTGCACCTGACGGACGCGGCGCTCGCCGGCTCCGACGTCGCCGCGACCGGCTACGCGCTGTCGCAGGCGCTGAAGCGCGAGAACCCCGACCTGGTCCTGCTCGGTCAGCAGTCGGACGACGGCGAGTGCTACACGATCGGCGCGGTCGTCGCCGACCACCTGGAGATGCCGTCGCTGACGCAGGTCATCAAGATCGACGTCGAGGGCGGCACGAAGCTGCGCGCCGAGCGTCAGGCCGAGTACGGCTACGACACCGTCGAGGTCGCGCTGCCCGCCGTGATCTCGGTCGGCGACGCGATCAACGAGCCGCGCTACCCGTCGCTGAAGGCGATCATGGGGGCCAAGAAGAAGCCGCTCGACACGGTCGCCGCCGGCGACGTCGGCATCGACGCCTCCAAGGTGGGCGCCGACAACTCCGCCGCCCAGTGGACCGGCTCCAAGGAGCCGCCGAAGAAGGCGCCGGGGCAGATCATCGAGGACGAGGACACGAACGACACCGTCGAGAAGATCGTCGCGTGGCTGGACGAGAGGAAGCTGATCTAGACATGTCCAACATCCTGGTCTACGCGCTGCACTACGAAGGCGCGATCAACAAGAACTCACAGGGCGCCGTCTCCGAGGGCGCCAAGCTCGCGGCCGCGATCGGCGGCGAGTGCCACGCGATCCTGGTCGGCGCGGGCATCTCCGACGATCTCGCCGCGTCGCTCGGCACCTACGGTGCCGCCAAGGTCCTGCGCGCCGAGGGCCCGGAGGGCCTCGCGCAGCCGGTCGTCGACGCGATGGCCGCGGCCATCGCCCAGGGCGGCTACGGCTACGCGCTGTTCGGCGGCGGCCTGCTCGGCTTCGAGGTCGGCGCGGGCCTCGCCGCGCGCCTGGGCGCCGGCGTGGCGATGGAGGTCACCGCGGTGCAGTCCGACGGCGGCAAGCTCGTCGCCGAGCGCCCGATCCTCGGCGACTCGGCGATCTCGGAGATCAACTTCCGCAGCGACGTCGGGATCATCATCGGCCGCCTGAATGCGTTCGACATCGTCGCGGGCGGGTCGCCGGCGCCGGTCGAGGACCTGGCGGTCGACTACTCGCCGTTCTCGGGCCAGGCCAGCATGGTCACCCGCGGCGAGCAGCGCGGCGCCGACGTGGACATCGAGGGCGCCGACGTGCTGATCGCCGGCGGTCGCGGCCTCGGCGCGGCGGAGGGCTTCCAGCTCGCCGAGGACCTCGCTGCGGCATTCGGCGGCAATGCCGCCGTCGCGGCGACCCGCGCGGTCGTCGACGCCGGGTGGTTCCCGTACGCGGGCCAGATCGGCCAGACCGGCAAGACGGTCGCGCCGAAGCTCTACCTCGCGGCCGGCATCTCCGGCGCGATCCAGCACAAGGTCGGCATGCAGAACTCGGAGAACATCGTCGCGATCAACAAGGACGCGAACGCTCCGATCTTCGAGTTCAGCGACCTCGGGATCGTCGGCGACCTGAACAAGATCCTCCCCAAGCTGACCGAGGCCGTGAAGGCCAAGAAGGCGGGCTGATCGCAGTGGCCGGATCGAACGGCAACGGAACGGCCGTGCCGGCGGCGTACCCGCCGCCGGTCGACTCCCCGTCGGAGTTCATCAAGCGCGGGCTCGACCCCGAGGACGAGATCATCGAGGTCGGCGTCGCGGTCGTCGGCGGCGGCACGGCGGGCCTGGCTGCGGCCAACCGCCTGCTGCAGCTGCTGGCCGACGATGCTGCGCGTGGGGGCGACCTCACCGAGCGCCTCGGCGAGGTGCCCGTCGCCGTCATCGAGAAGGCCAAGACGTGCGGCGGCCACAACCTCTCGGGCGCCGTGGTCCGCCCGGGTCCGCTCCAGGAGCTGTTCCCGGACATGACCCGCGAGGACTGGCGCAAGGAGGGCTTCGCGTTCGGCGAGGTCACCAAGGAGTCGGTCTACATGCTCCCCAGCGGCGGCACGAAGCTCCGCATCCCGACGCCGCCGCCGTTCAAGAACCACGGCAACGAGGTCATGTCGGTCTCTGCGCTGGCGCGCTTTCAGCAGCGCGTCGCCGAGGAGGCCGGCGCCTACGTCCTCACCGAGACCTCCGCGACCCAGCTGATCGTCGAGGAGGGCCGCGTCGTCGGCGTGCGCTCGGGCGACAAGGGCCGCGGCAGGGACGGCGAGCCGCTCGGGAACTTCGAGCCCGGCACGGACATCAAGGCGCAGTTCGTCGTCCTCGCGGACGGCTGCTGGGGCAGCCTGACCGGCGCGGCGATCCGCGAGTTCGGCCTCGGCGAGAACCGCGAGCCGCAGGTCTGGGAGCTCGGCGTCAAGGAGGTCTGGAAGGTCGCCAAGCCGCTCGACCGGATCATCCACACCATCGGCCCGTGGCCGCTGAAGCTCAGCTCGAAGTACGGGCAGATCGGCGGCACCTGGATCTACCCGATGAAGGACGAGAAGACCGGCGACGACCTCGTCTCGATCGGCTTCGTCGTCGATCTCGAGTACGCCGATGCGACGACCTCGGCGCACGACCTGCTGCAGCTCTTCAAGACGCACCCGCTGGTCAAGAGGATCCTCGCGGGCGGCGAGCGCGTCGGCTGGGGCGCCAAGGCGCTGCCGGGCGGCGGCTACTGGTCCGTGCCCAAGCTCACGATGCCGGGCGCGCTGCTGGTCGGCGACGCCGCGGGTCTCGTCGACACCGTGGCGCTCAAGGGCGTGCACCACTCGATCCTGTCGGGCAAGCTCGCCGGCGAGCACCTCTACGCGGCGCTCTCGCAGGGCCGCCCGTCGGTCGAGTCCTACGAGGATGCCGTCGAGGAGTCGCAGATCGGCAAGGAGCTCTACGAGGTCCGCAACACGCGCCAGCCGTTCCAGAAGGGCTTCATCAAGGGCGGCCCGATCGTGAACCTCGCGATCGCGACGAAGGGCAGGCTGCCCGGCGGCCGGCTCGCCTGGCACCGCAACGACGAGCAGGCGATGTTCGTCGGCGACACCGCGGACACGTACCCCAAGCCCGACGGCAAGTACACCTTCGACAAGCTCTCGAGCGTCTTCATCACGGGCAACCAGACCCGCGACGACGCACCGAACCACATCCGCGTGCAGAAGAACGTCCCGCGCGAGGTCGCCGAGACGTGGAAGTGGATGTGCCCCGCCGGCGTCTACGAGATTCCCGACGACGCGCCCGAGCACGGGAACGTCGACGTGGTCGTCAACTACACCAACTGCGTGCAGTGCGGCGCGATCACCGCCAAGGGCGGGCGGCTGACCACGCCCGAGGGCGGCGACGGCCCGCTCTACCAGCTCACCTGAGCGGGAGACTGCAGCATTGGACGTTCGACCCGGGGGGCGCAACCATTGCGCCCCCCGTGTGTTCCTGGGGGCAGCATGCGTGCACTGATGCCCATCGCCCTGATCGCCGCCGCGGCCATCGCCGCGCCGTCCGCCATGGCCGCGCCCACGGGCAGCGCCGTGCCCTTCGGCGGCCGCGCGGCGAAGACGGCCAAGCTCGTCGCGCTCGGGGCGAAGGTCGAGGCATGCTCGACCGCGGCGGACGCGCGCTTCGCGGTCTTCAAGGGCACGATGCCCTCGATCGGCGCCGGTGGCCGCATGGAGATGCGCTTCGCCCTCTACCAGGCCCCGAAGGGCACGCTCGCGTGGTCGCACGTCCTGAACGTCGACACGTTCGACGAGTGGGACCTCTCGGACAGCGGCGTGTCGGGCTTCATCGTCAAGAAGCGCGTGAGCAACCTCGCCGCCGCGACGGTCTACCGCACCGCCGTGAGCTACCGCTGGCGTGACGCGAGCGGGCGCATCACGCGGCGCGCCAAGCGCATCTCGGCGCCCTGCGCCCAGCCGGACACCCGGCCGGACCTCGTCGTGCGCGCGCTCGGCGCGACCGGCAGCGCCAAGCGCGCCGACGGCGTCGTGACCTACGGCGCGGTCGTCGCCAACAAGGGCAACGGGCCGTCCGCCGCCTTCAACGTCGTCTTCACGGTCAACGGCGTCGTCGGCGCGCCGCAGCGCATCGGCCCGCTCGCCGTCGGCCAGCGCGTACCGGTCACCTTCGAGGCGCCGAAGTGCACCGCCGGCAGCGTCGTACAGGTGACGGCCGACAGCAGCGCGGAGATCGCCGAGGTCAACGAGGCCAACAACGTGCTCCAGCGCACCTGCCCGGTGGGCGGCTAGACTGCTCGGGAGCCATGAAGACTGAGATCCACCCCAACTACGTCGAGTCCCACGTGCGCTGCACCTGCGGCAACGAGTTCACGACCCGTTCCACGGAGTCGGAGATCCATGTGGAGATCTGCTCCAACTGCCACCCGTTCTACACGGGCAAGCAGAAGCTCGTCGACACGGGCGGCCGCGTCGACCGCTTCCGCCGCCGTGCCGCCAAGCGCGCGGCCGCATCCGCTTCCTGAGCGACCCACACCGTGGCCACCGCTGAGCGCCTTCCCGGGTCCGACAGCGGCTCTGCTGCGGCATCCCTGAGCGCCGAGCCGGGCGAATGGGTCGCCACGCGCGACGCTCCCGTCGGCGGCCAGGCCGTTCTGGAGGGCGTGATGATGCGCGGTGCCGGGACGTGGGCGGTCGCCTGCCGCAAGCCCGCGGCCGACCAGCTCGACGCCGACGGCCACCGCGCCGACATGAACGACCCGCCGCGCGGCGAGATCGCCGTCGAGACGCACGAGGTCGAGTCGGTGCTCAAGCGCCGGCGCTGGCTGCGCGTGCCGATCGTGCGCGGCGTCGTCGCGCTCGGCGAGTCGCTCGTGATCGGCTTCAAGGCGCTCGGGACGTCCGCCAACGCGCAGATGCCCGAGGAGGAGGAGCCGATCTCCGGCTTCCTGTGGACGGCGACGATCGTGTTCGCGCTCGCGCTGTCGATCGGCCTGTTCTTCATCGTGCCGGTCACGCTGACGAACCTCGTCAAGGACCAGCTCGGCTCGGCGTTCCTGTTCTGGATCGTCGAGGGCGTGCTGCGGACCGGCATCTTCCTCGGCTACCTGATCCTGATCTCGCGCATGCGCGACCTGCGCCGCGTCTTCGAGTACCACGGTGCCGAGCACAAGACGATCTCCTGCTACGAGGCCGAACTCGAGCTCACGCCCGAGAACGCCAAGAAGTTCTCGCGCCTGCATCCGCGCTGCGGCACGAGCTTCCTGCTGATCGTGATGATCGTCGCCATCTTCGTCTTCTCCCCGCTCGGGCTGCTGCCCTGGTGGGCGCTGATCGTCACCCGCATCGTCGGCGTGCCGTTGATCGCGGGCATCTCGTTCGAGCTCATCAAGCTCGCCGGCAAGCACCGCCGCCGCCGCTGGGTCCAGATCCTCATGTGGCCCGGGCTCAAGCTGCAGCTGCTCACCACCCGCGAGCCCGACCTCACGCAGCTCGCCGTCGCGATCGCGGCGATGGAGGCCGTGCTGGCGAACGAGAAGCCCGGCGAGGACCTCCTCGGCGTCGAAATCGCTGCCTGATGGTGGGTCGCGGGTCTCGCGGCGCCTGAGGCCACGCTGAGGCGGCGGGAGGGCCGGCCGGCCTATCCCGCCGCACATCGCGGCCTCCTGCATCCACGATCCTCCGCTCCAGCCGCGTTGGTGGCGGGACGTGATTGCATGTCGTCTCGGCGGGCCGGCCGGCCGCCCGGTCCCGGCGCACCGCGGCCGCCCGATACCCTCGACCTCCGATGATCGAGTCCCTGGTCGAACAGCTGGAGTCGCGCTTTGCGGAGGTCTCGCGGCAGATCACCGACCCCGTGGTGATCAACGACCGCAACCGCTACGCGGAGGCCGGCCGCGAGTACCGGCGGCTCGAGCCCGCGGCCAGGCTCGCCGAGGAATGGCGCCGGGCCGTCGACGACGCTGCGGGCGCGCAGGAGATGCTCGACGAGGGCGACGACGACGCCGAGGTGCGCGACATGCTCGCCGCCTCGCGCGAGCGCATCGAGGAGCTGGAGGAGGAGATCCGGCTCGCGATGGTCGAGTCCGACCCCAACGACGACAAGAACGTCATCGTCGAGATCCAGGGTGGCGCGGGCGGGGAGGAGGCGGGTCTGTGGGCCGGCGACCTCTACCGGATGCTCACGCGCTACGCCGAGCGCCGCGGCTTCACGCCCGAGGCGATCGAGGTCGGTGAGGGCAAGTACACGTTCGCGATCAAGGGCGACGGCGCCTACTCGATCTTCAAGTACGAGGGCGGGACGCACCGCGTGCAGCGCGTCCCGGTGACCGAGTCCCAGGGCCGCATCCACACGAGCACCGCGACCGTCGCCGTGCTGCCCGAGGCCGAGGACGTCGAGGTCGACGTCAACCCGAGCGACCTCCAGATCGACGTCTACCGCTCCTCGGGGCCGGGCGGACAGTCGGTCAACACGACCGACTCCGCGGTGCGGATCACGCACAGGCCGAGCGGCGTCGTCGTCTCGATGCAGGACGAGAAGAGCCAGCTCCAGAACCGCGAGAAGGCGCTGCGCGTGCTGCGTGCGCGCCTCTACGAGCGCAAGCTCGCCGAGCAGCAGGCCGAGCTCGCCGCGGACCGCCGCTCGCAGGTCGGGACCGGCGACCGCGCCGAGAAGATCCGCACCTACAACTTCCCCGAGCGGCGCGTGACCGACCACCGCGTGAAGGTCACCGTCCACGACCTCGACGCCGTGCTGGAGGGGGCCCTCGACGAGTTCACGGCCGCCCTCGAGGCCGACGAGAAGCGTCGCCGCCTCGCGGCGCAGGCCGCCCAGAGCGCCTGATGGGCGTTCCCGTTCGCGACGCGCTCGACAGCGCCGTGATCGCGATCGCGGCATCCGGCAGCAGCTCCCCGCGCCTGGACGCCGAGCTGCTGCTCGCGAGCGCGCTCGGGGTGGACCGCGCGGCGCTGATCGTCGACCCGCGCCGTGAGGTCACCGGGCCGGCGGTGCGCACGTTCCAGGACCTGGTGCGGCGGCGCTCGGCCGGTCACGAGCCCGTGGCCTACCTGCTCGGCAGCAAGGGCTTTCGCCACGTCGACCTGGACGTCGATCCGCGCGTGCTCGTGCCCCGGCCCGAGACCGAGCTGCTGGTCGACGTCGCGCTCGCGCTCCCCGGCGGCGCGCGGGTGCTCGACGTCGGCACCGGCAGCGGCGCGATCGCGCTGGCGCTCAAGGCCGAGCGTCCGGACCTGCAGGTGACCGCCAGCGACGTCAGCGCCGCGTCGCTCGAGGTCGCGCGCGCGAATGCCGCCCGCCTGGAGCTCGACGTCGCATTCGTCGAGGCCGACCTGCTCGACGGCCTCGGTCCGGCGTGGGACGCGATCCTCTCCAACCCGCCCTACGTCGCCGAGCGCGACCGCGCGACGCTCCCGCCCGATGTCGTGCGGCACGAGCCCGGCGTCGCGCTCTTCGCGGGCCCCGACGGCCTCGACGTGCTGCGCCGGCTGATCCCGGCCGCCGCGCTGACGGCGACGACGCTCCTGGCGCTCGAGGTCGGCGCGGGCCAGGCGCTCGACGTCGCGGCGCTCGTCGGCGCCGCGGGCTTCACGCAGACCGAGGTGCTGCGCGACCTCGCAGGCATCGAGCGCGTGGTGGTGGGGCGCCGGTGAGCGGCCCGGTCATCACGCTCGAGCAGGCCGCGACGTTCTCCCGCTGCATGTCGGTCGGCGGCATCGCCGTCTTCCCGGCCGACACCGTCTACGGGCTGGCCTGCGAGCCCGCCAGCCGCGACGCCGTCGAACGCCTCTACGCGCTCAAGGGCCGCACGCCGGACAAGCCGACCGCGGTCATGTTCTTCTCCGTCGGCCTGGCGCTCACGGCGCTGCCCGAGCTGGGGCCGCGCACGCATGCGGCGATCGCGGCGCTGCTCCCGGGCGCGCTGACGCTGCTGCTGCCCAACCCCGCGCAGCGCTTCCCGCTCGCCTGCGGCCCGGACGGCGGGACGCTGGGCCTGCGCGTGCCGGCGCTGCCGGCGTCCCTCGAGGCGCTCACTGGGGTGCGCTGGCCGATCCTCCAGACGAGCGCCAACCGTGCGGGCGAGCCCGACGCCTGCCGGCTCGCCGACGTTCCCGCGCAGATCCGCGAGGGCGCCGACCTCGTCATCGACGGCGGCGAGCTGCCCGGGATCGCCTCGACGGTGCTCGACCTGCGCGACTACGAGCTCGACGGGGCGTGGGCCGTGCGCCGTGCGGGAGCGCTCTCCGAAGGGGAGATCACCGCGCGGCTCGGGTAGGGGGCCGTGCGGGAAGGCCACCAGGCGAGTGCTTCCCCGCCGCCGTGGAATCAATCATCTACGCTCGCCGCCATGCAGACCGCCTTCGTCACCGGCGCCTCCGGCTTCATCGGGGGCGCCCTCACGCGCCGGCTGATCGCCGACGGCTGGCGCGTCCGCGCGCTCGCGCGGAGCGACGCCGCAGCGAGCACCGTGGCCGCGCGCGGCGCCGAGGCCGTCCGCGGCGACCTCCGGGACACCTCCGCGATCGCCGCGGGCGCGCGCGGCTGCGAGATCACGTTTCACTGCGCCGCGATGCTCGGCGAGTGGGGGACCCGCGCGGAGTTCGAGGCGGGCAACGTGGCCGGGACGGTCAACGTCCTGGACGCCTCGCGCCGCGCCGGCGTGCGCCGCGTCGTGCACGTCGGCACCGAGGCGGCGCTGCTCGACGGCGGGCCGCTGATCGACGTCGACGAGACGGCGCCGTTGCGCCCGGACTCGCCGGCGCTCTACTCCTCGACGAAGGCGCGCGCCGAGCAGGCCGTCCGCGCCGCCGCCGACGCGGGCCTGGAGACCGTGGTGGTGCGCCCGCGCCTGGTCTGGGGCCCCGGCGACACGACGATCCTCCCGGAGCTGATCGCGGCCGTCGAGGCCGGGCGCTTCGCGTGGATCGGCGGCGGGCGCCACAGGACGTCCACGACGCACGTCGACAACGTCGTCGAGGGGCTCGTGCTCGGCGCCGAGCGCGGCACGAGCGGCGAGGCCTACTTCGTCACCGACGGCGACCCCGTCGTCTTCCGCGACTTCGTCACGCGCCTGCTCGCGACCGCCGGCGTCTCCGCCCCGACACGCAGCATCCCGGCGCCGCTGGCGCGCGCCGCGGCGGCCTCCGGCGAGACGCTCTGGCGGGTGCTGCCGCTCAAGGGCCGCCCGCCGGTCACGCGGCTGGCGGTCTGGCTGTCCTCGCTCGAGACGACGATCGACATCTCCAAGGCGCGCGAGCAGCTCGGCTACGCGCCGGTGATCACGATCGACGAGGGGATGCGGAAGCTGGAGCGGGCATGAGGATCGTCGTCGGGTCCGATCACGCCGGGTTCGCGCTCAAGGAGCACGTCAAGGCGACGCTGATCGCCGCCGGCCACCTGGTCGCCGACGTGGGCACCGACTCCGACGAGCCGGTCGACTACCCGCAGTTCGCCGCGCAGGGCGCGCGCGCCGTCGCCCGCGGCGAGGCCGACCGCGCCGTTCTGGCCTGCGGCTCGGGGAACGGCGTCGCGATCGCCGCCAACAAGGTCGCCGGCATCCGCGCCGTGAACGCGCACGACGTCGACGAGGCCGAGATGGCCCGCCGGCACAACGACGCCAACGTCCTGACGCTCTCGGGCGCGCGACTGGCCCCTGCGGACGCGGATGCGATCGTGGCGCGCTTCCTCGACGCGCAGTTCGAGGGCGGGCGCCATCGGCGCCGCGTCGACCAGATCGCCCTGCTCGAGCCCTGATCCGGCGCCCGCGGGCGGCCGGGCGGGGGGATACCATCGGGGGACGATGACCGAGCTGCCGCCCGACTTCTTCAACCGCCCGCTGGCCGAGGTGGACCCGCAGATCGCCGACGTGCTGGCCAGGGAGCTCGAGCGCCAGCAGCGCACGCTCGAGATGATCGCCTCGGAGAACTTCGTGCCGCGCGCGGTCCTCGAGTGCCAGGGCAGCGTGCTGACGAACAAGTACGCCGAGGGCTATCCCGGCAAGCGCTACTACGGCGGCTGCGAGTTCGTCGACATCGCCGAGGAGCTGGCGATCAGCCGCGCCAAGGAGCTCTTCGGGGCCGAGCACGCGAACGTCCAGCCGCACGCGGGCGCGCAGACGAACACCGCCGTCTACCAGGCGCTGCTCGAGCCGGGCGACACGCTGATGGGCCTCTCGCTCGCCCACGGCGGTCACCTCACGCACGGGATGCGCCTGAACGTCTCGGGCAAGCTCTACGACATCGTCGCCTACGAGGTGAGCCCCGAGACCCACCTGCTCGACATGGACGAGGTCGAGCGCCTGGCCCGCGAGCACCGGCCGAAGATGATCGTGGCGGGCTGGTCGGCCTACCCGCGCTTCCAGGACTTCGCGCGCTTCCGCGAGATCGCCGACGCGGTCGGCGCCTACCTGCTCGTCGACATGGCGCACTTCGCGGGCCTCGTCGCAGCCGGGCTGCACCCGAGCCCGGTGCCGCACGCCGACGTCGTCACGACCACGATCCACAAGACCCTCGGCGGCGCCCGCGGCGGGATGATCCTCTGCCGCGAGGAGTACGCCAAGAAGATCAACTCCGCCGTGTTCCCCGGACAGCAGGGCGGCCCGCTGATGCACGTGATCGCCGGCAAGGCGGTGGCGCTGGGGATCGCCCAGACCGAGCCCTTCCGCGAGCGTCAGCGCCGCACGGTCGCCGGCGCCCAGGCCGTCTCGGACGCCCTGCTGGAGGCCGGCCACGGCGTCAGCGTCGTCACCGGTGGCACCGATGTGCACCTCGTGCTCGTCGACCTGCGCGACGCCGAGCTCGACGGCCGGCAGGCCGAGGACCGCCTGCACGAGATCGGCATCACCGTCAACCGCAACGCCGTGCCGTTCGACCCGCGTCCGCCGATGGTCACGAGCGGCCTGCGCGTCGGGACGAGCGCGCTCGCCACGCGCGGCCTGCAGACCGAGGACTTCGCCCAGATCGGGCAGATCATCGCCACCGCGCTGACGCCCGCGTACGAGGCCCAGAAGGCCGAGCTCGCCGAGCGCGCCGCCCAGATCGCCGATCGCCATCCGCTCTACGAGCACCTCGGCACGCCGGCGGCCGTATAGCCGCGCCGTCCCGTCCCGCACGCGAATCCGGCGCAGCCGCGACTAGGGTTCGGCGCGGATGACCCATCGCGACGCGATCCTGGGCTTCGTGGTCGCCTTCGCGGTCGCGGTCCTGCTGACGCCGCTGACGGCGCGCTTCGCCACACGCGTCGGGGCGGTCGACCGCCCGCGCGACCGCGGGCTCTCGACCGGCGACACGCCGCTGCTCGGCGGGCTGGCGATCCTCGCCGCGGTGCTCGTCGCGAGCGCCTTCTTCCTCAACCTCGACCTGCCGCCTGCGGGCGCGCGCATGCGCGGGATCCTCGCGGGCGCCGTCCTGATCACGATCATCGGCGCGCTCGACGACCGCTTCGACCTTCCGCCGTTGCTGAAGCTCCTCGGGCAGGCCGCGGCGGCGACGATCCCGGTGGCGGCCGGGGTGACGGCCGGCCACATCACGCTGCCGTTCGCCGGGCCGCTCGATCTCGGCGACGCCGGCGGGCCGCTGACCGTGCTCGGCCTCGTCTTCGTGATGAACGTCGTGAACTTCTCCGACGGGATCGACGGACTGGCGGCCGGGGTCTGCGCGATCAGCGCCGTGGCGTTCGCGATCATCGCCTTCGACCTCTCGCGCGGGACCGCGGCGACGCTGGCGGCGATCACCGCGGGCGCCGCGGCCGGCTTCCTCATCTACAACTTCCACCCGGCGAGCATCTTCATGGGCGACTGCGGCTCGAACCTGCTCGGCCTGCTGCTCGGCTGCGTCGCGATCGAGGGCGCCGTCAAGACGCAGGCGGTCCTGGCGCTCGTCTTCCCGCTGATCGTCCTCGCCGTCCCGTTCCTCGACACGACGTTCGTGGTGCTCAAGCGCCTGAAGTACCGCCGGCCGGTCTACGTCGCCGACCAGAGCCACTTCCACCACCGGCTGAGCCGCATCGGGTTCAGCCAGCGCCGCACCGTGCTCTACCTCTACGCCTGGACGGTCCTGGTCGCGGGGTTCGCCGTGTCGCTGCGCTTCATCCCGTACTCGGACGACGGCGGGAACCTGAACACGGGCTGGGCCGCGATCGTCGCGCTCATGGCGCTCGTCGTCCTCGGGGCGAGCGTCTACCTCGTCTACGTGCTCGAGATCCTGAAGTTCCGGCGCCTGCGCGAGGTGCGCCTGCGCCGCCAGCGCCCGGACGTGAGCGAGGCCGAGATCCGGTCCGACGTCACCGAGAAGCTCGAGACGGGCCAGTTCGACGCCGTCCGCCCCAAGGACGTTCAGGCGTAGATCGTGCGGATCCAGATCTCGGTGAGCGCCGCGACCGCCGCGTCGCGCTGGATCCGCTCGCTCTGGACGAGCTGCTGGTAGTACGTGCGCTCGACCATCCAGGTCAGCGCGAACGCCGTCGCCCCGGGGGCCGGGCACGTCGAGCGCCCGCCACTGCGCTCCAGCTCGATCCGCCGCTCCGTCGCCTCCACGAACTGGCCGATCAGGCCGCGCCAGAACTGCGCGACCTCCTCGTCGTAGGTCGAGACCTCCACGACGGCGCGCAGCAGCACCGCGTGCTCGTCGTACAGGCCGGCGATGTTCGTCAGCGCGACGCGCAGCTGCGCCGCGGGGTCGCCGTCGCCCGACCACCAGATGTCGGCCTGCTCGAGCAGCAGCTCCGTGACGTCCTCGGTGAGGCGCATCAGCAGCTCGCGCTTGTCGGCGAAGTAGAAGTAGAAGGCCGTGCGCGAGATCCCCGCGCGCGTGGCGATGCGCTCGATGCCCAGATCCGCGTAGGACGCGCCCTCGGAGAGCAGCTCCTCGGTCGCCGTGAGCACCGCCGCCTGCACCGCCGCGCGCTTGGCGGTCGTCGTCCCCCCGCGACGCTGCGCTGAAGCCATGCGCCGAGGCTACCACCGGCGGTGCAGGCCGCTTGACGCTCTGTCACGGGCCGACCTACGATCGCCCGCATGCCCCAGACCGCGCACCTGATGGACCCGCAGCAGCTCTACGAGCTGTGGGAGCGCCAGAACTGGGTCTCCGCGACGATCGACTTCGGTGCGGACCGGCGCGACTGGGCGGCGCTGTCCGGCGGACGGAAGGGTCAGCTCGCCTGGAACCTGTCGGGGTTCTTCATCGGGGAGGAGCGCGTCACGACGCAGTTCGGCGGCCTGGTCGGCGCCTACGAGGACCAGAGCGAGGAGGCGTTCCTCTGCACGCAGCAGGTGGACGAGGCGCGCCACGCGCAGCACTTCAACCGCTTCTTCGAGCAGGTCATCGGCGTCGACGGAACCTTCGAGGAGCGCCTGGCCTGGGCCCGGCGGCATCTCAGCGCGCCGTTCGAGATCCTCTTCGACCGCGAGCTCGTCGGCGCGAACCGCAGGCTGCTGGACGACCCGCGCGACCTCGAGGCGAAGGTCGAGTACGTGACGATCTACATGATGGTCATCGAGGGGATGCTCGCCCTCACCGGCCAGTACTTCATCACCGTGTTCCTCGAGCGCGAGCGCCTGCTGCCGGGCTTCCTGGAGGGCTTCCGCAGGATCTCCCAGGACGAGCACCGCCACGTCGCCTACGGCACGTGGTTCCTGCAGCAGAAGTGCCGTGATCCGCACCTGCGCGAGGTCGCGCGCGCCAAGCTCGTCGCGCTGCTGCCGGTGGCCTCGCAGGTCCTCGTCCCGCGCGGCGCCGATCCGGAGGGGCCCGCGATCCTGGGCTACACGAACGCGCAGACGAGCGACTTCGCGTTCACGGCGCTGAACCGCCGGCTGAAGCTCATCGGCATCGGCCTCGAAGCCGCTGCGCCGGCGTGAACCGGCCTTGAGGACCATCGCGAGCGGTGCTATGTTCGCTGCAGTCCTCGCTCACTCGAGCGCTGGAGGCAGACGTATGAGCTTCGCGACCAGCAACATCCGCACGATCGCCGCCGGCCAGTCCGGTGCGGCGCCCGTGCGCCCGCGCGAGCTCGCGTCCTAGCCACTCCCAGCGCCGGGTCGCGGGCCTCACCGCCCGAGACCCCGAGCGCGTCGCAGCGCAGCATCGCGGCATCTCCTCGTCCCGGGCGGTGGTCCTCACACCACCGACCGACCGCAGGAGGTCACCGTCCGATGCATTCCCTGATCCATCACCATCTCGCCCACGCGACCGCTGCAGAGCGCGCTCGCCCGGGCGAGCGTCGCGTAGGACGCGAGCAGCCCCCGCCGGGCCGCCTGCGAGTGCGGACGGCGGCGGCGCTCGTGGCGCTCGCAGGCCGTCTGGACCGCGAGCAGACCCGCCGGGCACTCGCGTAGGACCCCGTCATCCGACGCGTTCGTCGGGTGAAGGCGCTACCTTCGTGGGGTCTCGCCGTGCCTCCAGCATGGCGAGACCCCGGTAGTCCGCCCCCTCCGACGCCCCCCCAGTGCTTCCTCGACGACTCCGCGGCCGCATGCCGTCCCCCGTTCTTCGTGCGCTCGTGATCGCCGCAGCGCTGTTCGCGCTGCTCGTGAGCGCCCCGCTCGCCGGCGCCCAGCAGTCCGCCCCGTCGCCGGCCGCCACCGCGCCCGCGAAGAAGAAGACGACGAAGAAGCCGGCCAGAAGGCGCAAGCAGGCGGCCAGGCCCGCGGCCCCGGCCGCCCCCGCCACGATCGGGATCGCCGAGCAGCAGCCGTCGGTCTTCGCCGACCCGCTGTTCACGGCGACGAAGATCCACGACGCGCGGCTGCTCGTCGGCTGGAACGGCATCTTCAGCTCCTGGCAGCGCGACCAGATCGACGCCTGGCTCGGCGCCGCGCGGGCGGCGGGCGTCGATCCGCTCGTCACGTTCGGCCGCTCGCGCACGGACTTCCACCAGCTGCCGACGCCGGCCCAGTTCGCCGCCGCCTTCCAGGCCTTCCGCCAGCGCTACCCGTGGGTGCATCTCTACGCGACCTGGAACGAGGCCAACCTCGCCGGTGAGGCCGTCTACAAGCGGCCCGACCTCGTCGCGCGCTTCTGGCGCGGGATGCGCGCCAGCTGCCCGGGCTGCACGATCCTCGCAGCCGAGCTCGTCGACCTCCCGAACATCCAGGCGTGGACGAGCGCGTTCCGCATCGCCGCACGCACCGAGCCCGCCGTCTGGGGCCTGCACAACTACCTCGACGCGAACCTCTTCACCACCTCGGGCACACGCTCGATGCTGGCTGCGGTGCCGGGCGACATCTGGCTGACCGAGACCGGCGGCATCGTCTCGCGCCACAACAACAGCAAGGTGCAGTTCCCGGAGGGGGAGGCGCATGCGGCGGCGGCGACGCGGTTCGTGCTCGACAGGCTGACCGCGCTGAGCCCGCGCATCAGGCGCGTGTACCTCTACGACTGGCAGGCCCAGTCCGGCGTCGCCACCTGGGACTCGGGCCTCATGAACGCGGACGGGACGGCGCGCCCGGCGTACCTCGTCCTGAAGAGCCGGGTCGAGCGCGTGCAGGCGCTCGCGGCGCGCCGCCGCGCCGCCGTCCGCTGACGCGTCGGGGCCGAGCCGGCGTCTCTCACGCCCCGTGACGGTGCCGCGCGCCGGTGAGCGGTGGGGCCCCCGCGATCAGCGGCCGGTTTGCCGCGTTCAGAAGAACTTGACACAGCGTCCAGTTCAGGCGATAGATTGCCGTTGTGGGGGTCACGGGGGGACCAGCGATCTGGCGTGAGGGCCGGACGGCGGGGGAGGCTGCAAGCCTGCTCACCAGTTCGCTGTGGCGCGGGCAGGGCGTCCCGCGCAGCGACGGCCAGCCGGTGCTGCTGATCCCGGGCTTCATGGCCGGCGACAACAGCCTCGCGCTGATGACGCAGTGGCTGCGGCGCATGGGCTATCGCGCCCACGGCTCCGGCATCACCTCGAACGTCGAGTGCTCGGAGAAGTCGGTGCAGCGCCTCGAGGAGCGCGTCCACCAGCTCAGCGAGCGCTACGGGCGCGAGGTCGCGATCATCGGCCACAGCCGCGGCGGCATGTTCGGCCGTGTCATCGGGGTGCGCAATCCCGACCGCGTGAGCCACGTCATCGCGCTCGGCTCGCCGCTGGTCGCCACGATGGACGACTTCCACGCCGTGCTGCGCCTGCAGATCCGCACGCTGCAGCGCGTCCAGCGCCTGCGCGGGGGCCGGCTCATCGGCGCGGCCTGTGAGGAGAGCTGGGAGGCCTACAAGTTCGGCCTGGACCCGATCGGCTGCTGCACGGACTTCTGGACGGACCTCGACGACGACCTTCCCGAGTCGGTCGCGCTCACGTCGATCTACTCGCGCAGCGACGGCGTCCTGCACTGGCGCGCGTGCATCGATCCGCAGGCCCGCCACGTCGAGGTCGACAGCTCGCACTGCGGGATGGCCGTCAACCAGAGGGTCTACCGCACCCTCGGGCAGCTGCTGCCCGCCCAGGCCGCTGCGGCCGCGCGAGCTCCGCGCGGCTCCGAGCGGTCCGGCCGGCTCGCGGCCGTCTCGGCCTGAGCGCCGCGGCGCCGTCGCTCGCGGCATGCCCCTCCGCGCTCGTGGCACCCGTCACGATGTGTCACAAGGCTGTCACAAAGTCCGCCGATGCGATAGTCTGGCCGAGCCGTCGGCGAAAGCCTCAACTGGAGGCCTTCGCTCCCTGTGACCCGCGTCCCCGCGCGGGTCGCGCCGTTCCCGGCTCCCGCCGCGCGCGACGCACCATGTCCCATGCACCGACTTCCCGACCCCCCGCCGACCCCCGATCGCGATGAGCGAGCCATCGAAGCCCACGATGCGCGCCGCAGCCGCCGGCAGCCTGCTGCTCGCGGCGATCGTGCTGTGCGGGGCGATCGGCTTCGGGCTCGGCGCGCTCGTCGGAGCGCCTGTCGCGCTCGGGCTGCTCGGGCTGTTCATCGGGCCGGTCGTCGGCGTGCTGCTTGTCCGCTCCCGCTTCCGGGACCTCTAGCCGCATGAAGCCGCTGCGTCATCTCGACCTCGTCGTCCTCGCGCTGGCCCTGCCCGTGTTCATCCTCGCCGGGTGGCCGCTGCTGGGCTACCTCGGCGGCGCGGTCGCCTGGCTCCTGCAGCGCGGGATCCAGCGCTACACGAACCGCAAGGCGCTCGCCTCGCAGGATCCCAAGCACGTCGCCGGCTGGGTCACCGGTTCGATGATCGGGCGCGGATGGCTCGTAGCACTTACGATCTTCGCCGTGGGCATGGTGGAGAACGACGCCGGCCTCGCCGCCGCCGTCCTGTTCCTCGTGATCTTCTCCGTCTCCTTCACCGTGTCCATGATCCTGCGCCCCTTCGACCAGCCCCGTGTGGAGCAGCCCTCCTGATGCGCGCCCGCCTGCTCGCCCTCGCCACCCCGTTCGTGCTCGCGCTCGCCGCCCCCGCCGGGGCGTTCGCGCTGAACATCAACGAGAACTACAAGCCCCAGAACGAGTTCAAGCTCGAGCCGTGGATCACGATCGACATCGGCGGCCTCGACCTCTCGATCAACAAGGCCGTCTTCTACGTGATCGTGGCGTCGATCCTCACCTGCGTCGTGATGATCATGATCGGCCGCCGGATGACCTCGATCGGGCGGCCCGGCTACTTCCAGGTGATCGTCGAGGGCTACTACGGCCTCGTGCAGGGGATCACGAAGGGCAACCTCGACGGGAAGATGCTGCGGCGCTGGTTCCCGTTCCTCGCGGCGATCTTCCTGTTCATCTGGTTCTCGAACATGCTCGGCTACCTGCCGCTGCCGACGAACACCGAGCACAAGGTCGACATCTTCGGGCTGCAGATCCCGTCGTTCGCGCTGTACGCGGCGACCGCGAACCTCTCGGTCCCGCTGATCCTGACCTTCTGCGTCGTCCTCAGCTACCACTACGAGGGCATCCGCGCCAAGGGCTTCGTCAAGTACCTCAAGGGCTGGGTGCCCGCCGGCGTCGAGGGCCCCGCCGTCTTCCCGATCTTCATCATCGAGGTGATCTCGCACTTCGTGCGCATCGTCTCGCTCTCCGTACGACTCTTCGCCAACATCCTGGCGGGCCACCTGCTGATCCTCTTCATGGGCGGCGGGCTCGTCGTCCTGCTGAACCTCGGCATCTTCGGCTCGGCCGTCCTGGGGATCATCACCGGGACGATGGCGGTCGCCTTCTTCATCTTCGAAGTCGGGCTCGTCGCGACCCTCCAGGCGTTCATCTTCACCACCCTCGCAGCGATCTACCTCGGCGGCGCGGTCGCCGAAGAACACTAAGGAGCACCGGAACCGTGGACCTCCACATCATCAACGAGCTCGTCGCGCAGTCGGGCGTGACCTCCCAGGTCGCCCAGGAGTACGGGCGCAAGGGCATGAAGGCCATTGCGCTCGGCATCGGCGCGGGCCTCGGCACGATCGGCCCGGGCATCGGCGTCGGCTACATCTTCGGCAAGGTCATCGAGTCGGTGACCCGCCAGCCCGAGATGAAGGATGAGATCACCTCGATCCAGTGGCTCGGCTTCGCACTGACCGAGGCGATCGTGTTCTACGCCTTCATCTTCGGCCTCATCGCCTTCTTCCTCGGGTAGAGCGGGGCGACCGACGATGCCCGCCATCGCACCCATCGCCGCCGCGGCGCAGGAGCAGAGCAGCAACTTCCTCGTCAGCCCGAACGTCGGGCTGATGATCTGGACGCTGATCGCCTTCTTCGTCACGCTCTTCGTGCTGAACAAGTTCGCGTTCCCGCGCATCCGCGAGGCGCTCGAGAAGCGCGCCTCGATGATCGAGGACTCGATCACGAGCGCCGAGACGATGAAGACCGAGTCCGAGGCGCTGCTCGCGGAGTACCGCGAGCGGCTCAAGGACGCGCGCACCCAGGCCGACGAGATCGTGCTGCGCGCACGCAGGAACGCCGAGGCCTTCGAGTCGGAGTCCAAGGATCAGGCCCGCGCCCAGCGCGAGGAGCTGCTCGAGCAGACCCGCAAGGACGTCGAGGCGGAGACCCGCCGCGCGATCGAGCAGATCCGCACCGAGGTCGCCGACCTCACGATCCTGGCCACCGAGAAGGTCACCGGCCGCGTCCTCACGGGCGACGACCAGCGGCGCCTCGTCGACGAGGCGCTCGCCGACCTGGACTTCTCCTCGCTGAGCGGCGATCGCAGGAACTGATGGAGCAGATCGCACAGGTCTACGGCCGCTCGCTGTTCGAGGTCGCCCAGGAGCACGGGCGCCTCGACGTGATCGGCGAGCAGCTCGGCCAGGTCGCCGACGCCCTCGAGGGCAGCGCCGACATGCGGCTCTTCTTCTTCTCCCCGTACTTCTCGACGGAGGAGAAGAAGGACGGCATGCGCCGGACCGTTCAGGACGCCGACCCGGCGATCTCGAACGTGCTCGACGTGCTCGTCGAGAACCACCGGCTGCCGGCGATCTTCCGGATCCGGCGCGAGTACCAGCGCCTGTGGGACGACGCCCGTGACCTGCTGCCGGTGACAGTCACCAGCGCCGTGCCGCTCGACGCGAGCGTCACGGACCGGATCGGCGACGAGATCGGCCGCCAGACCGGGCGCAACGTGCAGCTCAGCACCGCCGTCGACCCGTCGATCGTCGGCGGCTTCATCGTCCGCGTCGGCAACGCGATCGTCGACGCCTCCATCCGCAACCGTCTCGAACACCTTCGCAAGCAGGTCGCGCAGGCCTAGGCCGCGGCGACCCTCAAGGAGCAGACCACGCCATGCAGATCAAGCCCGACGAGATCACGAGCATCCTCAAGTCCCGCATCGAGGGGCTCGAGGCCGGGGGCGCGGAGCTGACCGAGGTCGGCACCGTCCTGTCCATCGGCGACGGCATCGCCCGCATCCACGGCCTGGAGAACTGCCAGTCCTTCGAGATGCTCGAGCTGCCCGGTGACGTCACCGGCCTGGCCCTCAACCTCGAGTCCGACAACGTCGGCGCCGTGCTGTTCGGCGACTGGGACCGGATCGTCGAGGGCGACACCGTCAAGCGCACCGGCCGCCTGCTGGAGATCCCGGTCGGCGAGCAGCTGCTCGGCCGCATCGTCGACCCGCTCGGCAACCCGCTCGACGGCAAGGGCGCGCTGAACACGACCGAGATGCGCCCCGCCGAGTTCAAGGCGCCGGGCGTCGTCCAGCGCCAGCCGGTCACCGAGCCGATGCAGACGGGCCTCAAGGCGATCGACTCGATGATCCCGATCGGCCGCGGCCAGCGCGAGCTGATCATCGGCGACCGCCAGACCGGCAAGACGTCGATCGCGATCGACACGATCATCAACAACAAGGACTCGGACCTCGTCTTCGTGTACGTGGCGATCGGCCAGCGCATGGCGACCGTCGTGCAGCTCGCCGAGACGCTCGCCGAGCACGGCGCCCTGGAGCGCACGATCATCGTCGCCGCCTCCGCCGACGAGGCCGCGCCGATCAAGTTCATGGCGCCGTACGCGGGCGCCGCGATGGGCGAGCACTTCCTCTACAACGGCGGGCACGTCGTCGCGATCTACGACGACCTCACCAAGCACGCCTTCGCCTACCGCCAGATGTCGCTGCTGCTGCGCCGCCCGCCGGGGCGCGAGGCCTACCCGGGTGACGTCTTCTACCTCCACAGCCGCCTGCTCGAGCGCGCGGTCAAGCTCAACGACGAGCTCGGCGGCGGCTCGCTGACGGCGCTGCCGATCATCGAGACGCAGGCCGGCGACGTCTCGGCCTACATCCCGACGAACGTCATCTCGATCACCGACGGGCAGATCTTCCTCGAGCCCAAGCTGTTCTTCTCCGGCGTGCGCCCGGCCATCAACGTCGGCATCTCGGTGTCGCGCGTCGGCGGCAACGCACAGATCAGCCCGATGAAGAAGATCGCGGGCCGCCTGAAGATCGAGCTCTCGCAGTTCCGCGACCTCGAGGCGTTCGCGCAGTTCGGCTCCGACCTGGACGCCGACACGCAGAAGACGCTGGCCCGCGGCGCGCGCCTGGTCGCGACGCTGAACCAGAACGAGCGCCACCCGGTGCCGGTCGAGCTGCAGGTCGCCCAGATCTACGCGGCGACCAGCGGCCACACCGACCGCATCCTGACGCCGCGCATCCCCGAGTTCCTCGACGGCCTGATCCAGCGCGTGCGCGCCGAGGCGCAGCCGACGCTCGAGAAGATCAAGGGCGGCGACTGGTCCGACGAGACGCAGGCCGAGCTCGAGAAGGTCCTCGCCGGCTACGCCGACGACTTCGGCTACGACCTCGACGAGGAGGGCCAGCCCCTCATGGACACGACGGTCGGCGAGACCACGCGCGCGGCCGAGGGCCTGCACGCGGCCGGGTCCGCCGCGAACGGCGCCGGCGAGGCATCCGCCGACGAGGCCGAGCAGGAGGCGGCGGCGACCGCCTAGCGGCTCGCCGCATCCGTTCCCATGGCTCAGCGCGACGTCAAACAGCGGATCGACTCCGTCAAGAACATCGCGAAGATCACCCGCGCGATGCAGATGGTCGCCGCGGCGCGCCTGCGCCGCGCCGAGCAGCGCATCGCGGCCATGCGCCCGTACGCCGGTGCGCTGCGCCGGATGACCCGCCACGCCGCCGAGGCCGCGTCGAGCGGCGAGCTGGCGAACAACCCGATCCTCGTCGAGCACGAGCAGGAGTCGACGGTCGCGCTGCTGCTCGTCACCGGCGACCGCGGGCTCGCCGGCGCGTTCAACTCGCAGATCATCCGCGCCGCGCTGCGCGCCGCCGCGGAGTACACGGCCGAGGGCAAGAAGGTCGAGTACTACGCCGCCGGGCGGCGCGGGGTCTCCTCGCTGGTCTTCCGCAAGCTCGACCCCGCCGGCACGTACGTCGGCTTCTCCGACCGCCCCGCGTTCGCCGACGCGCGCCGGATCTCCGGCGAGCTCAGCAGCGCGTACGTCGACGGCAGCGTCGACAAGGTCGAGGTCTTCTACAACGGCTACATCTCGCCGCTGACCCAGGAGGTCCGCCGCGAGGTGCTGCTGCCGCTGCAGCGCGCGACGATCGACGAGGCGCTCGCCGAGCCCGACGAGGGCCCGGAGGATCCGCTGCCCGGGACGCGCGCGCTCGTCGAGTACGAGCCGAGCCCTGAGGGCATCCTCGCCCGGCTGGTGCCCGACTACGTCGACATCTCCATCTACCGCGCCCTGCTGGAGTCCACCGCCTCCGAGCACGGCGCGCGCATGACCGCCATGCGCACCGCCTCCGAGAACGCCAACGAGGTCATCGACGACCTGACGCTCGAGATGAACCGCGTCCGCCAGGCCGAGATCACCCAGGAGATCATGGAAGTGGTCGCCGGGGCAGAGTCACTTACGTAAAAGGACATCATGGAAGCCGCAACCATCCCCGCCGCACGCACCTCCGCCAACGTCGGCCGCATCGAGGAGATCAAGGGCGTCGTCGTCGAGGCCGTGTTCCCCGAGACGCTGCCGCAGATCAACAACGCGCTGACCGTCCAGCTCGCCGGCAGCACGCTCGTCCTCGAGGTCCAGCAGCTGCTGGGCGACGACCGCGTGCGCGCGGTCGCCATGGACACGACCGACGGCCTCGCCCGTGGTGTCGAGGTCCACGACACCGGCGCGCCGATCTCGGTGCCCGTCGGCGAGGCGACCCTCGGCCGCATCTTCAACGTGCTCGGCGAGCTCATCGACCAGGGCCCCGAGATCGAGGTCAAGGAGCGCTGGCCGATCCACCGCTCGGCCCCGAACGTCGAGAACCTGACGCCGACCACCGAGATCTTCGAGACGGGAATCAAGGTCGTCGACCTGCTCGCGCCGTACGCCAAGGGCGGCAAGGTCGGCCTGTTCGGCGGCGCCGGCGTCGGCAAGACGGTCCTCATCCAGGAGCTGATCCACAACCTCGCCAAGGAGCACGGCGGCCTGTCGGCGTTCTGCGGCGTCGGCGAGCGCTCGCGCGAGGGCAACGACCTCTGGCTCGAGATGAAGGAGTCGGGCGTCATCGACAAGACGATGCTCGTCTTCGGCCAGATGAACGAGCCGCCCGGCGCCCGCATGCGCGTCGCGCTGTCCGGCCTGACGATGGCGGAGTACTTCCGCGACGTCGCCGGCCAGGACGTGCTGCTGTTCATCGACAACATCTTCCGCTTCGTCCAGGCGGGCTCCGAGGTCTCGGCGCTGCTGGGGCGCATGCCCTCGCAGGTCGGCTATCAGCCGACGCTCGAGACCGAGATGGGTCAGCTGCAGGAGCGCATCACCTCGACGCGCAACGGCTCGGTCACCTCGGTGCAGGCGATCTACGTCCCCGCCGACGACCTCACCGACCCGGCCCCGGCCTCGGTCTTCGCCCACCTGAACGCCACGACGGTGCTCTCGCGGTCGATCTCCGAGAAGGGCATCTACCCGGCCGTCGACCCGCTCGACTCGACCTCGACGATCCTCAAGCCCGACACCGTCGGCCAGGAGCACTACGAGGTCGCCACGCGCGTCAAGGAGATCCTGCAGCGCTACAAGGAGCTGCAGGACATCATCGCCATCCTCGGCATCGACGAGCTCTCCGAGGAGGACAAGGTCACCGTCCAGCGCGCCCGCAAGGTGGAGCGCTTCCTCTCGCAGCCGTTCAGCGTCGCCGAGCAGTTCACCGGCACGCCGGGCCAGTACGTCCCGATCGCCGAGACCGTGCGCTCGTTCAAGGAGCTCATCGCCGGCGAGCACGACGACCTGCCGGAGTCGGTGTTCCTGCTCAAGGGCTCGATCGACGACGTCGTCGCAGCGGCGAAGCGCTGAGATGGCGCGGGCCACGTTCCAGGTCGAGGTCCTGACCCCCGAGGGGGAGGTCTTCAACGAGGAGGTCGAGATGCTCTCGACCCGCACGACGACGGGCTCGATCGGCATCCTGGCCAACCACACGCCGCTGCTCGGCCTGCTCGAGCCGGCCGAGCTGCGCCTCTACCGCGGCGAGAACGAGATCGTCCGCTTCGCCCAGGGCGAGGGCTACATCCAGGTCGGCGGGAACCGCGCGCTCGTGCTCGTCGAGGACGCCCTCGACCCGGGTGCGCTGGACGTCGCGGACCTGCGCGAGAAGCTGACGAGCGCCGAGGCCGCCGTCGCGGCCGCCGAGCCGCACACCGAGGCCCAGCGCCGCGCCCTGGCCGACAAGCGCCGCTGGGAGACGTTCCTGCTGGTCGCCGAAGGCTCCGCGGGCCCCTGAGGGCCGCCCAGCGCCTGACCGCGGCGACTACGATCGGCCCGTGAACCGCGCGCGGGCCAGCACAGCCGGGGCGACGCGCCCGTCGGCGCTGTTCCGGCTGCGCCTCTGGCTCAGCACCGCCCTGTGGGCGCCCGTGCTCGCCGCGAACCTGCTCGCGATCGCGCTGGCGATCGTCCTGCCGCTCGTCGACGAGCGCCTGACGCGCAACCACCTGCCCGTCGCGCTGTCCTCGGCGCAGCAGCTCTTCGGCGCTCTGGCCGCGGGCATGATCACGTTCACCGGCATCACGTTCTCGGCCGTCTTCGTGGCCGCCCAGATCCAGACGTCCTCCTATTCGCCGCGGCTCGCAGCGCGGCTGCGGCGCGAGCCCGCCGTGGGCATCTCGCTCGCACTGTCGACCGCGACCGCCAGCTACGCGCTGTTCGCGCTCGCGTCGCTCGGCCGGCGGGACCTGAGCCGGGGCGGCCGCGACTTCGTGCCCGAGATCACGGTGCTCGTGGGCCTGGTCCTGGCCGCGGTCACGCTCGGCGCGTTCGTCCTGCTCGTCCAGCGGATGTTCCTGATGATCCAGATCGGCGGGATCCTGCGGGATCTGATGCGTCGCGCGCACGCGGTCATCGACGACGTGCATCCGCTGCGCGCCGGCGCCGACACGACCGTCGAGCGTCCGCACGGCGCCCACGAGATCGTCCGCGAGCTGCGGCACGAGGGCGCGCCGGGAGTCGTCGCCGCGGTCGACCGGGCCGCGCTGCTGCGGCTTGCCGCCGAGTCGGGCGGGTTCGTCGGGGTCGTCCCGAGCGTCGGGCAGTTCGTCGCGCCCGGCGACGCCGTGCTCCGGCTCACCGGCGATGCTGCCCACCGGCCCGGGTTCCCGCCGCACGACGCGTCCGCGGTTCTCGTGCTCGCCCGCCAGCGCACGATCGACCAGGACCCGGCGTTCGCGTTCCGGATGCTCGTCGACATCGCGATCCGCGCGCTGTCGCCGGCCGTCAACGATCCGACGACGGCGGTCCAGGTGCTCGACCGGCTCGAGCTGCTGCTCGTCGACCTCCTGCACCGGCAGACGGGGCCGGGGTACGTGGTCGACGGCGACGGCGTTCCGCGCGGGCTGGTTCCCGCACCGGGCTGGCTGGACTACTACGAGCTGGCCGTCTCGGAGATCCGCCGCTACGGCGCCGGCTCGCTGCAGGTCGCCCGCCGCCTGCGGGCGCTGCACGAGCATCTGCTCGCGCTCGCCGAGCCCGGCGATCGCGCTCGCGTCGCGCTCGAGCTGCGCCTGCTCGACGCGGACGTCGCGGCTGCGTTCCCCGATGCCGAGGAGCGCGCGCTCGCGCTGCGCGCCGACCGGCTCGGGCTCGGCGGTCCAAGCTAGTACGCGTGGCCTGAAGTTCTGCGTGGAATTCGGCGCGCCGCCGAAACCCGCAGAACTTACGGCCGCGTGTACTAGGCGCGCACGAGCCCGTACTCGGCCGCGGCGGCCTCGAGCTCGTCGAGGCCGAAGCCGTCGACCGGGCCCAGCGCGCCGGTGGCCTTGAGCTTCCCGGCGGCCGCCTGCTCGGCGCCCCAGGCGAGGAAGGCGGCGGTGAGGTCGTAGCCGTTCGGGCCGACGAGCAGCACGCCGCCCAGCGGCCTGCCGCCCGCGTCGGAGGTCTCGGCGACGATCACCGAGCGGGTGCCCGCGCGCGCCGCGGCGTCCGGCCCGCCGGTCGAGCCCTTCACGAGCCGCGACGTCAGGGCGCCCAGGCCCGCCTTCACGCCCGGAACCTTCGTGGCGAGGTCGGTGCCGGCGGCGAAGGCCTGCATCGCGCGCGAGGCGGGGCCGAACCAGCCGAGGTAGACGTCGACGTCCCAGACGTTGCGCCCCAGGCGCGGGAGCGCGAAGTGCTCGCTGGAGCCGATCGAGACCGCCTGGGCGCTGCGCCCGCCGCCGAGGTCGAAGCGCCTGACGCGCCGCGCGCCGCGCTCGCTGACGAGCTTGCCGGTGCGCCACGTGAAGGCCGGCTCGAGCGCGACGCCCGCGGCGCTGGCCTGCGTCCCGCCGCTCATCCCGGCCGCCGTGCCGCCCTCCCAGAAGTAGGCGATGTCGACGCGGGTCGCCTGCTCGCCCGCGTCGCGCAGCGCCAGCGCGCCCGCCAGGTTGCCCGGGACGTAGTCGTAGCCCATCGCGGTCAGCAGGCCGACGCCGGCGGCCTCGGCACGCGGGCCGGCGTCCTCGAAGACGTGGCGGATGAACGGGCCCTCGCCCGTGGAGTCCAGGTAGTGCGCGCCGGCCGCGAGCGCCGCCTCGAGCGCAGGCTCGCCCCAGCGCAGGAACGGGCCGACCGTCGAGATCAGCACGTCGCCCCGCTCGACCAGCGCGCGCACCGATGCCGGGTCGGAGACGTCGGCGATGCGCGTCTCGAGCCCGCCGAGCTCGCCGGCCAGGCGCTCGAGGCGCTCCGGGTCGCGACCGGCCAGGACGGGCGCCGCGCCGCGGCGCACGAGCTCGCGCGCGGTCAGATCGCCGGTGTATCCGGTCGCGCCGAAGAGGACGATGCGTGGGGCCATCGCCGGAGCCTATCCTCCGTCCCGTGGATGAACGCGTTCTCGCAGAGCGGCTGATGGCGTACGACACCTCGAAGCCCGAGGGCCTCCTCGTCGCCGCGGAGTTCGTCAAGGGCTGGCTGGAGACGCGCGACGTCGACGTGCGCGGGCACGACCACGGCGGCCTGCCGGTCGTCCTCGCCGAGGCGGGTCCGAAGGTGGGCCCCGTCGTGATCCTGCACGGCCACCTCGACGTGGTTCCCGCATTCGAGGAGCAGTTCACGCCGCGCGTCGAGGGCGACCGCCTCTACGGCCGCGGCGCCTACGACATGAAGGGTGCGCTGGCGGCGATGATGTGCGCGCTGCACGACGCCACGCAGCAGGACCAGGTGCGCCTGAAGTTCGTGTGCGTCCCCGACGAGGAGTCCGAGGACGTCGACGACCGCTCGACCGACGCGCTCGTCGCCGGTGGCCTGGGGGCCGACTTCGCCATCACCGGCGAGCCGACCGACCTGCACATCGGCATCCAGGCCAAGGGCGTGCTGGCGATCCGCCTGGAGGTGCGCGGCACCGCGGCGCACGGCTCGACGCCGTGGCTCGGCGACAACGCGATCCTCAAGGCGCACGACGTCTTCCGGCGCATCGAGACGCTGCCGTTCAGCCGCGAGTCCTCGGATCTCTTCGACCGGCCGTCGATCAACCTCGCGCGCATCGCCGGCGGCGACGCCTTCAACAAGGTGCCCGACCGCTGCCTGATCGACGTCGACATCCGCTTCCTGCCCGGCCAGGAGCCCGCCACCATCCTGGAGCAGATCGCCACGATCCCCGACCTGGAGGTCGTGCGCTCGTTCAGCCGCGCCCCGGCGATCGTCTCGCGCCGCAACCCGTACGTGCTCGCGCTGCGCGAGGCCGTGGCGCGCAGCATCGAGGGGGAGGCCCTCTCGATCGGCCGCGACGGCGCATCCGACGCGATCTCGTTCCTCGAGGCCGGCATCCCGGCGGTCGAGTTCGGCCCCGTCGGCGCCGGCCATCACGGCCCGCAGGAGTGGGTGTCGATCGCCTCGCTGCAGCGCTACCGGCGCGCGCTGGGGGATTTCGTGAAGAGCCTTCCCCACTGGCTCGAGCACGGGGGCACCCTCGAGGAGCTGCCCCCGCCCGTGCTCCGCGCCGTCGAGTGATCGGCTCTTCCGGCGGCGGCGGCCGCTACCCTGATGGCCTGGGATCTTCGCCCCGCTCCGCGCGACCCGCGCACCCCCGAGCGCGTTCTCATCGCACGTGAGCCCTGACCCCGAAAAGCCCCCGCGCCCTGGCCTTGGCAACCTGAAGAAGGCCCTCCTCGCGGGGGTCCTCATCGTGCTGCTCACCGCCACGACGGTCGCCTCGGCAGCGCTGCTCGAGGTCGATCAGCTCGTGCAGATCGTGCAGAAGGAGGGCCAGAGCATCCCGGGGGTCAAGAACGTGCTCGACGACGTCCCGGGCGGCGGCCCGCAGACGATCCTCGTGGTGGGCTCCGATGTGCGCTACCAGCAGCGCAACATGAAGGGCGCGGCGCGCTCGGACACGCTGATCCTCGTGCGCCTGGATCCGGACAAGGCCGCGACCGCGGTGCTGTCGATTCCGCGTGACCTGAAGGTCCAGATCCCCGGGTACGGCGAGGACAAGATCAACGCCGCCTACTCGCTCGGCGGCTCGACGCTGACGGCGAAGACCGTGCGCAATCTGCTGCACGTGCCGATCAACCACATCGTCGAGGTGAACTTCGGCGGGTTCCGGCGCGCGGTCGACCGCCTGAAGTGCGTCTACATCGACGTCGACCACCGCTACTACCACTCGAATGTCGGGCTGCCGCCGGCGCTGCAGTACTCCGAGATCGACATCAAGCCGGGCTACCAGATGCTCTGCGGCACCAAGGCGCTCGCCTACGTGCGCTACCGCCACACCGACTCGGACTTCGTGCGCTCCGCACGCCAGCAGGACTTCCTGCGCCAGGCCAAGGGCCAGTTCTCGCTCTCGTCGATCCTGGGCGACCGCACCGAGCTCGTGAAGATCTTCGCGCGCTACACCCGCACGGATGTGCGCTCCAGGGACGCGGTCCTGCGCCTGCTGAAGCTCGCCTTCCTGTCCTCGAAGAACCCGATCCGCGAGGTCAGGTTCCCGGCCTACGACATCCCGGGCGGCACCTACCTGGGGATCACGCCGCAGAACCTGCAGGGCGTCGTCGACGGCTTCCAGAATGCGAAGGCGACAGGCGGTGCGCGCCAGACGAGCGGCGCGACGACTCGCGCCCACAAGCGGCGCACGCGCCGCGCCGCCCGGCTGCAGGCGCGCTCGCCGGGCCTGCCCGCCGGCGTGATCGCCGACCAGGCCGAGGGTGAGAACAACGCGATCCCGGCGGCCGCGAAGCTCCGGCTGCCCGTCTACTACCCCGCCGCGCGACTGGCGTCCGGCGGCTACTCCTCGGGTGAGAACGGCTACCCGGCGACGCGCGCCTACACGATCCGTGACCGCTCGAACAACCGTTATGAGGCCTACCGGATGGTGCTGTCGACCGGCCAGCCCGGCCAGTACTACGGCGTGCAGGGCATGAGCTGGAAGGCGCCGCCGGTCCTGGACAACCCGAGCGACAAGATGCGGATGCGCCGCCGCATGTACGAGCTCTTCTACGACGGCACCCAGCTGCGCCTCGTCGCCTGGCGCACGCCGCGCGGCGTCTACTGGGTCTCGAACACGCTGTCGCTGACGCTCACCAACCAGCAGATGCTGGCGATCGCGCGCTCGCTGACGCGCGTCGGCTCCTAGGACATCCCCTGCGGCGCACGGCGCTCGGCGGGCGCCCGTCGCTAGCCTCCCTCCCCTTCTCATGAGCACTCAGCGCGAACCCATCGGCGTGATCGGCACCGGCTACGTCGGCCTCGTCACCGCGGCCGGATTCGCCGAGCTCGGCAGCGACGTGTGGTGCATCGACATCGATGCCGACAAGGTCGCGCGGCTCAATCGCGGCGAGGTCCCGATCTACGAGCCGGGCCTGGCGGAGTGCCTGGAGCGCAACCGCGAGCGCCTGCACTTCTCGACCGACCTCGCGCAGGCGCTCGAGCACGCGCGCCTGCTGTTCGTCGCGGTGGGCACGCCGCCGACCTACTCCGGGGACGCGGACCTCAGCGCCGTGCACGCCGTCGTCGACGCGATGCCGCCCTCCGAGCGCCACGCGCTGATCATGAAGTCGACCGTCCCGGTCGGCACGGGCGAGGCGATCCACCGGATCTTCGCCCAGCAGGGCAAGCAGGGCTTCCGCTACGTCTCGTGCCCGGAGTTCCTCAAGGAGGGCTCCGCGCTCAAGGACTTCCTGCAGCCCGACCGCGTGGTCATCGGCGACGACGGCGACTGGGCCGGCGACGCGGTCGCCGATCTCTACCGCCCGCTGCTGAACGCCGAGCACGGGGGGCAGGGCACCGGCGAGCTCGTCCGCACCGACGTCGCGAGCGCCGAGATGGTCAAGCTCGCCGCGAACGCCTTCCTGGCGACCAAGATCTCGTTCATCAACGAGATCGCCAACGTCTGCGAGGAGACCGGCGCCGACGTGCTCGAGGTCGCGCGGGGAATGGGCCTCGACGACCGCATCGGCCCGAAGTTCCTGCAGCCGGGCATCGGCTTCGGGGGGAGTTGCTTCCCCAAAGACGTCTCCGCCCTCAAGCAGCTGGCCGGCAACAGCGGCTACCACTTCCAGCTGCTGAACGCGGTGATCGAGGTCAACGAGCTGCAGAAGCGGCGCGTGATCGGCAAGCTCGAGAAGCACGTCGGCTCGCTCGTCGGCAAGCGGATCGCCCTGCTCGGGCTGGCCTTCAAGCCGAACACCGACGACATGCGCGAGGCGTCCTCGCTCGTGCTCGCCGCGCGCCTGCAGGCGGCCGGCGCGCACGTCGTCGCCTACGACCCGATCGCCGAGCAGGAGGCGCGCCACATGATGCAGGGCGTCGAGTTCGCCGACGGCCCGCTCGAGGCGCTGAGCGGCGCCGACGCGGCCGTCCTGGTCACCGAGTGGGACGAGTTCCGCGCGCTCGACGCCGCCGAGATCGCGAGCGCGATGTCCGGCACGGTGGTCATCGACGGGCGCAACGCCTTCGATCCCGCGGCGATGCGCGCCGCCGGGCTGACCTACGAAGGCATCGGGCGCGGGTAGAGGGGCCGGCGGCGCTTGCAGGCGGTCATCCTGGTCGGGGGGGAGGGGACGCGGCTGCGGCCGCTGACCTCGACCGTCCCCAAGCCGGTCGTCCCGCTCGTCGACCGGCCGTTCATGGCCTACATGCTCGAGTGGCTCGCGCGCCACGGCGTCGAGGACGTCGTCCTGGCCTGCGGGTTCCTGCCGACGATGCTGCGTGAGGCGCTCGGCGACGGCGCGCGCTACGGGGTCCGGTTGACCTTCGTCGAGGAGCCCGAGCCGATGGGCACGGGCGGCGCGCTGCGCTACGCCGCCGAGCAGCTGCCCGGCGGGCTGGGCGAGCGCTTCCTGATGCTCAACGGGGACGTCCTGACGGACGCCGACGTGCGCGCGCAGATCGACCAGCACGAGGCGACCGGCGCGCGGGCGACGCTCGGCCTCGTCCCCGTCGAGGATCCCTCGGCCTACGGCCTCGTGCGGCTCGCCGCCGACCGGACGGTCGCGGGCTTCCTCGAGAAGCCCAAGGCCGAGGAGATCGACACGAACCTCATCAGCGCCGGCATCTACGTGCTCGAGCGCAGCGTCCTGGAGCTCATCGAGCCGGGGCGCAACGTGTCGATCGAGCGCGAGGTCTGGCCGGCGCTCGTCGGCGAGGGCCTTTACGGAACCGCGCACGAGGGCGCCTACTGGCTCGACATCGGGACGCCCGACCGCTACCTGGAGGGCAGCCGCGACATCCTCGCCGGCGCAGTGCGCACCGCGGTGCGCGAACGGCTGGACGTGCACGGGCTGGCGCGCGGGGAGGGCTGCCGCGTCGAGGGGCACCTGCGCGGCCCGGTCGTGATCGGCGACGGCTGCGTCGTCGACGAGGGCGCCGTGGTCGGCCCGCACGTCGTCCTGGGCGACCGCGTGCACGTCGCCGCGGGTGCCACGCTCGAGGACGCCGTCGTCCTCTCGGACGCCGTCGTCGGGCGCGGGAGCGTCGTGCGCGGCGCCATCCTCGCCGCCGGCGTGCAGCTCGGCGCCGACTGCTCGATCACCGGCCATGCGGTGCTGGGCGAGGGCGTCCGGCTGGGTGCCGGGAACCTCGTCGGTCACGGCATGCGCCTCTTCCCGGGCGTCGAGCTGCCCGACGGAGCCGTCGCGTTCTGAGCGACTGCGCCATCCTGTGCAGCCCATGTCGACGACCGGTCAGCAGCCCCAGGTGAAACTCGACCGCGCGGAACTCGCGCGGCGCGACCCGACCGACCAGCTCACGGACGTGCTGGCGATCCCGGAGCATCTGCGCGACGCGCTCTGGAAGGTCGAGTCCGCGGCGCTCAGCCCGTGGGACAGCGCCGGCGGCCTCGTCGTCGCCGGCATGGGCGGCTCGGGCATCGGCGGGCGCCTGGCACGGGCGATCCTCGGCGACCAGGCCTCGCGGCCGATCCTCAGCGTCGCCGAGTACGCGCTGCCGCCGTGGACGACGCCCGACACGACGGTGCTGTGCGCCAGCTACTCGGGCGAGACCGAGGAGACGCTCGCCTGCTTCGAGGCGGCCGGCATCGTCGGCGCCAGGCGCGTCGTGGCGAGCTCCGGCGGCCGGCTGGCCGAGCTCGCGCGCGCCGAGGGCGTGCCCGTGATCCCGTTCGCCGGCGGCCTGCAGCCGCGCGCGGCGGTCGCCTACGTCACCGTCGCGGCGCTCGAGGTCGCGGCGCTGTGCGGCGCCGCGCCGCGCATGACGACCGAGATCGACGTCGCGGCCGACCACCTGGAGCAGCTCGTCCAGGCATGGGGCCCCGACGCGGGCGAGGAGTCCGAGGCCAAGGTCCTGGCGCGCGGGCTGCACGGGAGCGTTCCGGTGATCGCCGGCGCGGGGCTCACCGGCTCGATCGCCTACCGCTGGAAGACCCAGATCAACGAGAACGCCAAGCAGCCGGCGTTCGCCGCGGTGCTCCCCGAGCTCGACCACAACGAGATCGTCGGCTGGACGAACGCCCGGCGCCACGGCCGGTTCAGCGCCGTCTTCCTGGACGACTCCGACGACACGCCGCAGGTGTCCAAGCGGATCGCGCTGACGCGCGAGATCGTCGCGTCTGAGGCCGCGGGGACCTTCATGGTCCCCTCGCGCGGGCAGAGCAGCGTCGAGCGCGCGTTCTCGCTGGTCCTGCTCGGCGACCTGGTGTCCGTCTACCTCGCCGCGCTGAACGACGAGGACCCGGGCACGATCGACGCGATCGACCGGCTCAAGGCCGGGCTGCGCGACGGCGAGTAGCACCGCTGCGGCGCCATATCCGACTCGCCCCGACGGAATTGGGCATTCCGTGTTAGGGTGCCCGAACACGCATTAGGGTGCCCTAACACGAGGGCTCCCAGTACGAGCCACGGACCCCCCCCATCACATGCCCGCAGACCCGTCCCGCAGCGCCCTCGCCCGTCCGCAGGCCCGCCGCGCCGCCTGGTGGGCGCTCGGCGTGGCCGCCCTCGCGCTGCTCGTGTGGCAGGCGCTGAGCGCCTCCGGCGGGACGCCCGACCCGACGGGCGCGCAGAACCTCTCCCACGGCGCCGTGGTGACCGACAGCGCGGTGCTCGTCCTGCGCGAGGGGCTCGAGTGCATCCTCGTGCTCGCCGCCGTGCTCGCGAGCATGCGCGGGGCCAACGGCGCCTACCGGCGCCCGGTCGGCGCCGGCGCCGGCGTCGGCTTCGCCGCGAGCGTCGCGACGTGGTTCCTCGCGGTCTGGATCCTCGGCATGTTCGGGGGCAGCGGCCTGGACCTGCAGGCGGCGACCGGCCTGCTCGCGATCGGCGTGCTGCTGATCGTCATGAACTGGTTCTTCCACAACGTCTACTGGACCGGATGGATCTCCCACCACCATCGCCGCCGCCGCCGGCTGCTCGATGCCTCCGACGACATCACGCGCCGCCGGCTGCTGCTCGGCCTCGCGCTGCTCGGCTTCACGAGCGTCTACCGCGAGGGCTTCGAGATCGTCCTCTTCCTGCAGAACCTGCGCCTCTCCTACGGCGCGACGGTGGTGCTCGAGGGCGTCGCCATCGGCCTGGCGCTGACCGCCGTCGTCGGCGTGCTGACCTTCCGGATGCACGCCAAGCTGCCCTACAAGCGGATGCTCATCGTCACCGGCGTGATGCTCGGCTTCGTGCTCGTCGTCATGGTCGGCGAGAGCGTCCAGGAGATGCAGCTGGCCGGCTGGCTGCCGACGACGCAGATCGGCATCGCCCTCCCGGGCTGGATGGGGCTGTGGTTCGCGATCTTCCCGACCGTCGAGGGGATCGCCGCGCAGGCCCTCGCGGCGGGCCTCGTCGTCGGCTCGTACGTCGTCGCGCGCGAGCTGAAGGTGCACCGCCCGCGCCGTCGCGGCCTGCAGGCCGCCACGCACGCCGAGCAGGCGCCCGCGCAGCCCGCCGGCGCCGGCGTGACCGTGCACGCCTGACCCACGCCGAACGTCCCGGAACACCGCGCGCGGGGGGCGGGCTCCGCGACGTTCGGCGCGCTCGCGGCCAAACCTTGACACACCTTTGGTAAGGTTTGCCGGAGCGATGGACGCCCTGACGATCAACGAGGCCGCCGAAACGACCGGCTGGTCGCCCCGGATGCTCCGCTACATCGAGCGCATCGGCCTCATCGAGGCCCCGCGCTCGAGCGCCGGATACCGGATCTACGGGCCCGCCGAGCTGCAGCGGCTGCGCACTCTGCGCGAGCTGCTCGCTGAGCGCGACCTGGGGCTCGGTGACGTGGCGTTCGCGCTGCGCCTGCGCCGCGAGGACGCGCTGCGCGGCGCCGTCGACGCGTGGCTCGAGGCCGAGCCGCGCCGCCCCGAGACCGTTCCCGCCGGCGACTGGCTGCGCTGGGAGCAGGAGAAGCACGCGCGCCTGCTCAGCGCCGCCACGCCACCCACCCGAACGATGGAGACCGCATGACCACCGCCGTCCTGACGCAGACCGACTACAAGGTCGCCGACCTGTCCCTGGCCGAGTTCGGCCGCAAGGAGATTCGTCTCGCCGAGCATGAGATGCCCGGCCTGATGCAGACCCGCGCCGAGTACGCCGATTCGCAGCCGCTGAAGGGCGCGCGCATCACCGGTTCGCTGCACATGACGATCCAGACCGCCGTGCTGATCGAGACGCTGACCGCGCTCGGCGCCGAGGTCCGCTGGTGCTCGTGCAACATCTTCTCGACCCAGGATCACGCGGCCGCTGCGGTCGTCGTCGGCCCCGACGGCACGCCCGACGAGCCGCGCGGCGTCCCGGTCTTCGCCTGGAAGGGCGAGACCCTCGAGGAGTACTGGTGGTGCACGGAGCAGGTCGTGAACTGGCCGGACGCCGAGGCCGGCCCGAACATGATCCTCGACGACGGCGGCGACGCCACGATGCTCGTCCACAAGGGCCTGGAGTTCGAGGCCGCCGGCGCCGTGCCGAACCCCGACGAGGCCGAGTCCGAGGAGTTCCAGGTCTTCCTGCGCCTGCTCGAGCGCTCGCTTGCCGAGGACGGCCGGCGCTACACGAAGGTCGCCGCCGGCATCAAGGGCGTCACCGAGGAGACGACGACGGGCGTCCACCGCCTCTACCAGATGGCCGAGAACGGGACGCTGCTGTTCCCCGCGATCAACGTCAACGACTCGGTGACGAAGAGCAAGTTCGACAACCTCTACGGCTGCCGCCACTCGCTCGTCGACGGCATCTTCCGCGCGACCGACGTGATGCTCGCCGGCAAGACGGCCGTCGTCTGCGGCTTCGGCGACGTCGGCAAGGGCTCGGCGGAGTCGCTGCGTGCGCAGGGCGCGCGCGTCATCGTCACCGAGATCGACCCGATCTGCGCGCTGCAGGCCGCGATGCAGGGCTACCAGGTCGCCACGCTGGAGGACGTCGTGCGGACGGCGGACGTGTTCATCACGACGACGGGCAACAAGGACATCATCACCGTCGACGACATGGCGCACATGAAGCACCAGGCGATCGTGGGCAACATCGGCCACTTCGACAACGAGATCGACATCGCCGGGCTGGCGGCCTACGACGGCATCCGCCGCGTGAACATCAAGCCGCAGGTCGACGAGTGGGTCTTCCCCGACGGCCACTCGATCATCATGCTCTCCGAGGGGCGCCTGCTGAACCTCGGCAACGCGACCGGCCACCCGTCGTTCGTGATGAGCAACTCGTTCACGAACCAGACGATCGCCCAGATCGAGCTGTTCACGAAGAACGACGACTACGACAAGCAGGTCTACGTGCTGCCCAAGCACCTGGACGAGAAGGTCGCCCACCTGCACCTCGACGCGCTCGGCGTGCGGCTCACGCGGCTGCGCGCCGACCAGGCCGCCTACATCGGCGTGCCGGTCGACGGGCCCTACAAGCCCGACAGCTACCGCTACTAGGAACCGGGAGCAGCATCGCCACCGGGCGCAAGCTCCCGCTGCACGACGTCGCCGACCTCGGCCTTGCCGAGGCCGGCGACGCGCGCATCGCCTGGGCCGGGGGGCAGATGCCGGTCCTGCGGCGCATCAGCGAGCGCTTCGCGGCCGAACGCCCGCTGGAGGGCGTGAGCGTCGCGCTCTGCCTGCACGTCACGGCCGAGACCGCGAACCTCGTGCGCGTGCTCGCCGCGGGCGGGGCGGACGTCGCCCTCTGCGCCGCCAATCCGCTCTCCACGCAGGACGACGTCGCCGCGGCGCTCGTCGCCGGCGACGGCGTCGAGGTCTACGCGGTCCACGGCGAGGACCTCGACCGCTACGCCGCGCACGTCGGCGCGCTCGTCGCCCGCGAGCCGGACGTCACGGTCGACGACGGCGCCGACCTCGTGACCGTCCTGCACGAGGCGCGTCCCGACGTCGTCGAGCGCATGCGCGGCGCGACCGAGGAGACGACGACCGGCCTCGTCCGGCTGCGCGCGATGGAGGCCGAGGGGCGCCTGCGCTGCCCGGTGATCGCCGTCAACGAGGCGCGCACCGAGCGCGCCTTCAACGACCGCTACGGGACCGGCCAGTCGACGCTCGACGGGATCCTGCGCGCCACGAACGTCCTGCTGGCGGGGGCCACCGTCGTCGTCCTGGGCTACGGCTGGACCGGCAAGGGCATCGCGCTGCGCGCGCACGGCCTCGGGGCCAGCGTCGTCGTCTGCGAGGTCGACCCGATCCGCGCGCTCGAGGCGCGCATGGAGGGCTTCGTCGTCCTTCCCGCGCTCGAGGCGGCCGAGCGCGGCGACGTCTTC